>Ga0318567_10001284_pt1 | contig 10190 bp, 4 predicted proteins | sample GRESIP088b5f20_FD_203691 | JGI IMG/M metagenome (GOLD analysis project Ga0318567, IMG submission 203691) | Tropical soil microbial communities from Luquillo Experimental Forest, Puerto Rico - GRE.SIPMG.088b5f20 | ecosystem: Environmental > Terrestrial > Soil > Tropical forest > Bulk soil...
TTGCACTATTTGCTTTTGTGTAATTCCAAAGGTCGACGTAATCATTAGCCAACGGATGAGCAGCTACCACTTCGGCACCAAACTTGATCACCGCATCCAAGTCTGCTGACACATAGGAAGAATTCCATGATGCATATAATTCGCTTGCACGGGTCAAATGAGCCTTTGCCGCAAAATGAGCTGAAGCCGATTGTGTAATACGGCCTATTGTGGCTGGAGTAACAGGCAACAAACTATACGCTTTCTCAAAATCCGCTATAATTTGGTTTAAACATTCCTCCTGAGAGTTCCGTGTAAAATAAGTTTCGACTTTACCATTAGACGGTGTCAATTTCAATGGAACACCACCATATTGGGTAAATAGCTGCAGATAACAATATGCACGAAGAAAATAGCCCTCGCCTAACCGGGTATTGTAGTTTGTGCTTTTAGAATCATAGTAAAGCGGTATATTCTGAATAAGGGTATTGGCAGACTCGATATAACCGTACATGTTATCCCATAATGGAGATACGGCACCTGTTTCGGTTGCATTCAAATCAGAACTATAACAATTGAAACTTGGGATCGAGTTATTCGCATCAGTAAACTCATCTACGCCTAAGTTGTACATTTCTATACCCCAAATATAATTAAATTTAAACTTTAACACTCCGTACAGGCCTGTTGACAAATCATCAAGACCTGCTTGTGTCTTGAAGTAATCAGTATTACGGCTAGTTATCAATTCTTCATTTAAGAAACTTTCACTGCAAGAAGGCATTAAAACCCCTGATAGACTTACAATGGTTGCTATTAATAATATTTTATTTATTTTCATCTTGTATTATTTTTATGATTTTAGAAACCAACGTTGATTCCAAACACTAAACCTCTGATTGTAATATCTGTTCCGGTAGAAGTTGTATTGTTGTCATAGCTGGAAAGGTCTGTATCCAGAATCTTGCATTTAGAATAGATGGTAAAGGGATTCATAACCTGAGCATAAACCTTAAGGTTTGTAAGCCCAAATTTGGTTAGTTGTTTTGAATTAAAGTTATATCCTAAATTAATATTTCTCATTTTAACAAACGAACCATCCAGATAAGACTGCGATCCTGCATAAGTATCTGCATTTACACCATTTGAACCTGGAGAGTAATATTCAGCATTTTCGTTTGTACCAGCTATCCAATAATCAACTTTACGTGTCTGGTAAAGTCCACCCAAATTAACAGCTCCTTTATTCACTGTAAATCCCCACCGTGAATAAATAAAGAATGAGAGTTCGACATTCTTATAATTAAATGTATTGGTTATACCTCCCGACCAATCCGGACGGACTTTCCCAACAATCTGTCTGTCATTATTTGAGTCGATCGCACCATCTTTATTCAAGTCCTTTACTCTGATTTGTCCTGGCTTCCGTCCGTATTTTGCAGCCTCAGTAGCTTCCGAAGTCTTCCATATTCCATCGTAAACAAAGTCATAATACACTCCAAGTGTTTTACCTACAAATAGTGCATTACCTAAATCCTGTGTTCTGCCGTTAGAGAGTTGTGTAACATTACATCTATCTAAAGACCATGTTAATCCGGTTGACCAGGCAAAGTCTTTTGTCTTGATATTTACTGTGTTTACCTGAAAATCTACACCCCAACCTTCAGTTTGCCCAACATTACTCCAGGTTTGAACATAGCCGGTAGTACTTGGTATGGACATTTTCATTAATAAATCCTTGGTTTTTGTCTTATAAACATCCATAGTTCCAGTGATACGTCCTTTTAAGAGCGTATAATCTAAACCAAGATTGTATTGGGTTGTTTTTTCCCAGCCCAAGTTAGAATTTGCCAATAGCACAGGTGAGGCAGCCGACAAATCGGACAAAATATATCCTGTTGTAGAAGCTGTGGTTCCCCAATTGTAGTATGTTTGCGTAATTCCTCCTTTTGTACCGTAGGCTCCAATAGCAGCATTACCCGTTACCCCAGCTCCCAGACGAAGTTTCAAAGCATCAACAAACTTTACACCCTGCATAAATTTTTCCTGATCAATACGCCAACCTAAGGCAGTAGAGTAGAAAGGTGCCCATTTATGTCCATCTGCTAATACAGAAGATCCATCCAACCGAGCAGAGGCCGTCAACAAATATTTCTCTTTGTACCCGTAGTTTACACGAGCCATATAAGAAGACATCTGTTTTTCGGACAAACTTGTCCCAAAACCATTAAGGCTTCCTCCAGATCCAATGTTATACCACAATTCTGTATTTGTAGCCAATGTGTTAGACTTCATACTTCCCGACTCAGAATGATAACCCGATGCAGATTGCATTAATGTTACACCAATTTTATGATCAAGACCCAAGTTCCGATCGTAATAAACCAGGTTGTCTAATGTCCAAGAACTAACCTGGCTAGTATTATAGGACGCTTGATTGCTTCCATCCCCATTAATCCCTGCTTTATCATAAAATGTGGCATTGCGATTATATCTTAACTCAGGGCCGAACTGAACCCGGTATCTCAATCCTTTTAACGGGCTGAACATTTCACCCAGATCCAATTGACCGTAAAAGCTACTGTTGACAATAAATCCCTGACGATTATTTTTAGTGTAATCCAATTCGTTTATCGGATTGATAATATTTACGTCTCCGGCAGCTGGGTTTCGGATGTAATCCCCACTTGCAGTATAAGGAACTGTCCATGCTAACATTCCTCTCAGAGCACTATAATAATCTCCAGCTCCGGTTACAGATTTTGCAAAACTATACCCATAGTCCTGGTTTGCAAAAGATCCGTTAACTGAGGTCCCCATCTTAAACCATTTTGTAGGGGAAGCATCAAAACTAACCTTTCCCGTATATCTTTCATATTTTTGTCCGGGTTGAGTCCCTTGCTGGTTGAAATAACCGAATGAACCATATCCCTGGCTATTTTGACCTCCACCGGAAACACTTAAAGTATGCTCAGTAGTTACACCTGTTTGTTTACCATATTTTTCCCAATCATAATTCTTAACTTTGCTGGAATCCCAAACATCATTACCATTTGCATCTTTAGACCATCCGGCTTCTATATTTGCCCACGATTCAGCCACAGAGCCCCATTTTGCAAAGTCAGCTGCCCGAGAAGCAGTAGTGGCTCCGTATGAACCTGCGTTTATTTTTGCTAAACGGGAATAATCAATCCATTCTCCGGCAGTCATATTCTCTGTTATATTATATAGTTTTTCAAGTGTAACCGACCCGTTATAATTTACAGTCAACTTTCCACTTTTTCCGCGTTTCGTTGTAACCAATATTACACCATTGGCTCCACGTGATCCATAAATAGCAGTTGCCGAAGCATCTTTTAAAACGTCGATTGATTCAATGTCACTTGGATTTATATTGTCAATCCCACTTGCTTGGAGCACCATTCCATCTACAACATACAAAGGGTTATTATCCGCGTTTATTGAACGTACCCCACGGATTTTAATATCTCCTACCTGTCCCGGACGTTGGTTAGATGTAATATCAATACCTGCAACTTTTCCCTGCATACCCTGCAAAGCATCTTTGACAGGCATGGCTTTTAGTTCTTTTTCACCTACACGTGCCATAGCACCGGTCACATCACTTTTCTTCTGAACGCCATACCCCACTACAACCACTTCTTCTAGTGCCATGGTATTTTCTTTCATTACTACTTTAATGAAAGTTTGTGAACCTGCAACGATATTCTGTTCCAAATATCCCATTAGCTTTACATTCAAGACCTCCTTTGGTCCGGCTACAATAGAAAAGCCTCCATCTAGATTAGTCACTGTTCCTCGGGAAGAGCCCTTAACTGTAATTGCTGCTCCGATTATGGTTTCTCCTTTCTCATCTACGACTTTACCTGTTATGGATTTAGTCTGTGAGAAGATAAGTGTCGACATAAATAAAAGAATAAATGTCAACGTACTTTTGGCTTTTAAAAGCCGTCTCTTTTTGTTATTACTCATGAATATTAAATTATATTGGTTATATGATTTTTCGTATGTATGATGTTTTATTGGCATCGTCTTCTAATTCCATGTCTGGATTTGACTTCGCAAAAGTAGGTTTACATTCTTCTTCCTTAAATGTATTTTTGTCCATTATACTGGAATTTTAATCTCATCTTTCTTTTTATTTTCGCTGTAACTTGAAGTTTTGTCTATGTTTGCCCTCCTAGAAGCTCTTATAAGCAAGAAGTACTCTTGTTCAACCCTGTACTCATTTTAAAGATTCCGAATAGGATAAATCTATAGAATTGTTCAATTACCTAGATTTTTTATCATATTTATCCGTTATAAGATATTACTTTCATACCTTTACAGTGCATTCAGGATTTTGAGATTTAGGTATTCGGTTTGTTCATAAATAGTAGTGGATTGGCATAAAAACCTTGTACTTATGAAACAGAGACTATTTTGAAAATGGAATGAGATTCAGTAAGCCTTTGTGAGCGTTCCATCATTAGAATTTGGATTGAAATACAAACACGAGAAATACAAAACCTTAATATCTAAAAATAGCCCTTTATTTCTTTAATGGGAGTTTGTCCCGCTTTCCCGCGACTAAACTCGAAATTATCATCCCTATGAGTCTATTAAAATCCACAATTCTCACTTTTTTTTGTATCATTTTACCTGCCGGGTTGAGTGCAAATGCAAATAACAATCTGCAGTTCAGTCAGATTAGCACAAAAGATGGTCTATCTCAAAATACAGTAAGGGCAATACTTGAAGATAAAAAGGGGTTTATCTGGGCAGGAACTTTGGACGGACTAAACAGATATGATGGCTATAGTATTATTGCTTATAAACCACAATTAAATAATCCGAATTCGCTCATAGACCATCGCATAAAAAATGTATATCAGGATAAAGACGGATATTTGTGGATCAAAACTTATAAAAATGAATTCAGCTGTTATAATCCGGTTTCGGATTCATTTATCAATTATCATTCAGCCAGCATACATGATGGCAATATCTATTTTATAAATTATTTTGAAGCCTCCAACGGAGAAATATGGTTATGGGGAAACACCAATGGATATCTTCTTCGCATAAATAAAAATGGAAAAGAATTTACCACAAAATCTTTTCTGACTGAGAAAAAATCAGAGAATAAAAAAAACTGCAAATTTCTGATTGAAGATTCCAATTCGACAATATGGGTTGGAGGCGAATCCGGTCTTTTTATGATAACCGGAGATAAAGTACGCAATCTGTTTTTGAATAAATTTTCTTTTACCAAAGCAATTGAAATAAATCGTAAAATCTATTTTGTAACAGAAGAATCATGTGTTGTAGAATACGACAGCAAACGAAAATCGTTCAATCAAACAACTAATCCTTCACACAAAGATGTCTATACCAATGTAGCCAGATTCTCAGATCACGAAATACTAATAGCAACGAAATCATCGGGACTCATTTCCTATAATCACAAAAATAAGCTTTTTGAAAAACCCACTTGGACCAAAGATCCGCAACTTAAAGGTGACATCGAATTTATAGTTGATAAAAACCAGGGTATTTGGATATATAATCATTCCGGCATAGTATGGTATTACAATCAAAACACGCAAAAAGTAAAAAAGATGGAGTTGATTCCAACATCCATTGCTCAAATAATAGATTTGGAAAGATATAATGTATTTATAGATTCTAAAGGCCTTATTTGGATTACCACCTATGGCAATGGCCTGTTTTGTTACAATCCTAAAAACGAATTATTACAAAATTATAAATATAGCGTTGATAAAAATAGTCCGGCATCGGATTATCTCTTATCCATTACCGAAGACCGGTATGGGAATATTTGGATTGGCAGCGAATATGCCGGAATAATAAAAGTCATTAAATCAAACTATGATATACGGGTTGTTCGGCCGGAAAAAGAAACATCTATAGGAAAGAATAATAATGTACGTACAATACTGAGCGATGCATTCAATAAAATCTGGGTAGGCACAAAAAATGGCAGCTTATATGTCTATGACGATATCTTATCAACAGGGAAATGCATCAATAAAGATCTGAATCCATATTCGCTGATGCGGGATGAAAGGAAAAGAATGTGGGTAGGCACGAAAGGGAAAGGATTGTATCTCATCGACATGGGGACCTATAAGGAAATAGCGCATTATACAAATGTAGAATCTGATATTAATTCGCTAAGCAACAACACCGTGTTTAGTATTTATAAAGACACCAGAAACCGCGTATGGGTAGGCACCTTTGGTGGGGGAATAAATCTGGCAGAAGAAACCGCCAGGGGATTCAGGTTCAAGCATTTTTTCTTTGACGATGGAAACCGAAGCTATATCCGTTATATCTATCAGGATAGTAAAGGTAAAATATGGGTTGCAAGCAGCGATGGGATTATTTTTTTCGATCCTGAAGAACTGATAAAAAATCCGAAGGCTTATAAAACTTACCGAATGGATCTCCATAAAGAAAACAGCATCAACTGTAATGATATAAAAACAATATACGAGGACAAAGAAGGTAGCATTTGGATTGGCACAGCCGGAGGAGGATTAAACAAATACATACCGGCTACAAACGGCAAAAAAGAACATTTTGTTGTATACACCATTACAAACGGTTTATCGGGTGACTTTGTAACGGGTATTCTCGAGGATAAAGGACGTAACTTGTGGATAAGCACCGAAAGCGGCATCACTAAGTTTAACAAAAACCGAACAGCATTTACAGTGTATCAATTCTCGGAAAAAACATATGGAAACCAGTTCAATGAAAATGCAAATATCTATTATAAGAACTCTAATATGCTGCTGGGAAGCCTTGACGGGTTACTTGTTTTTAATCCCGAATCGTTTGTTCCCGATCAAAACACACCTCTGGTTACATTGACAAATTTTTTCATTTATGATGTAAAAGTAGAAGCCGGAAAAGAAGATTCTCCTTTAAAACAGTCTATAAGCTATTCTGACAAAATCGAATTGAATTACAAACAAAATACGTTCACCATCGAATTTGCTTCCTTGGCATTGAAAGATCCCCACAAAAACAAGTATGTGTATATGCTTGAGGATTATGACAAACAATGGAGCTCGGTGAGCAATTACAATACTGCAACGTATAAAAACCTTTCTCCCGGAAGATATATATTCAAAGTGAAGGGGGCAAATAGCGATGGCATCTGGAATGATAAAGCTACACAAATTGAAATAATAATAACTCCTCCTTTTTGGAAATCGTGGTATGCCTATTTGTTTTACAGCTTGCTGCTGGCATTTCTCTTATACATGGTATTCAACATTGTCCGTAAGTTTAATGTACTGAATCATAACATAAGGCTAGAGAAAGAACTGACAAATCATAAACTCCGCTTCTTCACCAATATTTCGCATGAATTCAGAACTCCGCTCACCCTGATTCGTGGGGCTGTTGAGAATCTCAATGAACAAACCGGAATACCGCCGGCATCTATGAAGCAAATAAACACATTGGGAAGAAACTCTGCTATATTGACGCGACTAATTGACCAGCTGCTGGAATTCCGCAAACTGCAGAATAATGTATTAAGACTTGATTTGGAAGAAATAGACATTATTGATTTCTCAAAAGATATATATACCGGCTTTCTGGAGACTGCCGGTCAGAAAAAAATAGAATATCTGTTTGTAAGTGAGACAGAGTCCTATAACATGTTCATTGACCGTCGCAAAATGGATAAGATTCTTTACAATCTCTTATCTAATGCGTTTAAGTTTACCCATGTCGGCGGGAAAATAGAACTGGTAATCTTATTTGACAGCCAAAAACAAACTTGTACTATCAAAGTGAAAGATAATGGAACAGGCATAGATAAAGAGAAGCGGCATCTGCTTTTCAGCCGGTTCATGCAAACCAATTTCTCATTTTCAGGAACCGGTATCGGTTTATCGCTGGTAAAAGAGTTTGTGGATGTTCATAAAGGTCGGGTTTGGTACGAAGATAATACGGAGCAAGGATCCATTTTTAACGTCGAACTTTCTACAAATCCTGAAACTTACGACGGTGAAAATTTCATAGTATCCTCTGAATCTGACACCACCGCTGTAGAAGATGAAAGTAAAATATTGTATCCATCTGACAATACCGAGCATGTACAATTGCCGGAATTGGATGATGCTATATTATCTAATTACAAAATGCTGGTAATAGATGATAATGATGATATCAGAAACTTCCTTATCGACGAGTTTAGTAAATATTTTATGGTCGAGGTAGCCGAAGATGGGCTAAAAGGATTAGAAAAAGCCATCGAGATAAACCCCGACCTTATTATTTGTGATGTTATGATGCCCTTAATGGACGGGTTTGAAGTAACACGGCGATTGAAGGAAGATTTCCAAACTTGCCACATCCCCATTATTTTGCTGACTGCACATTCTTCTTCAGAACATCAGTTGGAAGGTATTCAAAGTGGTGCAGATGCTTATATTATGAAGCCATTTAGCCTAAAATATCTAGTTGCAAGGGTGTTTAAACTGATAGAACAACGGGAACAATTGAAAAAACGTTTCTCAAACGAATATGTGCTTGATGGGAATTTGATTACATCGACAGATCAAGACAAGGAATTCTTTGATCTGATCGATAAGATTCTTGAAGAGCATATTGCCGATGCACAGTTTTCTGTAGATAAATTTGCAGAGTTAGCAAAACAAAGGCGTACCATCTTTTATAAAAAAGTCAAGGGTATTACCGGACTGTCGCCAAATGAGTTGATAAAGATAAAACGATTGAAACAAGCTGCAGAATTGCTTTTGCAAAAAGAGTTTACAGTGTCTGAGATATCCTATAAAGTAGGGTTCGATGATCCATTCTATTTCAGCAAATGCTTTAAAGCACAATATAAATGTTCTCCATCAAAATATGGACAACCGATAAATCAAAAAGAGTCTATCTGCTAAGCAAAACAGAGTGAAGAAACCGTAGTTACGATTACGGTTCTTCACCCGGTCATGATTAATTAAAACTGTAAGACCTAAGTTTCTTAATACTTTTCTTTCATATTGTCCAGCTGCACATATTCACTCAACCCATGTAAATTCAAATCTTTTAGCCCTTCAGCCACAAAATAAGCAACTTGTCTAGCTCCTTTTTCCATCAGGTGGGTATCATCCTTCAATCCTTCAGGTTTTGTAGGATCTTCGCCCGGGTTTACCCAGCGATAGTAAGGCTTGGAAGCCTCGTCGCCCAGCATGGTGACGAAATCCCGCGTTTTGAGATTCAGATCTATCATTGGCACACCGTATTCTTTAGCCACCCTGCGGGTAATAACCGGATAGCCTTTGAGCCGGTCATCAATTAACGAACCATCTTTAAATGTGCGCATGACAATAGATGTCAACAAAACTGGATTTGCATTTTTCGCACGTACATCCTCAATCATTTTAATAAGGTTCTCCCTGTAATCATCATAAGATGCATGACGCTCGGGACGGGTAGATGCGTCATTATGACCAAACTGAATAAACACATAATCTCCGTTTTTCACTTCCGACAATAATTTATCCCAACGCCCTTCACCGATAAATGTTTTTGTGCTACGTCCCCCCATTGCATGGTTCACAACTTTTACATCTCCTGACAAAAATAGAGGCAGCATCTGTCCCCAGCCTTTTATCAGCCCATCTTTCTCTTCACTATATGTTTGGGCAGTAGAATCTCCTGCTATAAAAATAGTTATTTCCTTATCTGATGATTTGAAACTGCAGATGAGAATAATTAGTAATGGGAATAATACGTATTTCTTCATAAATTATTAATTTTTATACCGTTTCTCCTGCTGTCGGTATTTTGTTGTTTTAAATTGTTTCTCTGTAATCTTTCTGGCTCGTGTTGCTCAGGGTGCTATTTTTCTTAATTCCTTTATTACCACAGGCCCTAATAGTCCCGATGGAACAGGTTTCCACGCATCGAAATGAGTATCTTTATAGGTTATGCTAACAAAATTAATTTCATGAAACTTACGCCACTCCACGCCGCGCCTGTCATAGTCGGCAATCCGGTTTGCAGGCAGGTTGGTTACCTCTATTTCCAAGGTATTTTTTCCATTGGTAAGTAGCTGACCAATATTGGTTTCGAAAGGTGCGGCAAACAATATTCCTGCATCTTTTCCATTCACACGCACTCTTGCACTTTCGCGCACATCTCCCAGGCACAGGCGGTAC
>Ga0318567_10001285_pt1 | contig 10189 bp, 9 predicted proteins | sample GRESIP088b5f20_FD_203691 | JGI IMG/M metagenome (GOLD analysis project Ga0318567, IMG submission 203691) | Tropical soil microbial communities from Luquillo Experimental Forest, Puerto Rico - GRE.SIPMG.088b5f20 | ecosystem: Environmental > Terrestrial > Soil > Tropical forest > Bulk soil...
AGATAAACGCATTAGCTTCAAAGTTTTGAGCAAAACTGCGTTCGTCCATATTTGTCGAGCCTACAATTGAAATAAAATCATCAATCACCATCGCTTTGCTGTGCAAAAAGCCACCTTTGTAACGAAACACCCGGACTCCGGCTTCGAGCGCTTGCCCTAAATAACTGCTGCTGCTGGCATCCGAAAACGACGAATCCGATTTAACAGGAATCATCAACCGGACATCAATCCCACTTAGCGCAGCAATTTGAATACAAGCGGCAATAATATCAGTGGGCATAAAATAAGGCGAATGAATATAAATATATTTGGTTGCCGAAGTAAAAGCCGCTGCAATTCCTTGAAGAATGGCTGACCAATCGGAATCAGGACCACTGTTTACTATCTGAACCAAGTTCGGATCAAATTTTTGAGGTTCAGGGAAGTACTGGACTCCTTCAACCAACTTCTGATCCACAAAATACCAATCGATCATGAACAACAGCTGAAGTCCGTGGACCGCCGAACCTTGCAAACGGATAAACGTATCGCGCCATTCGCCCAGGTTGTTGCCATAAACATAACGGTCGGCAATATTCAAACCACCGGTAAAACCAATTTCTCCATCAACCACGATGAGTTTACGGTGATTGCGGTAATTGATCTTGTTAGTTCTGGAAATTTGCCAACGGAAAGGTAAAAACGGGCGAACATAAACTCCTGCTTCCCGCAAAGATTTCAGATATTTTTTCGACAATTTGAAACTTCCCCAATAGTCGTAAATCATACGAACCCGAACTCCTTCTCCCGACTTTTGAATAAGAAGCTCCCGCAATTGATTCGAAATTCGATCGTCATCGAAAATAAAAAATTCAATATGAATGTGATCTTTCGCGTTTTTCAACGCATCAAATATAGCATCAAAGGTACTCTCGCCCGTGGAAAAAACATCGATTTTATTAAAAGCATAACCAGCTGCTTCACTATTCCGGTAAAGAAGCTTAATCAGATTCAATTGATTATCATCCATCAATGTCCGGTCCAGCCTGGAAATATCAAAAGAAGCTACAGGCCGGTCGGTAACACGACGAATACTCTTCTGCGAAATGATTTTAGTTTTGCGGTAGTCCTGCCCAAGCAACAAGTAAAAAAACATACCTACCACAGGCAAAAACAATAAAACCAACAACCACGATAATGATTTAGCCGGATTGCGGTTCTCCAACAACAGCACCGAGATAGTACTGATGATGGTATAGACATATAAAATTCCAATGATGCCAGCTAAGAAATGAGTCATATATAGGTATAAATCTGATGTTTATTTTTTATAGAACAACCAATCGTGACCTGCAATATTTTGTCGCGAAACAGGCTGAAACGGCAACACCGGTGCAACAACACCCGTGCCAATGCGTTGCGGAGAAACTTCGATATTCGCTTCGTCCCACCATCCCGATTCAATAAAACTATTTAAAATAGTCGGTCCACCTTCTACCAATACTGAGTGGATATTACGCTCGTATACCTGTGCCAGGATAGTACGGATGCAATCACTATCGAAATTGATTTTTACAAACTCAACACGATGTTTATTTGCCTGATCTTTTTCGGTAAAAATTATCGTTGGTAAACTGCCGTCCAACAAATGAAAATTTTCAGGAATCCGCCCCTGGCGGTCAATTCCAATGCGGATAGGAGATTTGCCAGACCAATTGCGAACGCTAAGTGTCGGATTATCCAGCAATACCGTATTGGCTCCAACCAAAATTGACTGGTTTTCGGCTCGCATTTTATGGGTCAGCTGCCGGGTTATATTATTTGAAATTTGCAAAGGTGGTTCAGTGAAATTGGTTCGGATTATATCCATAAAACCATCTTGCGTCTGCGCCCATTTAAGCAACACGTATGGCCGTTTTTGTTCCTGAAAAATAAAAAAGCGTTTATTCAACTCGCGACATTCATCCATCAGCACACCAACTTCCACCTCAATTCCGGCTTTGCGAAGTATTTCCACACCCCGTCCGGCTACTTTTGGATTCGGATCGAGCGTACCAATAACAACCCGTGGAATGCCACTCGACACGATCAAGTCGGCACAAGGCGGTGTCTTACCATAATGCGAACAAGGCTCAAGGCTGACATACATTGTAGATTGCTGCAACAGCTCCCGGTTTTTCACAGAGTTGATAGCATTGGGTTCAGCATGCGCCTCGCCAAAATGACGGTGATAACCTTCGCCAATAATCTTGCCATCGCACACCAACACAGCACCAACCATTGGGTTGGGCGCCACATGGCTAATGCCAAATTGTGCCAGCTGCAGGCATCGTTGCATGTATTTTAATTCAGTCATCAGTTATCAGTAAGCAGTTATCTTTATTCTATTTCTTATTATCTTTGCACCATGCAAGCAGCTATCCGCCATATTCAATCCGAACTTCAGGGGCTTTATCCCGATACGGAAATCAAGAGTTTCTCGAATCTGATTATCGAGAAACTAACCGGTTTTTCACGCACAGAAATTATACTTAACAAAAATACACTTTTTTCTGATGATCAACGTCATGTTATTGAAAGTTTTATCGAAAAATTAAAAATAAACATTCCTATTCAATACATTTTGGGTGAAACAGAGTTCTTCGGGCTGCCTTTTAATGTAAACGAATCAGTATTGATCCCGCGTCCTGAAACTGAGGAGCTGGTAGACTGGATAAGCAATGAAGCAGATCGCAACAGTCATTTGCATATACTCGATATCGGTACCGGAAGCGGATGCATAGCCATTAGCCTGAAACATGAATTACCGAATGCACAGGTTGAAGCATTCGACATATCAGAGGAAGCACTCCAAACGGCTACTGGCAACGCCCGGCGCAACAAGCTGGAGGTGACTTTCACGAGAACAGACATTCTGAATGCGCCGGATTTCGACCAGAAATGGGACATTATAGTGAGTAATCCACCGTATGTAACCGAGCAGGAGAAAGATGAAATATTGCCGAATGTACTGGATAATGAACCACATCTGGCGCTGTTTGTGCCTGACAATGACCCATTGCTTTTTTACCGCCGCATTGCACAGTTTGCCCTCAAACATTTGCACCCGAACGGTAAACTGTATTTTGAAATTAACCGCGAATTCGGAAAAGAAACCGCAGAGTTGCTTACCGAAGCAGGTTTTCTCAACGTTGAATTGCGAAAAGATATTTCGGGAAACGACAGAATGATTGCAGCGATGAACCCCTAAATCCCCTAAAGGGGACTTAAAGACTAATTCTATATGTTTACAATAAAGATACAAAAAAGTAACTCAGTTCCCCTTTAGGGGTTAGGGGTCATAGTTGATATTATGAAAAAACTACATAAAGACCATCTCTGGATTCATTACTTGTTACTACTTTTTGGGGTGCTGTGCATTTCGTGGTCGGCAATATTGGTGAAAGTGGCCGATATCAGCGGATTCGGGTCGGCATTTTACCGCATGTTTTTCGGAACTATCGGTATCATCCCGGTTTGGCTCTACTTCAAGAAACCAATTACCAGCACCACCGGCGTAAAAGTGGCTATCATTTGCGGCGTGCTCTTTGCCTGCGACATTGCACTGTGGAATACCTCCATCATGCTTTCGAAAGCCACCATTTCAACCCTGCTGGCCAACCTTGCTCCTGTGTGGGTAGGCATCGGCGCATTGCTTTTCATGAAAGAAAAGCCTACCCGGATTTTCTGGATCGGGACGGCAATTTCCATTTTTGGTGTAACCATTATCATTGGGCTGAATCAGGTATTGCAGGCCAATCTCAACTTCGGCAACCTGCTGGCCATCCTTGCCAGCATGTTTTACGGAGCATACCTGATCACGGTACGGAAAGGACGTGACAAACTGGACACTTTTTCGTTTACCACCATTTCTATGATGTCGAGCACCGTAGTGCTGGGACTTATTTGCCTGTTCACCTCCACCCCACTTTGGGGATTTGGAACCACCACCTGGTTGTCATTAGTAACACTGGGACTAGTGCCGCAACTCCTCGGTTGGTTGGCCATCAATCAAGCTTTAGGACATATCAGCCCCACGGTAGCCTCGGTAAGTTTACTAAGTCAGACCGTCTTTACCGCTATTTTCTCCGTCCTTATTTTGGGCGAGATACTCACGTTTCACGAGATAGGAGGAGCGGTAATAGTACTGGCGGGGATTTATTTGGTGAATAGACAAAAATAACGCTTTCCTGTAGCGATAGCATAGCACGCGTCAATCGGATCATTTCGGTTGGCGCGTTTTGCTTACTGCCAGACATTTCTGTTTGAAATCACCATTCGGAACAGGCTAACCATTAATATATAGTAATTTGAAAACAAAAAGACAGTAAGAACGTTCAAATATAGCGGTTTTAAATTGCATGATAGGAATGACTTTTATCCATAAAATTACTCCAATGAAAAGTACAAAAACAAATTTTATGGGAATCCAAATTGAGAATCCCATAGTAGTAGGAGCTTCAAATTTGGTTTTATATCCTGACAATTTGAAGATGATGGAAGAGCAAGGAGCTGCTGCAATCGTGTATAAATCGTTGTTCGAAGAACAGATTCAACTGGAAAGGCTTGAACTCGATGAAAGACTGAATGAATTCAACGATATATATGCTGAAATGCTGACTACTCATCCCAATGTAGCACGCACCGATATTGGTGCTGAAGAACATCTGTTGAAATTAAGAAGCGCTAAAGAAATGGTTTCTATCCCGGTGATAGCAAGCCTTAATGCAGTGAATACTCAAACATGGATTGAATATGCCAAATTGATTGCCCAAACCGGAGTGGATGGCATCGAACTGAACTTCTACCAGAATCTTGGGGATGCAGACAAGAGTGGATACGAGGTGGAAAAAGAACAGATTGAAATCGCAAAAACCATTAAACAAAACATTTCCATTCCGGTAAGCGTCAAATTAAGTCCCGAATACAGCAATGCGATAAATTTCATCCAGAAACTCGACCAGGTGGGAGTTGATACTTTTGTCCTTTTCAACTCATTTTTTCAACCGGACATTGATATCACAAAAGAAAAACATCTTAAAAAATTCAATTTCAGCAACGAAGGCGACTACAAGAATTCTTTGCGTTTTGCCGGATTGCTGTACGATAATATTCACGCCGATATTTGCAGCAGTCATGGTGTATTTACAGGTGCCGATGTAATCAAGCTCATACTTTCGGGCGCTTCAAGTGTTCAGGTGGTAAGCACTTTATATAAAAATGGCATCCAGCAAATTGCTAGAATAAAAAAAGAACTGGAAGATTGGATGGAAGAAAAAAATTATAGCAGCATTGCTGATTTTAAAGGCAAACTGTCGAACAAACAACTCAACAACAACTCATTTATTTACCGGCGGGCGCAATATGTTGATTTGCTGTTATACTCCGACGACATTTTCGCTCATGATCCGGCCATACAATTAAAGTAGAATAAACCAGCTTCCCCGTAAATTGATTTCAAAGACAGGTACAAACAACGCTTCAGCCCATTCAACCGGGTTGAAGCGTTGCTTTATTTTCAACCGCATACCCCAGTGCAAAGAGCTACGCCCCTGTCGAAAGCTCTCGACAGAGAATTTAATTTTTGATAATCAGCAATATTACACTCAACAGCAAGCAGTAGTTTGGCTGCAAAATTGACCCACTTCCCATCAGCAAACTTAAAAAAACTATTCTTTTACGGAAATGTACTGTCGTAAAATAGAACTATATCTAAACCCTGTATTAGATAAAAACAACTATATTTGTACGTTACTTTTAATACCGACTTTCATTTCCAACAATACCATGAAAAAAGAATATAGCCTGGACGAATTATTGCACAAAGCTGCTTCTTATTGTTCTATCTCCGAACATTGCGTATCGGAAGTAGAGGACAAGCTGAATGCCTGGTGCATTGGGTTCGACGACAAATCGACCATCATCAATCGCCTGATGGAGGAAGATTTTATCAACGAAAAACGCTACTGCGCTTACTTCGTGAAAGATAAATTCCGCTTCAACAAATGGGGAAAAATCAAAATATCGTATGCCTTGAAACAAAAAGGACTCGGCAACGACCTGATAAACGCCGCCCTGGCAACCATCGACGACGGCGAATACGAGGAAATGCTGGCCTCGCTTTTAAAAACCAAGCTGGCAGGACTAAAATACGAGTTTGAGTACGAGAAGCAAGGCAAACTGTTCCGTTTCGCCCAAAGCCGCGGATTCGAAAACAACGTAATTGAACGGGCTTTACGCAACATCTAAACAATAATTTCCCTAATTATCAATTGGAATGAGATATTCTGCCAAAGAAGAAAGAGCCAATACTTACACCCACGCTGCAGGAATTGTCTTTTCTGTCATCGCGGGTTTTTTCATGATTCAAAAAGCCGTTGCTTCGGGCAACCCGTGGGCTATTGCGAGCGACATCGTGTTTGTCATTTCTATGATAACCATGTATTCGTCCTCCACGTTTTATCATGCCGAAAAAAGCGAATTGAATAAAATTCGACGCCGTAAATTCGACCATGCAGCCATTTATGTTCAAATAGCCGGGAGTTACACACCCTTCACGTTAGTAGTTCTGAAAGAAAACGGAGCCTGGGGTTGGTCGTTGTTTGGCGTTATCTGGTCGGCAGCCATGCTGGGAGTGATATTGAGCTTTATGAACCTAAAGAAAGGCAGCAAGCTCGAAACCATTTGCTACGTGGCTATGGGTTGGGTGGTGGTGGTAGCATTCAAACCATTAATCGATTCGCTTACCGCTACAGATTCTATGAATGTTTTTTGGTGGCTGGTAGGTGGAGGGATATTCTACACCGTCGGAGCTGTGCTGTATCAGTTCAAAAAAATACCCTATATGCATGCCATTTGGCACCTGTTTGTGCTCGGTGGAAGCATTTGCCATTTTATCGGGATATACAACATTAAAATATAGCAGCAAGAGACAAGCGGTAAGCAGTAAGTGGCAAGCGGCAAGAACTAAACATAAAACTCTATTTATATGGCAGAATATTCTGATTTTAACTAAAAGTACAGAACCAGAACTAAAAAATTTGCCGTTGCTGTTATATTATTCTATGCTAAACACTGCAAGCAAACAGAAGAATTAAGAGTAATAGGGAAACAATTATTACGATCAGGAACTTCTGTAGCGGCTAATTTCAGAGCATTCACCCGTGGAAGGTCTGAAGCTGAAAAATTTTCAAAACTTTGTATCGTGGTTGAAGAAACAGATGAAACGCAATTTTGGCTTGAATTAATTGAGGAAGCAAATCTCTTAGACAAGTCTCTTTATAGTGCTATAAAGGATGAAGCAAATGAACTCATTAAAATCTTCACTGCAACTAAACACAAAATGAAGAAATAGCTATCACTACTTGCTGCTTACCACTTACTGCTTACTGCTTACTGCTAGTTTATAAACCCTCCTCCTAATATTCTTCCATCCCGATAAAAAACAGCCGTTTGTCCCGGTGCAATGGATTCCAACGGTTCGGCAAGTTCCACATTGGCCATGTTGTCTTCCAGAAAAACTACCCGGCACAAGGTATTCTGTTTTCGGTAGCGAATACGGCAAATCGTGTCAAATTCATTGGTAAATAAAACTTTATCAACCACATTCACATCTCTGATCAAGAATTCTGTTTTATACATGCTCTTCAATGGAGCCAAAATAACCTCGTTGGTATTGGGGCGAATTTCCTTGACAAACACTTTACGGTTCAGGTGTATCAATCCACGCCGCTGACCAACCGTGTAAAGCGGGAAGCCTTCATGTTGCCCAAGCACTATCCCATCTTCATCTATGAAATTGCCTGGATAAATAAACTTATCAGGCTCTGCTAATTGTTTTTTCAAGAACGGCCGGTAATCGCCGGTACAAAAACAAGCTCCAAGACTGTCTTTCTTTTCCGAAACACGCTTATAGCCACGTTGGGCAGCCATGGCACGCACTTCAGTTTTATGGAATTGTCCCAACGGAAAAACAATCCGGGACAATTGTGCTTGCGTCAATCCCCAAAGAAAAAATGATTGATCCTTATCCGGATCTTTGCCCTCGGCCACAAAATAATGATCATTTTCGGGAATGATATTCACATAATGCCCCATTGCCACTTTATCACATCCGAGTCGGTCAGCCTCCTCCAGAATGAGTTTCCACTTTAGCTCATTGTTACATTTCACGCAAGGAAACGGCGTGCGGCCAGCCAGATATTCATCCATAAAATACTGAACAACATTCGCCCGGAACACTTCACGGGCATCGTAAACCACATGCTGGATTCCAAGTTGCTCCGCCAGCCGGGCAGCATCCTGCAAATGCACGTTCTCACCTTCCTCCCAAAAGCGAAACGTTATGCCCACAACATCAAAGCCTTGTTCTAATAAAAGAATGGCAGCAACCGAACTGTCGGTGCCGCCACTCATGCCAAGTAATATTCGTTTTTTCATTAACCCCAAACCCCTAAAGGGGCTTTTAAATATAACAATACTAATTCATTACTCCCCTTTAGGGGTTGGGGGTATTTTAGAATGGCAAATCACTGCCTTCGCCAGCTCCGGGAGCAGCATCAAACGAAGCAACAGGGGCAGAAACCGGAGCAGCACTTACAGCTCCTTTTTCCACTTTCCATGCACGAACCGAAGTAAACCAACGTCCGTTATATTCGCGACTTTCCAAATCGAAGCTCACGGTTACCTGATCGTCAATGGCCAATGGATATTGTTCTATTTTGTCCCCAAAAAAGTTAAAACACACTTTTTTAGGATATTGATCTCCAGTTTCTAATACATAATCCTGCGAACGCCAAGTTCCGTTTTTTCCTTGTCCGGTTGCTAAGGGCAACACAGCAATAATTTTTCCTGAGATTTCCATTCTTCTAGTTCTTTTTAAATGTTTTTTTAGATGGACAAAGATAATGAAGAAAAAATGAAGCACAAAGAGCTAAACTGAATTTATACCCATCAGATTCAATATACCCTTCCAAGCCCAATACAAGAGATTCTTTTTCGCACAGTATCACTCTGTTGTTTGTTTAAAATTAGACTGAACATTAAACTACAGATCCGTGTTTTATCACAAAAGTTACTAACCTATAAAATAAAATATTATGAAAAGAAACATGGGTGCGACCGACAGGTTAATCCGACTTATAGTAGCTATCGTATTGATAATTCTTTTTTACAAAGGTATTGTTGCCGGAACATTAGGTATCATAGCGCTCGTTCTGGCTTTGCTCCTTACCGTTACGAGCCTCATCAGTTTTTGTCCGCTGTATACTTTGCTCGGCATGAACACGTGCAAGAAAGAAGACGAAAAATAATTCGTTTTATCTTGTGTGCGAATATTGGCCCGTTTCATTTTAAAGAGTGGGCCGACTTTTAAAACTGCCCGAAAATCCAAATCTCAAACTCGACTCAATTTGATTTGTATTTTTGAGCCTGCTTGTTGTATTTACGATCAATTAAATCGCATTCTGATATGTTTATGTAATTATATATCAGCAGCAATCTTACATTCTGCCATCCCCACTTTGCAATAATAAAAAAACTGTAATTAATAACCACTGTATTTTGTCAATTGGACAGAATTTTGTACTTTTGTGGCGAAAATTTGAAAAACTCAATTTTAAACAATAAATAAAATGATTAAAGTAGGTATCAATGGTTTTGGCCGTATCGGACGTTTGGTTTTCCGTGCAGCTCAAGAAAGAAACGATGTTCAAATCGTTGCAGTAAATGACCCATTTTTGGATCTTGACTATTTGATTTACATGTTACAGTATGATACTGTTCATGGACAATTCAAAGGAACTGCTGAAAACAAAGGTGGTAAATTGTTTGTTAACGGCAACGAAGTTGCTTTCTTCGCAGAAAAAGATCCAGCTGCTATTGGTTGGGGTGCTTCTGGCGCTGACTATGTAGTTGAATCAACTGGTGTTTTCACTACTATCGATAAAGCAAAAGCTCACTTAGCTGGTGGTGCTAAAAAAGTAGTTATCTCTGCTCCTTCTAACGACGCTCCTATGTTCGTTTGCGGTGTAAACTTAGATGCTTACAAAGCTGATATGGATATCGTATCTAACGCTTCTTGTACTACAAACTGCTTGGCTCCTATGGCTAAAGTTATCAACGACAACTTCGGAATCGTTGAAGGTTTGATGACAACAGTTCACGCTGCTAC
>Ga0318567_10001289_pt1 | contig 10162 bp, 4 predicted proteins | sample GRESIP088b5f20_FD_203691 | JGI IMG/M metagenome (GOLD analysis project Ga0318567, IMG submission 203691) | Tropical soil microbial communities from Luquillo Experimental Forest, Puerto Rico - GRE.SIPMG.088b5f20 | ecosystem: Environmental > Terrestrial > Soil > Tropical forest > Bulk soil...
AAATAGAACAAGCTCCATTTCTTTAGTCTATTTAAAATATTTAACGGATATTACTGTTTTAGTAAAATCCTTTGTGGTTACGGTTTTTAATAATTGTTCATTTTTAATTACTAATTGGCATTAAACATGTTCAACATCATTTTTCTTTTTTAGAATTTCCTCTTTTTTTGCGCCTGAAAATTTTAATAGGGTTACACCATCCTGATTCTTATCCTCAAAAATCACCGCATTATGAACTGCAGGCTTATAATTGTTTTATTACAGGTATTTTTATTTTCGGCTGTTATTGCACAAGAAGCCAATAAAAAAGAAGAAGATACAAAAGGTTCTCATCAATTTAGTTTAATGCTCAGCCATTCGCATACCCAAGATGGATTTGTTGATGGCGGCAACCAGTGGATTTCGTCTCCTTCTTACGGGTTTGATTATAATTATTGGATCAGTAACCATTGGGCTATCGGTTTACATACCGATTTTATTACCGAAACCATTAAAATACAAGATGCCGGAGGCGAAGTATTAGAACGTACCAATCCTTTTGCTGCGGTTCCTGCAGTTGTTTTTAAACCCAAAGAACATAGCAGTTTTATTATCGGTATGGGCGGCGAATTTGCCAAAGAAGAACATTTTGCTTTAACAAGATTAGGTTATGAATACGGATGGGAACTTCCAAAACATTTTGAATTAAGTGCCGGTTTAACTTATGATATTAAATGGAACGCGTACGACACCTGGACCTTTGGTGTGATTATTTCTAAGTTCTTAAAATAAGTAATCTTCAAATGTTTTATAAAAGCCACAATATAATGTGGCTTTTTTGTTTCATAAACGATAAAACAAATTCACTTCCCTCATATCATTTGTTATCATATCTAAAAAAAATATTTTCCTGAATTATTTTTCAGAATAATATTTTATATTCATATCAGCATCATACACATCCTCACAAGTAACAAAAATTATATGTTCACAAATTTTCACAAGCCCCTCATAAAGATGAGTTGGCTTTTTTTATTTGCAGTAATTGCCATTACCTCTGCATGTAAACACAAACGAAAATTAATATTGGTTGATCCGGAGTTCGGTAAATATATTGATGCATATACTTCGGGGGTGGTATCTAAAAAAAATACCATTCGCATACAATTGGCTTCCGATGCCACTACAGCACATAGTGTAAATGAAACCATTAAAGATGAATTGTTTAGTTTTTCACCTTCGGTGGAAGGAAAAGCGTATTGGGTAGATGCAAGAACCATAGAATTTAAGCCTGATAAGGATTTAAAAGCCGACGAATTATACGAAGTTGCTTTTAATCTGAATAAGGTTACCGATGTTCCGTCAAAATTTAAAATTTTCAAGTTCAATATTCAAACAACTAAGCCTTCTATTCAGGTAGATGAAAATGGATTAAGAAGCACAGGCAAAGAAACCATGTCGTTAAACGGGCAAATCAGTACTGCTGACGTTGAAGATTCTAAACAAATAGAAAAAATATTAACCGCTACATTAAACGGTAGTAAACTTCCTATCAAATGGCTACATAATGAAATCAATAAAATACATGTGTTTGTTATTGATGGAATTAAAAGGGAAAATATCGCAGGCACTTTAAATTTAGAATGGGATGCAACACCTATCAATATTGGAAATAAAGACAAAATAGAAATTGCCGTACCTGCTATTGGTGATTTTAAGGTATTGAATGTACGTGCAGTTCAGGAACCGGAACAATATGTATTGGTACAATTCAGCGATCCATTAACCAACAGCCAACAATTGAATGGCCTGATTGCAATAAGCAATCAGGAAGATATGAGTTTCTCTGTTTCGGGCAGCGAAGTAAAAGTGTATTGCACCAATAAATTAGACGGAAGCTATACCGTTAACGTAAACGAAGGCATAGAAAATCAATATGGTGAAAAAATAAAAAAATTATTTACCGCTAATTTGTTTTTTGAAAACACAATGCCTATTGTAAAAATTCATGGCAAAGGTGTGATATTACCCAGCAGTGGCGGTAAAATTGTTTTGCCTTTTGAATCCATTAATTTAAAAGCGGTGGATGTTGCCATTATTAAAGTGTACGAAAATAATATGCCGCAATTTCTTCAATACAATAATCTGGATGGAAGTGAAGAATTGCGGAGAGTAGCTAAACCATTGGTTCAGGCAACTGTAAAATTAGATGATGATAAAAGTTTAAATCTGCATAAGAAAAACAGGTTTGCTCTTGACCTCGATAAATATATTAAAACAGAACCGGGTGCCATTTATCGGGTAAGTATTGGCTTCAGGCCCGAATATTCTTTGTATACCTGCACCAACGGCATCGGTTCAAAAAAATCATCTGACGATGATAATGAAGAAGATTATTATTACGATCGTAGTGATAATAATATTGATGATGATGACGATTTCTGGAGACGTTACAACAGTTATTATCCTTATGGTTATAACTGGGAGCAAAGAAATAACCCATGCTCCAAATCTTATTATAACCGTGAAAAATTTGCGTTCAGAAATATCCTCGCAAGCAATATCGGTTTAACAGCAAAACGAGGTAACGATAATAAATTATTGGTAATCGTAAACAATCTGATTAATACAGATCCTTTAGGTGATGTTGAATTACAAGTGCTCGATTATCAACAACAAATTATCGGCAAAGGTAAAAGCAGTAACGATGGTATTGCTGTAATAGACATCAAACGCAAACCTTATTTACTAATTGCCAAAAAAGGAAACGAAAAAAGTTATTTAAGATTGGATGATGGCAATTCACTTCCACTTTCCCGTTTTGAAGTAAATGGTGTTGAGGTAAAAAATGGTATCAAAGGATTTATTTTCGGGGAACGTGGTGTATGGCGGCCCGGTGATAGCTTATTTCTCGGTTGCATCATTGAAGACAAAGACAAAAAATTACCTGCAGAGCATCCGGTAGAAATGGAATTGATTTCCCCAAAAGGTCAATTATACAAACGATTGGTTACAAAAAACAGCGCAGATGGTTTTAATGTTTTTAGAACAGCAACAGATGCTGCCGCACCAACAGGTAATTGGCTATGCCGTATAAAGCTTGGCGGTGCCGTGTTTGAGAAAACATTGAAAATTGAAACCGTAATGCCTAACCGTTTAAAAATTGATTTGAGTTTTGGCGGATTAACTGCATTGGGCAAAAACGCCAACGCCACCGGAACACTTTCTGCTAAATGGCTATTTGGTGCAACGGCACAAAACTTAAAAGCGAGGGTAGATGTACAGTTGTATAAAAAAGCAACCACATTCACAAGTTTTAAAGAGTATACATTTGATAATCCTGCTGCAAACTTTACACCGCTTTCCAAAACTATTTTCGACGGTTCTTTAAATGCCGACGGAATAGCCTATGTCAACCCAACTTTTGATGCAGGCGGAGATGCACCGGGAATGTTACTTGCCAACATGACCACAAAAGTGTTTGAGCCAGGCGGGAATTTCAGTATCGATAATACTTCAATGCCTTATCATCCTTATACATCGTATGCCGGCATTAAAGTTCCTGAAGGCGATAAACAATGGGGCTTTATTTTAAGTGGGAAAAATCAATCATTTAATATCGTAGATGTAAGCACCAATGGAGAATTAACCAATGGCACCACAGAAACAGAAATTGAATTATATAAAATTCAATGGCGTTGGTGGTGGGATAACAGTGGCGATAATATCAGCAACTTTACCGAAAACGAATACAATAAACTTATCAAAAAAGAAAATATCAAACTTAATAATGGTAAAGGTGTTTTTAATTATAAGTTCAAAGAAGAGGATTATGGCCGTTATCTAATTCTTGTAAAAGATGCAAGAAGTGGACATAAAACAGGAAAAGTATTTTTTGTGGATGATGATAGCTGGCAAAGCAGATCGGATAATAACGACGCAAGTGCAGCAGCAATGCTGGCTTTCACTTCGGATAAAACAAAATACAATGTGGGTGATGAAGTAAAACTAACTATTCCTTCCGGCAAAAACGGAAGAGCTTTAATTAGCATCGAAACAGGAACTAAAGTGCTGAAAACATTTTGGATTAATACCGTTCAGGGCGAAACAAAATTCAGCTTTAAAGCAGAAAAAGAAATGAGCCCGAATGTGTATGTAAATGTTAGCCTTATTCAACCACATGCACAAACATTAAATGATTTACCTATCAGAATGTATGGCATTGTTCCAATTGCAGTTGAAGATAAAAACACCATACTAAAACCGGTTATTAAAATAGCAGATGTTATTAAACCGGAACAAAACACATCCGTCACCGTATCGGAAGAAAGCGGCAAACCGTTTACGTATGTAATTGCTGTTGTGGACGAAGGCTTACTGGATCTTACAAGATTTAAAACGCCCAATCCTTTTGATGCTTTTTATGCCAAAGAAGCATTGGGAGTAAAGAGTTGGGATTTGTACGATTATGTAATTGGTGCCTGGGGCGGAGAGTTAGAACGCATCCTAACCATTGGTGGTGATGCAGAGGCAGAGATGGCAGCCAAAACAAGAAAAGCAAATCGCTTTAAACCGGTTGTACAATTTTTAGGGCCATTCAAATCTAATGGTGGCAGTCATACCCATCATTTCACATTACCTGCTTATATGGGCAGTGTGAGAACAATGGTTATTGCTGCAGGCAATGGTGCATATGGTGTTGCAGAAAAAGCGGTGAAAGTGAAGAAGCCCGTAATGCTGCTGGCAACATTACCAAGAGTATTAGGGCCAAATGAAGAGTTTAAAATCCCGGTTACTGTTTTTGCAACAGAAAATAATATTAAGAATGTAAAAGTTGCGGTGCAATCCAATGCATTGATAGATGTATCGGGTTCCCCTGAACTTAGTTTTAATGGTTCCGGCGAGCAAACCGTGTATTTAAACGGCAAAGTAAAAAATGTAACAGGCATTGGAAAAATTAAGATAACAGCAGCATCCGGTAAAGAACAATCTGCAACGGAAATAGAGTTGGATGTAAGAAATCCAAATCCCCCCATTACACAGGTGGCAGAAGCAACGCTGCAACCGGGACAAAACTACAACTCAATAATAGCAACCATTGGTGATGCTGCAAGTAGTAAAGCTGTTGTAGAAATTTCAACCATTCCTGCTATCAATTTACAAAAGAGACTAAACTATTTAATTCAATATCCGCATGGATGTATTGAGCAAACTACATCTTCTGTTTTTCCTCAATTGGTATTGAGTGATGTTTTGGATTTAAATGAAAAACAAAAAGCAGATATTGAAAGAAATATTCGTGTGGGTATTCAGAAGCTGCAAAACTTTCAGCAAAATGATGGCGGTTTTAGTTATTGGCCCGATGGCGGCAACAGCGACGAGTGGGGCACCAATTATGCAGGCAACTTTTTATTAGAGGCATCTGCACGGGGATACAATGTTCCGTCCGGTTTATTACAACAATGGCGTACTTACGAAAGAGCAAAAGCTTTGGCATGGAATGTTACAACAGCACCATGGTACGGAACAGATCTATCACAAGCTTATCGTTTATATTTATTGGCTTTGGCAAAAGCACCCGAAATAGGTGCCATGAACCGGTTAAAAGAATTTAAGTTTTTAACACCCGAAGCCAAATGGCGTTTGGCTGCTGCTTATCATTTAGCAGGGCAATCGCAAACGGCATTGCAATTGATTAGTGGCTTACCAACTTCATTCCCTGTAAGAACTTCCTGGGGCATCAGTTTTGGAAGTGATTTGAGAGATCAGGCAATGGTTTTAGAAACATTAACGCTGATGAACCGCAGAGCAGAAGCAGAGCAATTGGTAAGAGCTGTTGCCAATAAATTATCGCAGGATAGCTGGTACAGCACACAAACAACTGCATACAGTTTAATTGCTATTGCCAAATTTAGCGGTGCCAACAAAAGCGGTAAAAAAATGGATGCTTCAGGTAAAGCAGGCAATCAAACTATTACTATCAACAGCAGCAGTACTATTGCACAAACTGCAGTTGCATTTAAAAACGGCAAAGCAGATATTGCTTTAAAAAATAACGGTACTAATGTTTTGTATGTTAGAGTTATTAATGAAGGAAAACCATTCGTTAATCAGTCTGTAACTATCAACAACAACCCCAATATTTTGCAGGTAAATATTAGCTATACAAACACAAAAGGCGATGCGATTGATGTAAGCAAAATACAGCAGGGAACAGATTTCATGGCAAAAGTATCTATCAAAAACCCGGGTACAAGAGGCATCTATAATCAAATGGCATTAACGCAAATTTTCCCAAGCGGATGGGAAATTTTAAATACCAGATTGTACAACAGCGAAGGTGCATTCAAATCATCTGCCAGCGATTATATGGACATTAGAGACGACAGAGTATATCATTACTTCAATATCAAACCCAACGAAACACTTACTTATTTTGTGCAGCTTAATGCAGCATATACCGGGAAATATTATTGGCCCGGTGTGTACTGCGAAGCCATGTACAACAACAGTATCAGCGGTGGTATCAATGGTAAATGGGTAGAAGTAGTAGAATAAAATTTCACACAAAGAAACAAAAATTCCGAAGCCTCAGAGAGTAATTTATTTGTGTCGTTGTGTACTTTGCAATCTCTATCGCTTCGTGTGAAAAAAAGTAAAAATTATGTTACAAGCAATCGTAACTCCGGTTAAGCTTTCGTTGCGTCGCACTCTTGTACTGTATCACTATATTCATCTTTTTTTTGAACCGCAGAGACACAGAATACACGGAGTATTCACAGAAGCTTCGTTGTGTTACTTTGTGCCTTTGTGGTTCAAGCCTAAAGGTTGCACATTTGTGCTGTATTAATATATATTCATTTTTTTATAAATAAAAAATGCTGCATAAAATCACTCAAAAAATATTTTCACATTTTAAAACCCTTTCATTCAAATCCAAAATAAAATGGATCATAACCATCGTTTTGTTATGTTGGTTTTGGTTCTCGCTTCCATCCACGTTATTTAATGCACCAACCAGTTTTGTAATAACAGATAACGATGGCAATTTATTAAATGCATCTATTGCAGAAGACGGTCAGTGGCGTTTTCCCTACAATAAAAATGTTCCGGAAAAATTTATACGATGTATTACCGCATTTGAAGACAAACGTTTTTTTTATCATCCTGGCGTAGATCCAATTGCTATTACAAGAGCTTTTAAGCAAAATTTTTCCAACAAAAAAACAGTAAGCGGCGGCAGTACCATTACCATGCAGGTTATTCGTTTACACAAACAAAATAACAAACGCACTGTTTTCAACAAGATTTCGGAAAGCCTGCTGGCATTGCGTTTAGAATGCTCTTATTCTAAAAAATCTATTTTGGCTTTATATGCTTCTAATGCACCGTTCGGCAGTAATGTGGTTGGTTTAGATGCAGCAGCATGGCGTTATTTCGGAAGAAGTGCCGCACAATTATCGTGGGGAGAAATGGCTGCTCTCGCAGTATTGCCCAATGCACCATCGTTGGTTCATCCCGGAAAAAACCGTGAAACATTATTGCGTAAACGAAACGAGTTACTCAATAAACTAAGCAACAATAAAACCATTGATGCATCCACTTGTGCATTAGCCAAATTAGAACCATTACCCGGCGAACCAAAAGCCCTCCCTCAATTTGCGCCGCATTTATTAAACAGGTTTAAAAAAGATTTTTCATCATTCAAAAAAGAAAACAATCATCAATCAACAGCAATTCAAACAACCATTAACGGCAATTTGCAAAAGCAAGTGAATAGTGTTGTGTTGTTGCATCACGATCAATTAAAAGGTAATCAAATTAAAAATATTGCAGCACTTGTTGTAGAGGTAGAAACCGGAAACGTGTTATCGTATGTTGGCAATATTTATAACACAACAGATTCCTCTTTAGAAAGCAATGTTGATGTACTTGCCTCACAACGCAGTCCCGGCAGCACGTTGAAGCCTTTGTTATATGCGTCTTTATTAACGGAAGGAACTATCTTACCTAAACAATTAATTGCAGATATCCCCACAGAAATTGGCGGTTACACACCACAAAATTTTGATTTGGGTTACGATGGTGCGGTGCCTGCCAACAGAGCATTGGCAAGAAGTTTAAATATTCCTGCAGTAAAAATGTTGCAGCAATTTAAGTATCAGAAGTTTTATGATGTGCTGCAACAATGTGGTGTCAGCACCTTAAATAAGCCTGCGGATTTTTATGGTATGAGTTTGATTTTAGGAGGATGCGAAATCAATCCATTTGAATTGGCAGGTGTGTATAGCAGCATGGCAAGAATGTATAATCATCAACAAAAAAATAAAGGCGAGTGGAATACTGAAGATTGGTTTATGCCAAGATATTTGAAAAGTACGGATAACAGAAAACAGAAGGCAGGAGAGCACAAACCATCATCATCTCTTTTTGATTATCCTTCACTTTGGCACACATTTAATGCGATGAACGAAGTAATGCGGCCGGGAGAAGAAGGTTTGTGGAATTTATTTTCATCGGCGCAACGTATTGCATGGAAAACCGGAACCAGCTTTGGTTTCAGAGACGGATGGGCTGTTGGCATTACCACAAAATATTGCGTACTCGTTTGGGTGGGCAATACAACCGGCGAAGGCAGACCGGAATTAACCGGCATTAATACTGCGGCTCCAATTCTGTTCGATATTTTTCGTTTATTGCCTGCAGCCAATTGGTTTGAGCCGCCTGTATCTGGCTTCGCATATCTTCCTGTTTGTAAAAATTCAGGCTTTAAAGCTTCTGCAGATTGTAAAGAAGTGGATACTCTTTTAGTGAGTGAACATGCAAAAAATGCAGGTACTTGTCCGTATTGCAGAAAAATACATTTAGATAAAACAGGAATATTTCGTGTAAACGAAACTTGTGAATCTCCATCGAGTATGATACACACGTCATGGTTTATTTTGCCGCCAACTATTGAATATTATTATAAACAAAAACATCCTGAATATAAAATATTACCCGCTTATAAAACCGGATGTTCAGAAGATGCTGCAAGAATTTTAGATATTATTTATCCTGATGAAGATGCAAAAATTTATGTGCCGCTCGAAATTTCAGGCGAAAAAGGAAGAACTGTTTTTACAGCTACGCATAAAAAAACAAATGCAAAATTATTCTGGCATTTAGATAATGATTTTGTTGGAACCACAGAAAATTTTCATCAAATGGCAATGAATCCATTTCCGGGAAAACATGTATTAACTGTTGTAGATGAAAACGGAAATTCAGTAAGCAGACGATTTGAAATATTAAAAAAAGAATAAGATGTATTATTTATTGGAAGATGCATACCATTTAATGGCATAATACCAGCATGGTTCTGTTCCCGTGTTGGTAAGGTTATGCATTATGTTTGGTCTTACAAAAATGACACTGCCTTCTTTTGTTTCGATATTTTCATTGGCGATATGCATGGTTACATTTCCTTTCATCAAAAACATAATTTCCTCTTGTGGATGCATATGTGCAGCATGACTTTCCTGCCCCGCATTTAAAGTAGTAGCATGTACTTCAAATCTTTCAAACATAGAAGTAGGTTTATCAAACACTTGTCTCGCTTCGCCTTTCGCTGTTTGTTTTACGGTTAATTCATTCCAATCTTTCAACAACGATCCTCCGTTATTTTTTCCTCGAATAATATCAACCGGAGATATGGCAGTAAATCCAATCACATAATAACTCACGGGTTTATCAGAGTTATTGGTAAAGCTTTGCGTATCGCCTGCAACAATCAAAACGATACTATTACTATTCAAAGTTTTACTGCTGTCATTAATCATTACCGTAAGCGGCCCTTGTTTTACAATCACTAACTCTTCCCTATCTGTTAATGCTCTTGACGGGTGATTTGTTTTACCCGGAGCCAATGTTGATGCATGAATATTAAGTATTGCTAACCCACTCGTTTTTCCTTGTAGTTTATTATTTGTTATTGGATAAACACCGGATATGATTGAATCGCTCTGTGCATAAGAAGAAGCATTTACACATACGATAAAACAGGTAATGCAAATTTTGATGAGAAACGAAGGTTTTATTTTAAAAATCAGCATGGTAATTATTTTCACTTAATAATAAATCGTTCTGTTAAAATTAAGGCTTAGCAAATAAACATTGCACCAAACGAATATTATGACACTTC
>Ga0318567_10001294_pt1 | contig 10155 bp, 9 predicted proteins | sample GRESIP088b5f20_FD_203691 | JGI IMG/M metagenome (GOLD analysis project Ga0318567, IMG submission 203691) | Tropical soil microbial communities from Luquillo Experimental Forest, Puerto Rico - GRE.SIPMG.088b5f20 | ecosystem: Environmental > Terrestrial > Soil > Tropical forest > Bulk soil...
TAGTATACATAGTGCCGATCGTTATAATAGTGGGTATTCCAGCTTACTTCAAGTTCAATGAATGGTATTCCGTAATAACACTCGCTTTGTTAGGATTGGCAATGTTGATCATAGCATTCAGGTTTATTGCATTTGCCAGTTATGGAAATGATAAATATTTTTTGATTAACACATTTGCATCATGATATTGGAAGTACAACAATTAGTAAAAAATTATGAGTGGTTCACGTTGCAAGTACCGAAATTAAATTTCAAAGAAGGTGAAATAGTAGGTCTTGTTGGCAATAATGGGGCAGGTAAATCCACCCTTCTAAAATTGATAATGGATCTTATTCCAGTTAACGAAGGAATGATATGTTACAAACAAAAGAACGTCGCCGGTAGTGAACACTGGAAAGGGAAAATGGCCTGCTATCTTGACGAAGGGTTTCTGTTAGAGTTCTTAAAGCCTATTGAATATTGGCAGTTTGTACAAAGTTTATTTAAGAATGACAGCAGTTTAGAAAATGTTCTGGAAAAATTCAGGCCTTTTTTTGATGTTGATATTCGAAGCAATTCCAAAAAACAAATAAGGGAGTACTCAACCGGCAACAAAGCAAAAATTGGCATTGTGTCGGCCTTTATCGGATGGCCGGAAATTGTGCTGCTGGATGAGCCGTTCGCGAATCTTGATCCTGCTTCGCGTCTCCATCTTATTAACATTCTCAATACGTTGAGCAAGGAAAGAGGAATTACAATTCTTATATCAAGCCATGATTTGAGCCATGTATCAAATATCAGCACAAGAATATTATTACTTGAAAGGGGGGTAATTGTAAAAGATTTGAAAACTTCATCGGAAACTTTTACTGAGCTCTCGGATTATTTCATCAGCCAGGTTTTAGGTGATTAGAAGAGTAAAATGTTTAGAAAGAACGTGGATTCGTAGGAAGCAAGGCAGCTATAACCATAAATTTTTAAAAAAATGAAAGTAATTTTTCTGGCTCTTTCTTTCATAGCCAAACAGTTTGCGCTAGGAGCTTTGTCAGGTTTTTTATTGGTGTTAGCAATGTATTTTATAGTAAAATTTTTAAAGAAGAATTTATCTAAGTAATCGCCATGCTTTTATCTAAAGACATCTACAAATTCAAATGGGGCTATCTTTTTTTAGTATATGTTGTTTTATATGCAGCGATTTCATTTTTTATGAATGGCTTCGTATTTACTGATTCATTTTATTACTCAGTACTTGGTGAACAACTGTCGGCAGATAGAATTGAGGGAATAGTTAAGGTTAATCACTCTTACTTATGGATAGGCTATTTACTGTCACCTTTATTTCTATTGCTAAAACTAGCGGTAATAGCCGGAGCATTGTTTAGTGGCATCTTTATGTTTGATACAGATGTCTCGTACAAAAAAATATTTAGAGTGGTGATGATTGCAGAACTTGTTGGCATTCTGGCAGCCATTTGCAAATTGGCTTATTTTCTCATGTGGCCGCCACAATCCTTGAATGATGTTACACGCTTTTATCCCTTATCGATCACGCAGCTCATTCGCGCAAGTAGTGTGCCTGTTTATTTTGTTTATCCTTTGCAGCAACTTAATTTATTTGAAGTGGCCTATTGGTTGCTTATTGCTGATGGCATAAGTGTGCATGCAGAATCTACATTTTTTAAGGGGTTGAAAATAACGGCATGTAGCTACGGCGTAGCATTGGCCCTATGGATGGTGGTAATTGTTTTTATACAGTTGCAATTTAGTTGATAACAGGAACCCAACCTTATGAAGAAGATAATTGGAATTACCATAATTGGTTTGCTTTTGCTGTTTGCTGGCATAGTGGGTTTTAAAGTACACAATAAGCTGCGGACAAAAGCCGCGATAGAAAGCAATATTGCACAGCTGCCTTCTTTTGAATTTACAATGCTTAACGGACAATTGTTAAACAGCAGCGATATTAAAGCAAACAAGGTCATCGTAAACTACTTCAATCCTGAGTGCGAGCATTGCCAGTATATGGCGCAGACATACAGTGATCATGCAGGAGAGTTAAACAAGCTGCAAATACTCATGGTTACAATTGCAGATAGTGCAACAACAAAACTCTTTGCGCAAACTTACAAGCTCGATAGTATACCCGCCATAACAATATTGCTTGATAACAAAAGGACTTTCGCAAGCACCTTCGGCACAACAATGCTTCCTTCATTTTTTATTTATAAAAATGGTCAACTCATCAGCAAGTATTTCGGAGAAACAAAAATGGAAACCCTTTTAAAAGATTGATCAAATGATTAGACTTATTATCATCAGGACCAGTGCTATTGTTATGCTTCTGTTAGTGTTTGTTCACTGCTTTTACATTTTATTTCATAAAGGAGACGAGTTAACCAAAGCATTAGCAAGCGTGAGTTGTGCAATTGCCAATCTTCTGGTGCTAATTGTTGCCATACAGGAGAGAAAGATGAAGAAACAAGTCAATAGCAGAATAAGCAAATAACAAAAACGAGTTAAAAACTCCGAACAGAATTACCATGCCACAGATTCAAATAATACGAAAAGGTTATCTGCCATTTGGAAAAGCTGAAGTGCAGATCGACAATTCTCTTTCATTCGGCTTACGGGGTAGGAAGAAGCTGATGATCGAATTGCCGGAAGGCGATCATGCTTTTATTGTCCGAATCGGGATAAGCACGACCACGCAAACAATCAAAGTAACCAGTACTACGAGCGCTATTGCTTTAATACCTGCTCTGCCAGATGGCTTCTTCATAGCAGGAATGGCTCTTCCATTTTTTGCTCTTAGAATGCCAGACAATGATAACTGGTTTGCTTTATTTGCATTTATGCTCCTATTTTATCTTGTTGCGATTGTTTATTTCTTTGGCCGCCCAAACAAGTTCTTTAAATGTGTTGTATGGCCCAACGAATAAGACCCAAATTAAATCCAAACCTCACCATGCCACAAATTCAAATAATACGAAAAGGTTATCTCCCTCTTGGGAAAGTTCATATACAAATTGATAACAACCTGGATTTTTTATTAAAAGGTGGACAGCACGAGACAACAGATCTACCGGAAGGCGAGCACATAATTACCATTCAAATGCAGGGTACCACAACCACACAAACCATTAAAATTGACAGTAACTCAAATGCAATCATGATAAAGCACGCAATGCCCATTTTTGTTTTTGCCTTTGCAATTATTCCGATTTGTCGCTTAATATGGATTGATGATAAGAGGCTGGCATTAGCAAGCGGTGTTTTTATGTTGCTTTATTTATCTGTTATGCTCTACTTTCAGCTCGCCCCGAACAAACTTTTCAAATGCACCGTAACACCACATGAATAACGCGATCAAAAAGAAATTAAATCAAAGCTTCATTCTTCAACAAGACGAAGCCGATTGTGGCGTCGCATGCTTATCCTCTCTTATCAAATATTATGATGGTCATTCAACACTCGACCACCTTCGCCGCCTTAGCGGGACAAGCATTACCGGCACAACATTGCTCGGTCTGCAAAGTGCAGCACAGCAATGCGGCTTCGATGCAGATGGATGCGAAGCAGATATGAACGCATTAAGGGAGCATGGAGAACCGGTGATCCTTCATGTAATTATTGATGGCAAGCTGCAGCATTATGTGGTTTGCTATGGCACAGCAGGAGACAAATTTATTGTTGGCGATCCTGCAAAGGGCATTGTGTTTTTAACAACCGAAGAACTTGACAAAATGTGGGTTTCTAAAACCTGTCTCACGCTGCAGCCAAATGCATCCTTTAAAAAAGAAACAGATGTGAAGATTGAAAAACGCAAATGGTTTTTCTCCCTTATAAAGAAAGACATTTCTATCCTGAGCATCGCAGCAGGCATCGGTGTCGCGGTGGTCCTACTGGGGTTGGCGATGGCTGTCTTTTCGCAAAGATTAATCGACGATATTTTACCAAAGCGAAATTATACAAAGCTTTATGTTGGTGTAGCGCTCGTATTTCTAATGCTACTGGCAAAAGAAGGACTAAGTGTGTTAAGGCAATATTTTCTTTTATGGCAGTCAAAAGAATTTAATATCCGAATTGTGGACCATTTTTATTCAAAACTGCTAAGCCTTCCGAAGCCATTCTTTGATACGAGGAAAATAGGTGATCTTACAGCAAGGCTTGATGACACAGCCCGCATTCAAAGAGTTATCGGCCAATTGGCGGGCAATCTTGTTATCGACGTTCTGGTTACCGTTGTTACATTGGGTTATCTTTTTGTCTACTCCTGGAAAGTGGCGCTTTTTTGCATGGCAGTTCTTCCATTCTATTTTCTCGTTGTAAAAGGTTTTAACAAAAGCATTATTGATGGACTGCGAACGATAATGACAAGTCAAGCCACAGCTCAGGCTAATTATATTTCTACCTTAAAAGGCATTCAAAGCATAAAGAGCAATGATAAGGTTGAACAATTCTCAAATATAAACAAGAGTCTATCCGAGCATCTTCAAAATAGCATACTTGATCTGGGTCGAAGCCAGAATAGACTTTCCTTCATCGCAAAAGTTTTCGGTGTCGTATTTATTATAAGTATCCTTTGGTATACTAGTCGCCAGGTTCTTGCAAATAATTTGAAAATAGGTGAATTAACTGCCATTTTGGGTTTATGCGCATCCCTATTGCCCAGCGTAGCAAACCTGGCACTAATCGCCATTCCAATCAGCGAAGCTAAAATAGCATTTGACCGGATGTTTGAGCTTACTGCCGCCAGGACTGAAGATCCATCCGGCGAGTTATTGCATACATTCGAAACCCTTTCACTTGAAAACATTTCATTTGGTTTTACGGGACGTCCCTTGCTTTTTAAAAATATTTCCTTCTCAATTCCAAAAGGAAAAATAATGGCCATATTGGGCGAAAATGGCCGCGGGAAAAGCACCATCACGGAAATATTGCAAAAACATTATTCGCCAGAAGCGGGTAATATATTAGTAAATGGTCAATACCGTTTAGGAGACATTTCTATTTCTTCCTGGAGAAAAATAGTTGGCGTTGTTCCTCAAGACGTACACATCTTTAATTCAACTGTGCTGGAAAATATAGCATTCGATGATGCGGCTAACAATCCCCAGGCCGTGCTTGCCTTTATCAATAATTTCGGCTTTGCGCCCTACATAAACTGTTTACCAAATTCATATATGACCTTGCTGGGTGAGGAAGGAATAAATTTATCCGGAGGCCAAAGACAAATGCTCGCACTAATGCGAGCCTTGTATCATGGTCCTCAATTGCTACTTTTGGATGAATGCACATCTGCAATGAGCACAGATGCGGAACAATTTGTTTTACAGCTTTTGAAAAAGCTGAAGACTACAATGGCGATAATTTTCATTACTCATAAAGTGCACCTTCTAAAAAATTTCGCAGATGAAATTCTCATATTGGACAAAGACATGAGTAGCAAACACACTTGAAAAATCCCCAAAACATCACAAATTCAGGCGATTGACCAAGTCCAGGTTCCTATTGAACCCGGCGCCGTCCAGGTGTTCTTTCAATATCTTTTGTAGACTTTTGTTGTCGGTCCTTTTGCCCTTTTTTGGTGCGATCAATTGTTCCGGTGTTACAGGTGCCAATTCAAGTTTCGTTGCAAACCACGTGGTGTTTAGGCGGGGAATAGCGACACCCAATATCATTCCGGGTAAATTATTAAAAGATTCAGGGCCACCGCGGGTGACGATTTCATCGGTGTAAAATGCAATGACATACACTGAATCCATAACAATACCCACCGCCTTATGGCATTCAAAGCCCGCAATGTTCCGGGTATCTGAAGTGAATTTCCAATCTACTTTTCTAAGGCTGTCCTGTATTAAATATTTGTCTTCGAATATGCTTTTCTGGCACACGCCCTGATCCTTTTTCAAATCTGAAAACACAATGTTTTCATTGCCGAACAGCAGCCACTCGGGTATGTGCCCATCGCTTGTTTCTTCCCGGCCCGGTTTATACAAGGTTTTGTCCTCATTAAAATAAAGATCGAAATAGGAACTTTTGTGACTGGGCATACTCTTCTTGTATTGTTCCATCCAGGCATTCGTATTATCGCTATTGCCGAATGCGGCATCAATCAACTTGTGCAGGTTGACTTTTTTTTCAAACTCTATCTTTCCCTGCGTGATAAATAATTGCTGTGAGAAGCCCTGGCAAACGCTAACCACAGTTATTATAAAAGCGAAAAGAATTTTCATAGTAAAAAAGTTTAAGGGTTAGTTGTAGGAGCTGTTGTGGCAGTCTTAGAAAAATTCCATACAAAGCTTAACATAAAATACCGGTTGATCGTTTGGTAATTTCTCTCCACAATATTTGTATTGGTGATATTCCGATAGTAGCCTTTGTTTTGGTTCAACAGGTCATGTGCGCTAAACTTAACCATTGCTTTATCATCCTTCAGGAATTTTTTACAAACATAACCGTTCCATAAAATAACGTTGTTGTTCTGGCTGAACGTTGGTGTTTTTTGGCGGAAATCACCCGTTATGTCAGTGCCAATTTCAAAATGCGATCCTAAATCAACCGAACCATCGATCGTTTGAGAAGTGCTCCAGAAATTATTTTTTACACCGGTATTGACAGTAGAGTGGGAGCCGTTGAACATAACAGACGACATAAGTGAAACGCTCCACTTGCTTTCTTTATATTTTGAACCGTAGAACACTATGCTTGGAGTGTAGTTTTTTGTCACGTTTTCCTCAAGGTTGACAAAGCTGGTGTACTGCGAATAATTCATTATTCCGGAAAGCTGCAGGTAGAGGCTTGATTTTTTTATGTTCTTGTAAAAACGACCGTCTAAATTGGCGTTCATGTTACCATTGGTGTTAACGTACTGGTATATTGTTTTACCTGTTTTAACATCAGTGTATTGTGTCATAGTGATTTTGTTTGCGACTGTCGAAAAACTGGTCCAGACATTCATCCCCTGATCTTTCATAACCTGGAAGCGTCTAAAGTTCATGGAGAATGATTGTGTGAACTGCTGTTTCAACAGGGGGTTGCCAACGTAAATAACCAATGGGTTATTGTTGCTCGCAATTGGCTGTACCTGGGAAATAGAAGGCTGCTGTGTCGCGCCCTTGTAACTCAACGATAAGTCTGCACCAGGATTCAATTTGTAACTGAAATTTGCCCGTGGAAAGAGGTTAATGTAATTCTTTTCGAAGGAAGTATTGGCTTCTTTATCGTGTTGACCCCAATTTTGAAAAGCAAGGTCGCTTCCTATGCCCGCAACAATTTTCTTTGAATTGTATTTAAATGAAAGTCCAGTTGTGTTGGTCATCACATCGTATCTGTAACTATTGCTGTAGGCAGCGCTCAGCTCTTCATATTTTCCTCCGGGAGATTTGTTGTAAGATAGTTTCTCCGATGTGCTGTTGTTGATTCTTAAGCCATAGCTTACTTCGGCAAACACTTTTTTACTCAGGGCTTCTGTATAGCTCAATTTGCTTGTAAACACATTCACCCCGGTGTTAGTCAATTTCATTTGATCGGTAAGAGAATCTTTCGGCAGCCTTGTTACAGGATCAAAGGTTGTAATAAGAGCGTTCAGATATCCGGTAGAATTGTCTGTCGAGTACTGGTCATTCAGGTTCAAAGAAAGCGTGCGGCCCACTTTTGCAAACTTTTTTCTGAGCAATATATTTGAACTCCATTTTTGATTATCTCCTGCATCTGATGAAGATCGTGTGCTCTCATTGATCGTGCTGTCTTGTATGTCGTATGTGCGGCTGTTTGCGTAGGATGCATCCTGGTATTTTCCAATGCCGCCTTTCACGCTCACTTTCATGGACACCAATGAGTCAATTTGAAAATCATACAGCCCGTTGATCAAATGCTTTTGGCGCGAGGCGTAATTGCTCGTGTTTTCCTTTGTAAAAAAAGTCGTGTCAGGAAGAATGGCTTGCGAAAGCGTATTGCTTTCCGTTGAAAGATTCATTTTATTGAAACGATAGCTGCTATTCAACGTCTGCTTGTCCGAATTGTATTTGTCCGAATAATTTGCTGCACCTACCCAACTTTCAGGAAGCCCTTCTCCATTGTAGCTGATGTCATTACCTCCGTAAGTGATCATCATTCCACCGTCTTCATTAAATTCGATGTTGTCGTTATTTCCGTATTTGCCTTCGTCATTCCATTCCAATTCTGTTGTTCCTGTATTGCTCATGATGCCATAGACGGACATTTTTTGTTTTCCCTGGAAGCGATTGCCCATGGCGCTGCTGTTGTATTTTCCATCCGTTCCGCCACCGAGATCAAGTTTTCCAAAATACCCATGTTTCTTACCCTCTTTCAATTTCAGGTTGATCGTAGTTTTGCTGTTCCCATCATCAATGCCGGTGAATGCGGCCTGGTCACTTTTTTTATCAAACACCTGCACTTTGTCCACCATATCTGATTGCAGATTTTTAGTAGCAATCGTAGGATCATCACCGAAAAACTCATCGCCGTCCACCAATATTTTTTCAACTTTTTTTCCCTGCGCGGTAATTTTTCCGTTCTTGTCCACAGAGATACCGGGCAGTTGCTTTAACAGGTCCTCCACATTCGCACCTTGCTTTACCTTGAAGCTGTCTGCTTTGAACTCCAGTGTGTCGCCATGAATACGTACTGCCGCAATTTTTTGCCTCACGATCACTTCCTCCAGCAATTTTGCTTTAGTAGTGAGGGCAATGGTGCCAAGGTTTTTTGGAGAAACACTATCAAGCACGATGGGGTTGATGAAATCTGCGAACTTTGGATAAGTAATGAGTAAAAGGTAATTGCCTTTTTGCAGATCATTCAATTCGAAAGAGCCATCCTCTTTGCTTCTTGTAATTTTGTAAAAAACCGAATCTTTGGATTGTAATAAGGCGATGACAGCGTTCGATAAATTCTGATTGTTAAGAGTGTCGCGTACTGTTCCTTTGATAGAGGCTCTTTGTGCTGAGCAGGTCATAGCGATGAGTAAGGTCACTGCGGTAAATAGAGACTTCATAGACGGTTTGTCGGCAAAGGCGGAAATAGAAAAGAATGTTTTTTCTATCCTATTCACCCTGTGTCAAAGACTAAGGTTTTAAAAGTTTAATGGTGAACTTGCTTAGCAAGTTACAACTGATGTTGTTTTTGTAAAAATGAGCATGTTAATGATGTAAAGCTATCACTATCTTGACAAATACTTACACTATTTTGACCAACTTGCATTCGGGCAAATAACCATCGGTTGGAAATCCGAACGCTGAGTTTTTGAGATGGGAAACAATTTAAGCAAACGATTGCTTAAACATATGATAACAATAAGGCTTAGGTTTGATTGCATATATTTAGAAAGTCAAAACCAAATCAACATTTCAACCAATAAACAAATGAAAACAGGTCGGCTTTTCTTTTTGAAAAATTCTATACTCTGCGTCTTCATTGCGGTCCAGGGACTAAATGCACAAACTTCAAACACAAGCATTCCCGTGCCAAAAAAGGATACCAGGAAGCCGGCAGATTCTTCCTGGACACATGCAGTAAAAGGACCTAACTTATTGCCGAACGGGCAAACATTAAACCCGGCGGGAGAAAGTCTGAACTTAATAGAAAATTCAAGAGTACTAAACTTGTCACTGGCATTAAATAAAACGTTGCTTATTGCAAAAACCAACAGGAACATCTCGGTTATTGATGCCAAAAATTTCAAGCTACTTCAATCATTCAACTATCTTGATAAAGAAGCCGGTTCAATGAACGGGCTTGTTGTTGATGCCAATGATTCTACCATTTATTTTACCGGACTGAATAAGAATTTATATGTTGGCAATGTTAGTCCTTCGGGAACATTTACACTTGCAAAAAAGATAGACCTTTCCATTAATAACAAAAAGACAAATCCACTTGGCATTGGGTTATGTGGCAACAATATTGTGCTGGTGGCCTGTGCCATTGCTAACGAGGTTGCAGTAGTTGATATTGAAAAAGGAAAAGTAGTAAGCACCATTCCGGTAGGCGTTTGTCCGTATGCAATTGTTATTAGCAAAAATAAAAAAACGGCCTTCGTCAGCAATTTTGGAGGCCCTCATCCGGGAAAAGGAGATAGAACTGAGAAATCCGCAGGAACAGATGTTGCGGTGGACGAAAGATCAGTAGCCATACGTGGTTCAGTAAGCGTAATTG
>Ga0318567_10001295_pt1 | contig 10152 bp, 8 predicted proteins | sample GRESIP088b5f20_FD_203691 | JGI IMG/M metagenome (GOLD analysis project Ga0318567, IMG submission 203691) | Tropical soil microbial communities from Luquillo Experimental Forest, Puerto Rico - GRE.SIPMG.088b5f20 | ecosystem: Environmental > Terrestrial > Soil > Tropical forest > Bulk soil...
GAACAAAAACGCATCAACCTTCTTTGGTTGTTGAGCTGAACTTCAATGGCATCAAGGGATATGGCGAAGCACCTGCAATTGCTTATTACAATATTCCGGTCGAAAAAATGTCCGCTGATCTCGAACAGAAGAAAATGTTTGTGGAAAAATTTTCATTTACAGAACCCGGAAGATACTGGCATTACCTCCATCATTTGCTGCCGCAAAATAATTTTCTCGTGTGTGCATTGGATATAGCCGCGTGGGATATTTATGGCAAATGGAGAGGCTCGCCGTTGTATAAAATGTGGAACGGTGATATTTCAAAAGCGCCTGTAACCGACTACACCATTGGCATCGACGATATCGATAAGATGGTGCAAAAGATGAAAGACAAGCCATGGCCGGTGTACAAAATAAAATTGGGAACAGATAACGACATCGCCATTATTGAGGCGCTGAGAAAACATACCGACGCTGTTTTTCGTATCGACGCAAATGCTGCATGGACAAAGGAAGACGCCTTAGAAAAAATAAACGCGTTCAAAGATTTGAATGTAGAGTTTATTGAGCAGCCGTTGGCAAAAGAAGACTGGGAAGGAATGAAATGGTTGTACGAAAAATCAGCATTGCCACTGATTGCTGACGAAAGTTGTGTAACCGAACACGACGTTCAAAAATGTTTCGAACATTTTCACGGCATCAACATAAAACTTACGAAGTGCTCCGGCATTACACCTGCGCTGCGCATGATAGAAAATGCCCGAAAGCTGAACATGAAAGTAATGATCGGCAGCATGAATGAAACCAGCATTGGGAGCGCTGCCATTGGTCACCTTGCTCCATTGGCAGACTACATTGACATGGATGGCCCGTTGTTGCTGGAAGATGATGTTGCCACAGGTGTGAGTTTTGACAATGGAAAAATTTTGTACAGTGACAAGCCGGGATTGGGGATTGTTGTGAAGGAGGAAGTGTTGGCGAGGCTCCTGTAATTTGAAAATTCTTCAAGTGCGTCTTTCATTACTTAATTTAATTAGCCCAAAGGAAATGACAGACTAAAATCTGAAATGCAGCACAGGAAGCATTTTCAGATTTTCAATTGCGCCTCAGAGGCGCACGATATTCATAATCATTACAGGTGGTTCAAACGACGTGTTATCTTCTTTACTGTTATAAACTTTTCTCACTACATCCATTCCTTTGACTACTTTTCCAAAAGCCGCATAGCCCTGCCCATCGGCATTATTTTCTCCACCATAATCAAATCCAGGCTGATCGCCGATGCAGATGAAGAACTCTGAAGTTGCTGTTCCGGGCTCATTTCTGGCCATTGATATAGTGCCGTCTTTATGCAGAATATGAGTTTGCTGAGTTGTTTCATGCGGAACAAAAGCCGGATGAAATTTTGCCGAAGCCGTTTTATAAATGCCACCCTGGATAAGCTCTGCCTTGGGCGCATCTGAAGATTGATTGTCAGTATTCAATACCCGATAAAAAGAACATCTTTTATAATACCCGGAATCAACGTGCGATAAAAAAGCGGCAACCGTTTTCGGCGCCTGGTCCGGATACAACTCCACCTCAATATCACCCAGCTCAGTTTGAATTTCCACGTGTGGATTTTTGTATTTGCGTGAGCAGGAAAAAACAAAAACAGCAATCAAAAGCAAATAGAGGTAACGCATAATTGTGATGTAGGTAATTATGCAAATATAAAAGAAAGGACAAAGAGGGATAACCATTAAAAGAATAAGGTTTAATGGTTAATGGTATATCCCTCAAGGTTTAATGTTAATGTACCCAAACCAGGGTTAAGGGGTTGAAAGAAAGACGCTCAACGGGATAGGTTAATGGTCACCAGGTACAAGGAGATTAGGTTTAACGGTCAATGATACTTGCGTAAAAAGGGTTTAATAGTTAATGACACGTGATTGCTTTCAAGGAAATAAGGTTAACGATCAATAGTATAAGATAAGCACGGCTACTTAGTCGGGGGAAAAAACGGCAGGGTAACAAGAATGGGCAACTTTTTTTAACCAGCTTCACTGGTCCGTTTCCTTGTAGTCTCTAATTCCCAATTTCTAATTCCTAATTCCTAATTGTTTCTCTACTTTTGCCACATGGTTAAAATTGGCGAATACAACACATTGAATGTTATCAGAATAGTGGATTTTGGCGTTTACCTGGACGATGGTAATGAAGGTATTTTATTACCGAAAAGATTTGTTCCGGAAAACACAAAGATCGGTGACGAGCTAAAAGTTTTTGTTTATCACGATTCTGAAAACCGTGTGATCGCTACAACGCAGCATCCGAAAGGTGTTGTGGGTGACATTGTGATGTTAAAAGCAGTGACGGTAACGCGCCAGGGCGCTTTCCTGGATTGGGGATTGATGAAAGATATTTTTGTTCCAACTTCAAAGCAATTGTCGGGCATGCGCACTGAAGGCGAGTACCTGGTGAAAATATACATCGACGAGCAAACCGGGCGCGTAGCGGCAACTGAAAAAATTGAATCATTTCTGAGTAACGACGACCTAACCGTAAAGGAAAAAGACGCGGTTCAACTGATCGTTTATCGCCGCACTGATATTGGTTATGTGGTAATTATCAATAACAAACATACCGGTGTGCTGCATTTCAATGAGATATACCGAAACATTCGCGTGGGTGATAGTTTCAAAGGATTTATTAAAGCCATTCGCGAGGATAACAAAATTGATGTTGCCGCCGGAACCTCCGGTTATAAAAGGGTAGAGGACGAAGGCGACAAAATACTTCGCTTGTTACAGGAAAACAACGGCTACCTGCCATACCACGACAAGTCTGATCCCGATGAGATCTACAGCTTCTTCGGCATGAGCAAAAAGACCTTCAAAATGACAACGGGAAATCTTTATAAGCAGCGGAAGATTGAGTTTACGAAGACTGGAATTAAGTTAATTGAGAGTTGAGAGTTCTTTACAATAAAGAACTCTCAACTCTCCCTTCTCAACTCTCAATTCCGCAATGGCACAGCTTTTTTACCATTTACAAAAAGCGTATGGGTCTCGCCAAATACAAAGAGAAACGATGGTTTAACCAAACGCCGGAACCGGAGGGAGGCAAGGCGAAGGGCGGTGAATTGCGTTTTGTAATTCAAAAGCATGACGCATCGCATTTGCATTACGATTTCAGGCTGGAGATGGAAGGTGTGTTGAAAAGTTGGGCCGTGCCTAAAGGTCCGTCAACCGATCCGGAGGTGAAGCGACTGGCGATGATGGTGGAAGACCACCCGTATGATTATCGCAGTTTCGAGGGCATAATACCTGAAGGAAATTATGGCGCGGGTACCGTGATCGTTTGGGATGAAGGAACATATGTTTCAGGAAATGAAGACATCGCTGCCGACAAAAAATCACAGGAAAAAGATCTGCTAAAACAACTACACTCGGGTAAAATCAAATTCATTTTAAAGGGGAAAAAATTAAAAGGTGAATTCGCATTGGTGAAAGCACATGGCCGTGGTGAAAACGGTTGGCTGTTGATGAAGCTGGAAGATAAATACGCTTCTACTGCTGATATTACTGAGAAAGATAAATCTGTTGTTTCGAATAAAACGATTGAAAAAATTGCCGCCACAAGCGGGAATGTTTGGCATTCCAATAAGGTTGCGGCAAAAAAAACTACAACAAAAAAATCAGCAGTAAAGAAATCAGCTCCTGTAAAAACTGCAACGAAATCTGCTAAAAAAAAAGTTGAAGAAGACATAGAAGTGATCGGTGATGCTTCGGTAAATGAGTTGCTCGAAAAAGGGAAGAAGCAAGTGTTTCCACATGACCTTAAGCCAATGCTGGCAACAAGAGTGGAAGAGGCTTTTGATAATAAAGATTGGTTGTATGAGATAAAATGGGATGGCTATCGCGCACTTGCATATATGCAAAAAGGAAAGGCAGAGCTACGATCACGCAATAATCTTTCATTCACACAAAAGTTCTCCGCAATTGCACAGGCATTGCAGGAAGAGTGGAAAGGCGATGCAATACTCGATGGAGAAATTGTAGCCGTGAATGATGACGGCCTGCCGGATTTTCAAAGCCTGCAAAGTTTTTTAAAGAATGGAAGAAGCGCAAAGCTTGCATTTTATGTCTTTGATATTTTGTGGTACAATGGAAAAGATTTGACAGCGTTGCCGTTGATCGAACGCAAGACGATTCTCCAAAATCTAGTGCCTGAAAGCGATGTCATTATTTTTAGTGACCACATCATTGGCGATGGCAAAGCATTTTTTAAAATCGCACTAAAGAAAGGTCTGGAAGGCGTGATGGCAAAGGATATGCAGAGTGAGTACTACATTGATCATAGAAGTAAAAGCTGGTTAAAGATAAAGAATACTCAAAAGCTCGAAGCAATTATTTGTGGCTTCACTGAACCGCGCAAGAGCCGCAAACATTTCGGCGCGATCATTTTAGGAAAATACAACGGCAGTAAGCTGGAATATATCGGCCACAGTGGTTCTGGCTTTACAGAAAAAACATTGAAAGATGTTTATCAAAAATTGCAGCCGCTTATTATTAAGAAAGCTCCATTTGATACTGCTCCAAAAACAAACATGCCCGTAACATGGGTAAAGCCGCAGCTCGTATGTGAGGTGACTTACACCGAATGGACGCAGGATCGCCTGCTGCGACATCCTATTTTCCTTGGACTGAGAGAGGATAAAACTGCAGCAACAGAGAAGAATGAAAAAGTACTGAAAGCGCCGGGGAGAAAAGAATTAACTGCAAAGGACGCAAAGGTTGCGCAAAGGAAACGAAGGTTTAGATCTGTTAAGTAACATAACGTCCTCAATTGTCTCATCGAAGTTTCTGCAAGTCATAGCTATGAGAGACTTTACTTACGTAAAATTCTTTGCTTCCTTTGCGCAATCTTGGCGCCCTTTGCGGTTAGAAATCTTAAAAACTTAAAGACTCAACCCGAATTCTTTCAGCGCTTCTTTAGTCGTGTTATAATCTTGATGCACAATGCCTTTAATATCTAACCCTTCGGCGACCGACACAAACATTGGCCTGTCTTCTATATACAAGATTTCTTCCGGCACCACCTGTGCAATGTTTAGCGCCAGTTTGAAAATATCAGCATCGGGTTTGCGCATGTGTACATAACAGGAAGAGATAAAAAAGTCAACAAACGAATTTAATTTGAATTTGCTTATTCTGAATTCATTGAACTCCTTGCCTTCATTATTAACAACAGCAATTTTTAAATTGTATTTCTTCTTTAGCTGACAGATCATATCGATCATATCATTGTAAGGCTGCGATTGCGATTGTATAAAATTGATGAAAGCCTCCCTGGTAAAGGATCTCGGTTCGTAAAAAACAATTCTCGTAAGATATTCTTCCAGCGAAAGTTTTCCTTCTTCGTATGTATCAAAAGTCAGGTGATGTCTTTCTTCAAGCTCCGGCAAATCAAGATTGAATTGTTGGGAAGCCTGTTTGCGTGCATTGCGGTCCCAGCCATTGGTAAGCAACACACCGCCGATATCGAGAAATAATGTTGTAGGAGTAGTGTTCATGGTGAAATGATTATCGCACAATTTAGAGAATTATTGAAATCAGAGTGGAGGAAATGTTTGAGACTCTCATTTACCACTAAGGCACTGAGGACACTAAGTTTCCTAAGGGAAGCCTATAATATAAGACAACCCTTAGTGCGGCTTAGTGTCCTCAGTGCCTTAGTGGTAAGTATCAGGGACCATAAAATATTAAATCGTTAGTATTTCCACTCCAATGGCACGTTAATCTTGAATGAAAAATTTCTGCCCATGTTATGGATGCCATGAGTCGGATTTGTATCCGTAGCAGAATACAGAAAATATTTCAACCTGTTCAAGTGATCCCAGTAAGCGACATCAAAAATGTTATTCGCCATCAGGTATACGTTGAACATTGTTCTACCTTTTCTATTGGTAAAACCAGCGCCAACACCGGCGTTTACCAATGCATAACCCGGTGTTGCACTTTCAGTATTGTCTGTTAAATAAACTCGATCCTGTTTTGCATAGTAAGCCAATTGCACTTTTGCAAAGCCATCAACAATGTGATGAGCTTTCCCATCAAAGTCATAACGCAATTCAGAAATGCCGTGCAATGGCGGAACGAACGGCAAGTATTTGTTACTGTCAGTCTTCATGGCTCCACTCACATTTTTGTTGTCGCCATAAACGACAGATACACTGTTTTCAAAGTGCAAAGGTTTTATCGGATGGAAATCCACGCTCAACTCGCCGCCATATAAATTTGCTTTTCCCTGCTGGAACTTATAAACGCTATTGCCGTTGAGAAGAGAGTCGCCGCCGCCGACAGCAGCAAGCTTTTGATTAAAGATGTAATTCGAAATAGTGTTGTTGAACACACTGAAATTAATGATGATGTATTTTGAAGTATAGGAGAGACCAAGATCTTCCTGCAAAGAAAATTCAGGTTTGAACTGATCATTGCCCACCTGGTAAATATTCGTTCCCGGATGCACACCGTTGGCGGAAATTTCAGAAATGTTTGGTGCCCGATAGCCGCGTGAAATGTTTGCTTTGAGCGCAAATTTTTCTGAAACATTATACGTTGCGCCAACACTTCCTGAGAAACCTGTGAAGGTATGTTTGTAATTGTGAAACGGATTCGCTGCGCCCACTGTGTCCGCGCCATAGACAGGCTTTTCAAAACCTGAAACAGGATCGGGACTGGTGTACAATGCACTGTTGTTAAATGACCGGGCGTCGTAACGCACACCGCCTGCGATATCCAATCTGCTGAATGTTTTCTTTATCAAAGCAAACGGTCCGACATCAAACTGGTGATAAGATGGGATCACGAACTCTGTTCCTTTCGTTACATCATTTTCCTGATACATGCCGTTCACTCCCGTGGTAAAGTTCCATCCGTGAATTTCGGGCAGGTAATATTTTACATCGTATGAGTAAGTGTTCATTTGCAAATACAATCCTGCAACATCCTGGTATGGCTGTTCGGGATGATTAAACTCTCTTCTAACACTGCGTTGAAATCCAAGATTGACGCCAAGCCTGCCGTTATTGCCCAAAATGAAATTGTTGTTGAGATAACCTCTGTAGTGTTGTACGTGTTGATGCAATGTCGTGATCGCATAAGATTTCAATTCGTCATCCGTAACAATCGGTCTGTACAAATCATCTTCAGTAATTTGTTTGGTAAACTTTCCTGTAGCAGAGTCTCTGCTGCCGTCCGGAATTTCCTGCAAGTCGTCAAACATGGAGAGGTTCAAATGCGTGAAACCCCATTTGCCATGCAGGCCCATCGCGATCGTTCCATCGGTTTCTTTAAAGCCTGTATTAAAAACCCTTCCGTCAATTTTGTTTCTGTAGTTCGTCGCTTCTTTGTGCGAAACACGCCCCATCCATTCAAAACCATTTTTATTACCGGAAAGCATGGCTGTTCCGCCAAACATTCCATTGTTGGTTTGATATTCCGCCTGCACTTCGCCTTTTATTTTACCATCCTGTGGCTGCGGAGTAGGGATGAGGTTTACAACACCTGCCAACGCATCGGAGCCGTAACTCAGGCTGGCAGGCCCTTTGATCACTTCAATTCTGTCAACGCCATATTGATCTACTTCAATGCCGTGTTCATCTCCCCATTGCTGGCCTTCTTGTCGAACGCCGTCAAATAATGTTAAAATTCTGTTGTAGCCCAAACCGCGAATAAACGGTTTAGAAACATTCGGGCCGGTTGTAAGCGCACTCACACCTGGCACTTTTGCAATGGCGTCAATAATATTTGAACTAAGGTTAGTTACAAGATATGTATGATTAACGGCAACGATAGGAACCGGGCTGCGCTTGATCTGCGTGGCTTTTGAAGTGCCGGTAATCACAACAGTCCCTTCCTCTACTACTTCATCTGTTAAGGCAAAGTCCTGGTGATTGACGTTGCCGGTTATGTTGATGCTTCTTGTTTGTGCTTTGAAACCAATGTAGTGCACTTCGACAAGATAAGTACCCTGAGGAAGTTTTTTGAAAGCATAGTGTCCGCTATCATCAGCAGCGGTTCCCATTTGAAGGTCCGGAATGAAGATACTTGCGTTGGGCAATGGCGTGTTGCTTTTCTTATCCCATATTCTGCCGGACAAAGAGCCCGGAGCCTTACTGACTTTTGTTTGCGCAGAAATTAATTGGTAAGTGTGTAAAGAAACAAATAGTATGATGAGTCGTATAAAAAATGATTTCATGCCAAATGGATATTTAGTGGAAACATCATGCACGTGAATGCATGCGAGTGTTTTCACAAGGGAAAAATGTAATGAGTTATGAGTATTGCGTTTTAAGTGATGACGGAAATTCAAGTCATCAGACAATCTTCAGAAGAGTAGGAAAAATTATGCCATTGGCGGCCCTTTCAGCGAGCAGAATAGTTTTTCTGCAGATGAGAAGAACGGTTTATAAATGGAAAAGATAGTTGTGAATTCCTGCGTGGGGACATGCAGGGAGAAGACCGGTGTTTCATCAACCGGCATTAGGAAGTCGTCAATACAATCGCATTTGAAAGATTTGTCTTCACTCGATGAAAGCGGATCTTTCTTTTCATTTGCCAGCTCTGTGTGATACCAGTTGTGCAGCCACAAACGCAATCCCATCTTTTGGGTAAATACCAAAAGCATTAAAACCGTGATAAATTTTATAAAGGATTTGCGCATCTGGGCACAAAACTAGAAAAATGCAACAGTATTTCAAAAATTCAGCAGGGTTAATTTTGGGCTAGTGGTTTTCGGGTAAATGGGTATATTCGCTCAAATACGGCGATGCGCAAACGAACCGTATAAGTTTTATTAAATCCCCAAACCTATTAAGTAATGAAAATGACAAAATGGACCTTACCTGCCCTTGCAATTCTATCTTTCGGTTTTTCTTCTTGCCAGAAAAACTCCAGGGAAACGCAAAACGCTAACTACTTTACTTACGAAGGCAAAAATTATCCTACAACATCCGCATATTATGTCAATGATTTTATCGGCGGAGGTTATGTGCAAGTATTCCTCACCACTGCATTGGAGGTTGATAATGGAACAAATGTAGTAGAATTTGCTTTTTACAAAAGTGAGATTCCGACCAGCGGCACTTTTACTGCGCACTATTTTGATACCATGGATTTTGATTCTACAAAACATTTTGACGAGGCAATGACTGGCCTGAATTTTTCGAAGCAAAGCATCGGTTACCAAACTTTGTTTATGGGCACAGAGTCTCCGAGTTCGACGCCGGAATACTCTAACATGGATGGCAGCACGGTTACGGTCTCAAAAAGTGGAGACAACTATACTTTTGTTTATGATTTAAAATTCACAAAAGATGGAAAGACTTCAGATTTTAAAGGGCAATATACTGGCAAAGTGATTAAAGAATAGCAAAACGATCGATTGGTTTATAAAAAAGGGTAGCGGTTTCGAATAACTGTTACCCTTTTTTGTTGCAGCGCTGTGACGCGGCTCTCTCATTCACCACTTAGGCACTAAGGCCACTAAGGTTCACTAAGGGTTGCTTAAAATTTAGCGTTCTCTTAGTGCGGCTGAGTGCCCTCAGTGCCTAAGTGGTAAGTATTCGGGACTTAATTATAAATGACCGATTCCATAACAACTAGTTTGGAACAGCGTCTACATTTACATTTCCAAAAACAAACACAACTATAAAATGGTTATTTTCTATTATTGCCCGTGCATGGTGCGGAACAGCGAAAGCTGCCGAACGCTTATACTTTACCATAGTTGTGTGCGTAGGACACCTAAACACGGGTTTTTCATTTCCTCAAAAGCATCAACTATGGTTAAATTTTTTGACAACAAACTCATCATTGAGATTGAAACCTCTTCGCCAAATGAAACGCTACATGATCTTCAACACAGCATTTTGCATTTGCTCATGCAGAAAGACTCCCGGCTGGTCACAGATGGTGTCGCCGAATGGAACGTCGTTAGCTTACTAACCGAGTTGCTATTGCCATTAAAAGCTTACCCCGAAACATTGCACTAGAAAAGAAAATTTAAAAGTCAAAATTAAAAATTCAAAAGGGTCCCAAACATGAATGTCCTTTTTGGTTTTTTAATTTTGACTTTTGACTTCACAAAAAAGCGTCTCCAAATTGGAAACGCTTTTTGACTTTT
>Ga0318567_10001297_pt1 | contig 10140 bp, 7 predicted proteins | sample GRESIP088b5f20_FD_203691 | JGI IMG/M metagenome (GOLD analysis project Ga0318567, IMG submission 203691) | Tropical soil microbial communities from Luquillo Experimental Forest, Puerto Rico - GRE.SIPMG.088b5f20 | ecosystem: Environmental > Terrestrial > Soil > Tropical forest > Bulk soil...
ATATATAATGATTTTAAAATTTCATCCTTCAGGTTAACTTAATGACTTTTTAGGTAAATCTTTTTGATTACATCGTTATCTTCACGCACACTATTCAATCGCACCCGAATTGTTATTCGTCATTCACAATGTAAATTATCGTCAATTATGAGTATGGTAGATTCACTGGAGAAAATTCCGGTAAAGATCTTTAGTTCATTAAAAGATGGATCAAAATTCATTGCTGCAGAAATCGCGGCAACAATCAAAAGCAAACAGGCAAAAGGTGAAAAATGTGTACTGGGACTGGCAACAGGCTCTTCACCAAAAACGCTCTACGCTGAACTTGTCCGCCTCCACAAAGAAGAAAACCTGAGTTTTAAAAACGTCATTACGTTCAACCTTGACGAATATTACCCGCTGGATAACGACGCCCTTCAAAGCTATAACCGTTATATGAAGGAGCAATTGTTTGATCACGTTGATATTGATCCGGCGAACACGCACGTTCCAAATGGTGAAGTTTCCAAAGAAGAAATAAAAAAATATTGCGCCGACTACGAAGCTAAAATCGAAGCAGCGGGCGGTATCGATATTCAAATATTGGGTATTGGTAACAACGGTCACATCGGGTTCAACGAACCAGGTAGTAGCCGTTTCTCAAAAACGCGTTTAATTCCTCTTGAAAACTCTACACGCATAGCGAATTCAGGTGAGTTTCAAAATATTTCCAAAGTACCTCGTCTTGCCATTACAATGGGTATTGACACCATCTTCAAAGCACACAAAGTGTTCCTGATGGCATGGGGACAAATCAAGGCACCGGTTATTCAAAAAGCAGTTGAGGGAAATGTTACCGAACAAATTCCAGCTTCACTTTTGCAGGAGCACAACGATGTAACTTTTGTGTTGGATGAAACTGCGGCAACAGATCTTACACGTTTCAGATCTCCATGGTTGAGCGGCGAGATTGAGTGGACCTCTAAAATGGTGAAGAAAGCGGTTGTAAACCTTGCACTAAAACTGGAAAAACCAGTGTTGAGCCTGACCAACAGCGATTACACAGACAATGGCCTTGCGGATCTTTTGGTAGAAAAAGGCGATGCATACGAAATCAACCTGCAGGTGTTTTACATGCTGCGTGACAGCATCACCGGCTGGCCGGGTGGTAAACCAAATGCGGTTATTCCTGCGCACCCTGAGCGCTCACTTCCGTATCCAAAAACATGTTTGATCTTCTCCCCTCACCCGGATGATGACATCATCAGCATGGGTGGTACATTCATGCGCCTGCACGACCAGGGACATGATGTACACGTGGCTTATCAAACAAGCGGCAACATCGCTGTGACTGACGAATTCGTTACACGTTTTGTTGACTTTGCAGTAGGCTTTGAAGAGATCGCAGGTATTGACAATACTGTTTCAAAAAATATTTTGGCCGATGCCAAACGTTTCCTTTCCGCTAAAAAACAAAGCGACATGGATACGGCTCAAATCCGCGCCATCAAAGGTTTGATAAGAAGAGGTGAGGCGAAAGCAACCTGTCATTATGTAGGAATTAAAAGTGAAAACATTCACTTCCAAAACCTGCCTTTCTACGAAACAGGACGCATCGAAAAGAAACCAATGGGCGAAGAAGATGTTGCTCTTACAATGAAACTGCTTCGTGAAGTAAAACCTCAGCAGGTATATTGCGCGGGTGACCTTGCAGATCCGCATGGCACGCACAAAGTATGTTTGGACATCGTGTTTGAAAGCTTACGCAGACTAAAAGCTGCGGGAGATGAGTGGGTAAAAGATTGCTGGGTTTGGTTGTACAAAGGCGCTTGGCAAGAGTGGTACACAGAAGAAATTGAAATGGCTGTACCAATGAGCCCTGACCAGGTAATGAAAAAACGCTTTGGTATTTTTATACATCAGTCACAAAAAGACATGGTTCCATTCCAGGGTACTGATAGCCGTGAGTTCTGGCAAAGAGCGGAAGAAAGAAACCGCCAGACTGCTGAACTATACGCTAAGCTTGGCCTTACATATTACGCGGGAATGGAGGCTTTTGTGAGATGGCACTACTAAGTTTTGAGTGGTGAGTTATGAGTAGTGAGTAGTGTGCGATGTTAGATGTGCGGTGTACGAAATTTAATTTTGTACACCGTATTTTTTTTGGTCTAATCAGTGCAAATCAGTCTAATCAGTGCAAATCAGTCTAATCAGCGTCATCTGCGTGCTCACTAAAACTCTTAGATGTTCAGGGTCTTCAAATACGCTGCATCGCGTTTCGCGCATTCAAGCGGCGACGCTTCATCGTAACGCTCTTGCTCTACAATGAAATATTCGATGCCGGTTCTCTTTGCAACTTTCAAAATGTTTTTATAATCGATGGAGCCGTTGCCTACAATGCATGATGCATTCTCATCTGAAGGAGCGGCGTTTTTCTTTCTGTCTTTGATGTGACAAAGGCGGAACCTGTTTTTATATTTGTTCAAATATTTTTCAATATCTGCGCCACCTGTCACTACCCAATACATGTCCATTTCAAAATCAACCGTGGCAGGGTTTGTATTGTCCATCATTACATCCTGCGGCATTTGTCCGTCGAGTTCCTTGAAAGAATAGCCGTGGTTATGGTACGCGAAGCGAATGCCATGCTTTCTGCATATTTCTCCTCTGTCATTGAATTGATCCGCGATGCGTTTAAAATCATCAATTGATTTTTGGGCGCCTTTGTGCGGACAAATCAAATACTTCATACCGATAGAAGCCGCATCAGCAGCTTTCTTTTCAAAGTCCTTGTCGATGTCGCAATGCGATGAAACAATCTTCATTCCAAGATCACCGACGTATTTGTTGAACTCCGCAGGAGTCATTCCCCAAAACATTCCCTTGTTTCCTTCAAAGCTTTCCAGTTGGTTGTAGCCAAATGAAGCCACTTGTTTCAACACACCTTTTGGATCCTTGGGCAGGTCGTCACGAAGCGTGTACAACTGCAGGCCTATATTTTTTATGTTGCCTTTTGCTGCCATTAATTTATCCATAGATAAAAAACTTCCTGCTGCAAGCAGACCTGTTGTTTGTAGAAAATTTCTTCTGCTGTAAGACATGTTAATTGAAAATTGAAAGTTGAAAATTGAAAATGAAAGAGGTGCTACATCCTTTAACAAAAAGTAACAACCCGCGTCCGGGTTGTTACGGGTAAATCGTTATTACTTCAGGTTAACATACACAAAAACTAATAGCCGAATATACCTGAGGGATCGTGGGATTGTTGAACCATCAGGCACGCTCAGATGCAAATTAATAATTAATAATTAAGAATTAATAGAGCAGCATTCGTTAATAGATGCGGCACCTAAGTATTTAAACAGTAATGGAAGCAACAAAAATTTCGACGTGTAACCTTATTAATTCTTAATTATTAATTATTAATTGCCCTACGTCGCCCACGCCTTATCCCCTTTCTTATAATCTATGCAACCTTCATATTTTCCAGGCACTTGTACGTAGCGAAGTGCTTTTGTGGCACCTTCTTTCGATGAGAAAAAGCCCCAAACGGTCAGCTGTTTGTACATCGCAAAGTAGTGGTTAGGGTCAGACTTTTGCTTTGTCTTATTGTATTCTTTTGACTCTTTATCAAGCTCTGTGAGCAATTGTGTTTTTTGCTCGGCAGTCAGCTTCATGAAAGGATCATTGAATTTCTTTTTGCTAGCATCGTTTAGTTTAGCGAAGCCTTCCATGAATGTTTTCTGATCGGCTTCAGTGTAACAATCCGTTACAATCGCTTTCATAAACTCGCCAATCTTAGCTTCTTTCGCGCCGGGTGAAGATGCAGTTGCCGGCAAGATCGTTTCTCCTACTTCATCAAGAAATGCGATGTTGTCTGGAGAAAAATCCAACACACCTGAAACTTTTTTGTCGGCGCTGTTACACCCGCTCAAAAAAATATCTGCTCCTATGATCGTGCCGCCCAAAATAACCGCCGCACGTGATAGAGCTTCTCTTCTTGTCATCATGATGATTTATAAGTTTTGAGTTATAAGTTTTGTGTTTTGAGTTAGGTTTTACGAGTTTTGGGTCGCCAGTTATTGTAGATAGCCTGAAGGTGGAACAACAAGCTGCCGACTCAAAACTCATAACTCAAAACTCAGAACTTCCTAAATATTCCCTTTTTTCAATTCCTCCACCGCATAGTTCGCCGCTCTTGCTGTCAGCGCCATGTATGTCAATGATGGATTCACGCAGGATGATGATGTCATTGCAGCACCGTCTGTTACGAAAACGTTTTGCGCATCCCACACCTGGTTGTATTTGTTCAACACAGATGTTTTAGGATCGAGCCCCATGCGTGCAGTTCCCATCTCGTGAATGCCATCGCCCATGTTATGGCCATTGTCGTGATGATGCACATCTTTCACCCCTCCGGCTTCCAGCATGGCAACGGCTTCTTCAATAATTGCCTTGCGCATTTTCTTCTCGTTGTCCTTTATCTCGGCATCCATTTCAAGGACAGGCAAACCCCATTTATCTTTTACGTCTTTACTAAGCGTTATTTGATTGTCGTGGTAAGGCAATGTTTCTCCAAAGCCACCTATTCCCATTGTCCACTGACCAGGTTCTGTAAGCGCTTCTTTGAAATTGGCGCCCACACTAAGCTCTGCAACGTTTCTGCTCCAGCCCTCGCGACCCGCGCCTCCCTGGTAACCGAAACCACGAATGAAATCTCTTTTATCACCAAACAAATTTGCGAAGCGCACGACGTAGATTCCATTTGCGCGGCGGCCATAATAATATTTGTCTTCGTAACCTTCGATCCTTCCGGATGCGCCAAGGTTATAATGGTGATCCATGATGTTGTGACCAAGCTCTCCACTGCTACTTCCCAAACCACCGGGCCATATGTCTGTCGCGCTATTCATCAACACCCATGCACTGTTCAGCGCGGAGGCATTGACAAAAACTATTTTGGAATAGAACTCGTAGGTCTTGTTTGTTTCGCCATCTACCACCTCTACACCTTTCGCTTTCTTCGTGTCTTTATCGTAAATAATTTTTGTAACAATTGACCACGGCCTTACTGTCAAATTACCTGTTGCCATCGCTGCAGGCAATGTAGAAGACTGTGTACTGAAATAGCCGCCAAAAGGACAGCCTTCCCAGCATCTGTTTCTAAACTGGCACTGTGTGCGTGCAGGGTGCGGTGCGGTAATGTGCGCCACGCGTCCGATGATCATATGGCGGTTGCCTTTGTAAAACTCTTTCACTCTTGCGGAAACATCTTTCTCCACACAATTCATGTCCATGGGAGGAAGAAATTGCCCGTCGGGCAAATGTTGCAAGCCTTCTAGCGAACCGCTGATACCGGCAAATTTTTCAACGTGATCATACCATGGAGCCATGTCCTTGTAGCGTATCGGCCAGTCGATTGCCCAACCATCTTTTTTGTTGGCTTCAAAATCAAAATCGCTCCAGCGATAACTTTGCCTGCCCCACAATGTTGAACGTCCGCCCAATTGATAGGTGCGCCACCAGTTGAAAGGTTTCTTTTCTACATAAGGACAATCTTTTTCGTTTGTCCATTTTTCCATAACCGCCTCATTCGCGCCCCAGTTACGGGAAATTACCGGCCTCGCTTTTCTTTGCTCCTGCGTAACACTACCACGATGTTCGAATTCCCACGGATCTTTATTTGCAGTAGTATAATCTTTTATGTGCTCGTAATTGCGACCCCGTTCCAGCATTAAAACTTTCAGACCTTTTTCAGAAAGTTCCTTCGCCGCCCATCCACCGCTTATTCCGGAGCCAATTACAATGGCATCGTAAGTGTTTTGTGCTTGCGCTTTATTGTTGATATGTAGCGTATCGCCCATGTGGGTTATGAGTTTTAAGTTTTGAGTTATGAGTTTGTCGTTGCGAGTTTTAAGCCAAGAGCTATCGCAATAACTTGAATGTAGTACAACAAGCCATCGACTCAGAACTCATAACTCAAAACTCAGAACCTTTAGAGATTTCCTTTTTTAAGTTCGCTCACCGCATGATCCACTGCTCTTGCAGTAAATGCCATGTAGGTCAATGAAGGGTTCACACAAGATGCAGATGTCATGAACGAACCGTCAGTTACAAAAACGTTTGGCGCATCCCACACCTGGTTGTATTTATTGAGGACAGATGTTTTGGCATCTTTACCCATTCTGGCTGTTCCCATTTCGTGAATACCACGGCCCGGTGTACCATCACCATCATACCCTTTTACATCTTTAACACCGGCAGCAGTAAGCATTTCAATTGCGTCTTGCTGCATGTCCTTACGCATCTTCTTTTCGTTATCCTTCAACTCGCAATCAATGGCGAGCACATTCAATCCCCATTTATCTTTTTTCGTTTTATCCAGCGTTACTTTGTTTTCGTGGTAAGGAAGAATTTCTCCGAAGCCACCCATGCCCATTGTCCAGCGACCAGGTTCTGAAAGTGCTTCTTTGAAATCTGCACCGATGTTCATTTCTGCAACGCCCCTTCCCCATCCTTCACGACTTCCACCGCCCTGGTAACCAAAGCCACGAACGTAATCTCTTGTATCACCATTGTAGTTTCTGTAGCGAGGAACGTACACGCCATTCGCACGACGACCGAAATAATATTTGTCTTCATAACCTTCTACCCAACCACCGGCACCTACGCCTAAATGGTGATCCATCAGGTTGTGTCCAAGCTCACCACTGCTGCTGCCCAGGCCTTCGGGCCAGATATCTGTTGCAGAATTCATCAACAGCCATGCAGTGTTTAACGTAGAAGCATTAAGGAAAACTATTTTCGCATTGTACACATAAGTCTTGTTTGTTTCTGCGTCCAACACCTCGACACCGGTTGCACGTTTTTTATCTTTATCGTACAGCACTTTTGTTACGATGCTCCATGGTCTTAACGTAAGATTGCCTGTTTTCATCGCTGCAGGCAATGTAGATGATTGTGTGCTGAAATAGCCGCCAAACGGGCATCCAAGCCAACACTTGTTTCTGAACTGGCAGCCCACTCTTCCTTCGTGGGGAACGGTAATGTTTGCCACGCGTCCAATGATCATGTGGCGCTGCCCTTTGTAATATTCTTTTATTCTTGCCGAAACATCTTTCTCTACACAGGTCATTTCCATTGCTGGTAAAAACTGACCATCGGGCAATTGTGGAATGCCATCTCTGTTACCACTGATGCCCGCAAATTTTTCAACATAATCATACCACGGTGCAATTTCATTGTAACGTACCGGCCAGTCAACACCGTGGCCGTCTTTTGCATTGGCTTCAAAGTCAAGATCGCTCCAGCGATAACTTTGTCTGCCCCACATCAAAGAACGACCGCCCATATGATAGCCACGGAACCAGTCGAATCTTTTTATTTCTGTATAAGGAGAATCCTTATCGCTTGCCCAATAATCAAGATTGATTTCGTTTAAAGGGTAATCGCGTTTCAACACAGGATAATCCTCTTTCATTTGCTGCGTTGCTTTTCCACGATGTGGGAAATCCCATGCCTCCTTATTCGCATTCACGTAATCCTTTACATGTTCAATGTTACGGCCGCGTTCCAGCATCAGCACCTTCAATCCTTTTTCTGTAAGTTCCTTTGCTGCCCAACCACCACTGATACCGGAACCCACAACAATCGCATCATAAGTTTGATCTGCCATAATATTTTTCTTTCTTTTTGGGAATCGTTTAAAATTTCAAAATGCATGGAGTGAAGAGTACAGGGCACGATGTGCGAAAATCATTCGGGTGCAACACTCTAAAGAATTTCGTACATCGTACTCCGAACATCGTACATCACCTTACACATCACAAATCTCCACCGCCTTCTTCAGCGATGCCAGTTTATCTTTTGCTTTTGGAATGAACTCCTGTGCCACATATCCTTTAAAATTCGTGTCTTTGATCGCGTTCATGATAGCAGGATAATAAAGCTCCTGCGTTTCATTTATTTCGTTTCTTCCGGGCACACCGGCTGTATGGTAGTGGCCGATGTATTGGCTATTGTCCCTGATGGTTCTTATCACATCGCCTTCGTCGATCTGCATGTGATAGATATCGTACAACAATTTAAAATTGTTAGAATTCAATCGTTTACACAACTCAACGCCCCAAGCCGTTTTATCGCACATATAATCCTTGTGGTTGATCTTGCTGTTCAGCAGTTCCATCTGGATAGTGATGCCGTTTTTTTCTGCCAAAGGCAACACTTGTTTCAAGCCTTCCACGCAGTTTTTTAAACCGGTTTCATCATCCATTCCGTTTCTGTTTCCGCTAAAGCAAATTACATCTTTATAACCTGCCTGCACCATCAATGGAATAATGTCTGTATGATCTTTAATCAAACGTGCATGTTGCGATTTATCGTTCCATCCTTTTGTCAAACTATTTTCGCCGGAAGTGTAACACATGGAACTGTACACACCATACTGCTGCAAAATGTGCCAGTCAGCCGGGCCAATCAGATCAATGGCACTGAAGCCTATTTTCTTTACTGCTTTGCAAAGATCTTCAACACTGAAATCGCTGAAGCACCAGCGACAAACAGAGTGATTGATATTTCCTTTCAATTTTGTCATAGCTGTTTCTTTTTCACCGGGCTGTGTAAAAGAGGAAAGCATACTGCCTCCTACCACTACAGCTGCCGACCCGGCAACCATATTTTTGATAGCACTTCTCCTGTTATGAGTGGACATACAATAACGTTTCGTTTTTTTATAGGTTATAAAGTTCAGGTTCTGCTACGGCGGTTTGTAATGAAGGTTTCTTTTTGCCTTTCATGTAAAAATAGAGTACTGTAAATGCCACTATAAGAATGATGGGGATAATCAATGTAACATTAATGATTTGAGGGCCCGCAGCTTTTTTTGCTTCGGCAAATGCGTTTGCCATTTCGGTTCCTGCTGCGGCATCTGAGTAAGCTTTTACATCTGCGTTTGCAGGCAATTGACCGGCAACTAATTTATCATAATAACCACCCATGAAGATCATGTACAACGACACTGCAAACATACCTGCACCGCCCATGAAGTTCAATCCAACTGCACCTGTTTTAGGTAAATTTTCAGACACAAATCCAAGCATGGTTGGCCAGAAATAACATACGCCAATACCGAATATTATTGCGCCGGCAAACAACATGTTGCCTGTTGTATGACCAAGAATGTATAAACCCAATGCCGCAAAGATTGCAGACATCAACAATACTCCGGCTGAAGAAAATTTATGCACCACTGGTTCTGCAAATGCACGGCCCAGCACCATTACACCAGTTTCGAGGGTTAGTAGTAAAATAGCATTTTCAGTTACGTTCTTTAACAACACATCTATCCACTGTCCTGTAAACAATTCGGTGATAGCTGTTCCAAGCATTAATATGATCATCACAGCAAATAATGGAGTGGCTAATGATTTGTACATTTCTGAAGTACTAACACCGCTCGACACCCTTTCTGTTGGCGGGAATTCAAGCTTGCTGAAAAGATAACCATACATAATAGTTGGTATCAGCATGATGCCTACCAACAATTGCCAGTTGCTTAAATAACTTGTATCGGGAATGTTTACACCAATAAAACGAACGATCAAAGTTCCAATCACAATGCCACCAGGGAACCACAAGTGAAAATGATTGAGCTTCGCAGTTTTCTTTTCTGTATATAAACTGGCAACAAGTGGATTACAGGCGGCTTCCACTGTTCCATTTCCCATACCAATTAAAAGTGTTGAAATAAACAGCGACCAAAAACCCGTTGCTGTAATCGTTAACACAATACCCAACAAATGAAACACTGCTGCGGCAATCAATAATTTTTTCATGCCGATGATATCCACGATCATACCACCAATAACGATGGCTAGCGGAAAGCCCCAGAAGGCGGTACTTGTAATGATACCAATTTGTTCCTGTGTTAATGAAAACTGATGGCTCCAGGTGCTTAATAAACCAGCACGGATACCGAAAGAGAGCGACGTAACTAATAGAGCAAGACAACTTGCTACAAACAGTTTATTCCTGTTGATGGCCTGCATATCGTTTGTTGTGTTGGGTTAAATTAACTCGAATAAATTTATAGATTTATTTGATTGAACGAACAATTTTTAGAAAATACTTTAATAAAAACAAGCATTTGTTATGATAATACAT
>Ga0318567_10001303_pt1 | contig 10117 bp, 12 predicted proteins | sample GRESIP088b5f20_FD_203691 | JGI IMG/M metagenome (GOLD analysis project Ga0318567, IMG submission 203691) | Tropical soil microbial communities from Luquillo Experimental Forest, Puerto Rico - GRE.SIPMG.088b5f20 | ecosystem: Environmental > Terrestrial > Soil > Tropical forest > Bulk soil...
ATACATAGGACGATCAACGTCGACGAACTCGATCCGCGGGTGACGCTCGACGTGACCGCGAACGCGAACCGTGAACTGGAGATCCGCTATTTGATGAAGAACTCCTTCGGCTTCGGCGGCATCAATTGCGTTTCGATCTTGAAAGCACCGGAAACGGAGGAAAAGCGATGATCTTCGTCATTACCGGCGGCTCCCGTGGCATTGGCGCCGAGATCGTCGCACAGGCGGTCGCCGCCGGGCACAGCGTCGCGTTTACGTACAACACGAACGAGGCGGCGGCGCAGCGCATCGTTGAGCATGCCCGCTCGATTCACGCGGATGCCGCATGCAAGGCGTATCCGCTCGACGTGCGCGACTCCGCCGCGGTGGATGCGTTCGCCGACAGTGTGCTGCGCGACTTCGGCACGGTCGACGTCGTGGTCTCGAACGCAGGGGTGAATCGCAACGCGCTGCTGATGTCGATGTCGGACGAGGAGTGGTCCGACGTGCTGGAGGTTAATCTCACGGGAGCGTTCCATGTGGCGCGTGCGTTCGTGCCAGCGATGCTTGAGAAGCGCTTCGGCCGCTTCGTGTTCCTGTCCTCGCTGAGCCGGGACGGCCTGTCGGGGCAGGCGAACTACGCGGCCACGAAAGCCGGGCTCCTCGGGCTGTCGCGTACCATCGCGAAGGAATACGGCAAGCGTGGCATCACGAGCAACGTTGTCGCGCCGGGCATGATCGATACCGACATGTCGCGCGAAAACATGTCCGATGTGCACGGCAGATTCTGGGAAGCCCATAGCACGCTGCGCCGCGTCGGCAGCGCCGCCGAGGTGGCCTCCGCAGTCATGTTTTTCGCGCAGCCCGAGGCGGCATACATCAATGGAACCTGCCTGCCGGTCACTTCCGCGCTGGACTGGGTACCCTGAGAGGGCTGTGATGAAGACCTTGGTCGATTACGACAATCAAGCCGTCGTCGTGACGGGCGCGACGCGCGGCATCGGGCTGGAAACGGCGCTGGCCTTCGCGGCCGAAGGCGCACGTTGCTATCTGACGTTTCATCTCGGCAGCGCCGATCTGGACGAGGTGTACCGGCGCTTCGAGGCTATCGGTGCGTTGCGGCCGTGCATCATTCAGTGCAACGCGGCGAACGAAGAGCAGACGCAGGCGCTGTTCGACGCCATCAGGGTGGAGCACGACCAGGTTGCGGCATGGATTTCGAACGTTTCGGTCGCGCAACTCGTGCCCGACTTCGAGAGCTATTACAAGCGGGCGCTGTTCCAGTCGATCGAATCGAGCGCATGGCCGCTCTACGGCGGCATCAAGCGGATCAAGCGGACCTTCGGCGCCTATCCAAAGTACGCGATTGGTATGTCGAGCGCCGGGGCGGGGCAGTACCTGCATAACTACGACTTCATGTCGGCGTCCAAGAGCGTCCTCGAAACACTGTGCCGGTACGCGAACTACCGGCTGTACGACGAGGATATCCGCATCAACGTGGTGCGAGCGGGCATGGTCAAGTCGGAGTCGATGCGCCTCACGTTCGGCGACGCGTTCGCCGACAAGGCGCGCGAGTTCGAGCTCGACCGCTACTACCTCGACCCGCGCGCCGTGGCTAGCGCGATCCTCGGCCTGTGCAGCGGATACATGGATGCGGTGCGCGGCGAAGTGATTTCCGTCGACAAGGGATTCCACTTCTTCGACACATTCATGAGGATTTACTCGGATCAGCAGCGCGAGGTAGCTGACCGTTCAATTTCAACCTAAGGAGCAACCAGATGGCTGATGTTCAAGAAATCCGCGAAATCATTGTCGGCTTCGTCAAGCGCACGCTGCCCGAACTGAAGTACCAGGAGATCGACACGCGCCAGTCGATGAAAGAGCTGGGCGCGACGAGCATCGACATACTCGAAGTCGTCTCAGCCAGCATGCGCAAGCTCAACGTGCAGGTTCCGCGCGACAAGCTGGGCCAACTCAAATGCCTCGACGACCTGATCAATCTGCTGGCGCAGATCGTCGACGAGAAGGTCACGGAGTAATCGTCTGGCGCTGCGCAATCGGCAAATCGGGAATACACGCATATGGATACGCTAGAGGATTGGCAAGCCAGACTGAACGACGTGGCCACGCGGCTTTCTGTAATTTCGCTTAGTCCCGGCAAGGGATTGCATCAGCCGTTTACGCGCGTCACATATCAGGCGGAGCTGGACAGGAGTCGTCCTCAGTTTCCGGAGGAACTCCTGAGTCTTTACCACCACCCCATTTATGCCAGCCTGAGCGCCGAGCAGAAATGGACGCTGGGGCTGCTGGAGACAGTCAACTTCTTTTCCATCAACATACACGGTGAAAGAAAGCTTGTGCAGGGCTTGGAGGAACGGCTCTACGTGCCGTCGAGATTCGGTGGCTCGTGGGATATTGGCAACTACCTGCAGCATTTCATTCACGAAGAAAACGCCCACACGCACATGCTCGCGGGTTATTGCTATCGCTACGGTGATGGAGTGATGAAGGACTACGCCATTCAGGTGGAAGAGCCCAGACTGAGCGACGTCGGGACCGAACTGCTGTTCTTTGGCCGCGTCTTCGTCCTGGAAATGTTCCTCGACTACCTGAATACCGGTGCGATGCGCGATGAGCGGCTCGATGTCACGGTCCGGCAGATTCATCGCTTTCACCACGACGAAGAAGCGCGTCACATGGCGTTCGACCGCGAAGTGATCGAGTTCTGCGTCAAGCGGCTGGAAGCGGCGGGCCTTCGCGACGAGATGAAGCTGATCGCGAAGCTTCTGGACGACTATGGCCGGGTTGCGGTGAAGAGCCTCTATTCGCCTGTCGTCTATAAGAAGATCGGCATCAAGAATCCGACGGCAGTTGCGCAAGAAGCGCAGACCATTCCGCGGCGAATCGAAATTGAGAATGCTTGGCGTGCGAACGCACGCGCATTCTTGGACAAGATGAGGCTTGCCGTCCACTGACGCCGCAAGGCCGTCAACCGCTGAGCAGGCCTGCATTATGATTGAAAGATCATTTCATATTTCATAGTTATCCTAACAGGCATAAAAATGATTACCATATTCATGGCGGTAGCGCTCGTCGTGTTTGCAGTATTCGTCTTCTACGTTTTCGATATTCGCCACAAGAAAGGCATGAAGCCGCTCATCACCGGGCCGTGGATTTCTATTATGAAGCTGCTTTCCCTGACGATGTTGGTCCTATACGCGTACCTGCTCATCACGCTGAAGGCGATCGAATGGTTCGATATCGTCGCGCTCGTGGTTACCGCAGCCGGAGCCTCCCTTGTCATGGCCGCCAAGCTGACTCTCGGCCGCTACCATACTTGGGCGGGCTATCACCTACCCGAGACAACCATCGTTAACCACGGAATTTATTCGCGCCTGCGTCATCCGCTCTACACCGGGACGATCCTGTTCGAGATCGGCGCGTTCTTCGTGATTTTCCCGAGCATGTCGATCTACCCGGAATACGTGTCATACACCATCGCCAGCATTTTCGCCTACATGATCTGCTTCAACATCTACTTGGCAACCTGCGAGTCCAAGGCGATGAATCAGAAATTCGATAAGCAGTTCGATGACTACAAGGCACGGGTGCGGGCGTTCATTCCGATCAACAAGTCTTCGAACGTGGCGGGGCGATAAGCATGTCGACCATCGATCAATCGAACGCGTTCGGTATCCATGCCATCGAGTATTTGGTACCGCCGATTCGCCATTCAGTGCGCGAGTTGCACGACAAGGGGCTGCTGATCAGTACGCCCGAGGCCATGGAAGAACTGGGCTTCGAGTACGGCCTCATGTGGGACCGTCCCGCTACGGCGGCCGCCGCCGAAGTGGTCGGCCGCGTGCTCAAGCAAGCGAATATAGATCCCGCGGATGTCGATCTCCTCATCAATGCCACCGCGATCTCGGAGAGTTCGCTCGTGCCGCCGAACTACTCGGCACCGACGACCAACGAGAACCGGCATCTGCAGCAGTTCATGAATTCCAGCGCACGAATCCAGGATGAGCTAGGCCTCGTGAACGCGAAGACGATGGGCTTGAGCGAAGTCAGCTGCTCGTCGCTCATGACGGCGATCTGGACCGCTCGTGCGCTGATGATCGAGGAACGCAAGGACATCGCCGTGTGTGTGAACGTCGACAAGTTTCCCGATGGTTACAAGCGGGAAGTGGTCTACAACGTCGTCAGCGATTCGGCATGCGCCGTCGTCGTCAAGCGCGGCGAGACGCGCAACCGAATCGTCACGTACGAGGCGATGACGCGCGGCTACTACTGGGACAGCGATCGCCGCCAGAACGAGATGATGGCGTCGTACTTCACTACCGGAAGCCGAATCGTCCAGAAGACGTTGAAGAAGGCGGCCATGAAGCTAGACGACATCTCGCTGATGATTCCGCACAACGTTAGCTTGCGCAGCTGGCAGATTCTGAGCGACTTGATCGGCTATCCGATCGAGCACGTGTACACCGGCAACATCGCACAGATGGGTCATTCGATCGCCGCCGACAACTTCATCAACCTCAAGGATGCGGCGGCCGAAGGGCGTCTGTCCGAAGGCGACCTGACGATGCTCTACACGTTTGGGCTCGGCGCGCATTGGGGCTGCATGATTCTTGAGGCTTAAGGCATTTAGGGCAAGGGGTACCGCATGTTATTTGTTACGGGAATTACAGGAGCCTTCGGAGTTGAGATCCTCCGCATCCTGTTGCGCGATTACAAGGACAAGGAGGTCGTCGCGCTGATTCGCGCGAGCGATCCGCAAAAGCTCGTGGAGCGATGGACCAGGCTCCTTGCGATCGCGTCGGATGGCGAAGTGAAGCCCGAGGACGTGCCGGCCTTCACGCCGCTCGCCGGCGACATCACGAAGCCGCACTTAGGCCTGTCCGTCGCGCAGGTGCAGTCATTGTGCGACGGCGTCGAGGAGATCATTCACAGCGCGGCGACCGTCGACTTCGACGAGCCGCTCGACAGCAGCCGCATCATCAACGTCGAGGGCACGCGCAACGTTCTTCGTCTTGCAACCGATTGCGCGCGTCTGCGGAAATTCGCACATGTCAGTACGCTCTATGTGGCGGGACGGCGCAGCGGCGACATCTTCGAGCACGAGCTGGAGCACAGCGAGGGGTTCGTCACGATGGGCTATGAGGAGTCGAAGTACGAAGCCGAACTGCTGATTCGCCAGTACATGTCGCGCCTGCCGATTACGGTTTATCGGATGTCGCTGCTGATGGGGTGTTTGCGCGATGGCTATGTGAACGACTATGGGGCGATACACCGCTACCTGATGTTCATGTACCGGGGCATCGCGCCATGCTTCCCGGGCATCTCGAGCTGTCCGCTGGATTTTCTGCCATACGACTACTCTGCCGAATGCTTCATGACACTGTTCGGTGAGCACTTCAAGGGCGGGGATACATACCAGATCAGTGCCGGGGAAAGATCTCCCACGACGGAGCGCTGGCTCGAGTTAACGGCACAAACCTACGCGAAGCATTCGGCGTCGTGGCGAAAAGGATCGTACAACTCTCCGGACATCGTCACGTGGCCGACCTACCAGCTCTACAAAAAGACGATCTTGACGATCGAGAACATGGAGTTCATGAAGGTCGTCCGGATACTCGACAGCTGCGCGGAGGAATGCTTCTGCCCGAAGGTGTTCAAGCGCGACAAGCTGAACGCCGCGCTCGGCGTGGACATGGACACCGTTCCCGACTACGAAGGCTACTATCCTCGAATTCTCGACCATTGCATCGAGATGAACTGGGGGCTGTCGCCAAAATTTGTAAAGGCCTGAGTCATGGAAAACGGCATTGCAGAAAAGAACGCGTTCGTCGCGAAGGTGATCGGTATCCTGGAGCACATCATGGCGCACAAAGAACTGGACATTCACATTGAGCCGGACACGCCGTTGTTCGATTCTAGGATCCTGGATTCCGTCACCTTCGTCGAGTTCATCACGGCGCTCGAGGTCGAACTGGACGTGAGCGTGCCGGACCAGAAGATGTCGACGCAATTCTTCGCGACGCCCGCGCATATCGGCGAGCACTTCGGCAACTGAGCGCGCGGCGATTTCTGCGCCGGTTGCCGGCGCATCAACGAGAGACGGATGACGGCCCATGAGCTGCAACGTAGAAACGATATGCCACGCTATGCACGCGGGCTTTTTCGAGCGCGCGGCGGCGAGTCCCGCGAGCATCGCGCTGGACTTCGGGGATCGGACCTTCAGTTATGGCGACATGCGAAGTCTCGCGCTGAGCATCGCTGGCGCCGTCGAGGCCTGCGGTGCGGATGGCGCCGACTCGCCGTGGGTCGGCATGCTGGCCGGCAAAAGGCTTCACGGCTATGCGGCCATGTTGGGCATCCTAGCCGCCCGCAAGGGCTACATGCCATTGTCCTGCTCGGCGCCGGGACTTCGGCTTGCCGACATGATCGAGCGCAGCGGCACGTCGCTGGTCTTTGCCGACGAGGAAGGCCTGCGTGCGTTGCCCGCAATGCTTGCGCACACGGGGCGGCGATTGACCGTTCTTGTCGATGTTGCCGAAGAAAGCGCGGCGGTGCAAGTCGAAGCCTTGGAGGAAGCCTGGCCATCGCATGTTTTCAGACGGGTGGCGCCCGAAACGATGGCGAGCGAATCGCTCTCGCTGGAGATTCATCGCGATACGCCGGCTTATTTGCTGTTCACGTCTGGCAGTACGGGGCGTCCTAAAGGCGTGATGGTGAGCCACGGCAACGTGCGCCACTTTCTCGATGCGATAGCGGACCGGTATGCATTCACGGTGGCCGACCGCTTTTCGCAGAACTTCGATTTCACGTTCGATCTGTCAGTGTTCGACGTCTTCGCGTGTCTGGAGGTGGGGGGCTGCATCTGCGTACCTTCCGGTGGCGATAAGGTATTGCCTGCGCGCTATATCAACCGCTCGCGTCTGACGGTGTGGTTTTCCGTTCCATCCGCCGTGACGGCGATGCAGGCGGCGCGACAACTGAAGCCGGGCGCCTTCGGCGGCCTGCGATACAGCTTTTTCTGCGGCGAGGCGCTGATCGTCCAGGCCGCGCGCGTATGGCAGGCGGCGGCGCCGGCCGGGAAGCTTGTCAACCTGTACGGCCCGACTGAGGCCACGGTCTGCTGCACCGAGTATGCGTGGAGCACCGAAGACCGGGCGCTTGCCGACGAGCAGGTCGTGCCGATTGGCAACGTGTTCCGAGGGCTTCACGCAAGCGTGAGGGACGAGAACGGGGTGGCTGTCGCCGGCGAGGAAATTGGCGAGTTATGCATCGGCGGGCCGCAAGTGGCGCTGGGCTATCTCGACTCGCCTGAGGAGAACGCAAAGCGCTTCGTCGAAGACGCATCGAGCGGCCAACGTTTCTATCGAACAGGTGACCGGGCGGTCTTCGATGCGCGCGGCTGCCTGCGTTTCGTCGGACGCGTCGATCATCAGGTGAAGGTCAGAGGCTATCGAATCGAGTTGGGAGAAGTCGAGCAGGCGCTGCGTGCCTGCAGCGCCGATGCGAACGCTGTGGCCGTGCCATGGCCGCCGCAAGCGCCGCACGAACGCCTCATCGCAGTGTGCGAGGCCAAGGTGCACGATGAGCGCGAAGGCCAGCGCTTGATAGGCGAGCTGCGGCAACGGCTACCCGACTATATGCTGCCTGATGAAGTCGTCTTCATGGAGCGGTTCCCGTTGAACGGCAACGGCAAGATTGATCGGCGTGCCGTGGCGCAAGCGCTGGTGGACCGGCTGAGTCAGCCGGCCGGTTGACGAGGGGGCGCCGCGTGCGGCCGGTTCACGTAACGAGAAAAACGTATGTCCGTATTCATGTTTCCCGGCCAGGGCTCGCAAAAGAAGGGTATGGGGGGCGAGCTATTCGCGCGGTTTCCGGGTGAAGCCGCCGTGGCGAGCCGTATCGTAGGCTACTCGATGGAGGCACTGTGCCAGGCCGACACGGAGGGCAAGCTCGACAACACGCGCTACACGCAGCCGGCGCTTTTCACGGTCAACGCATTGCACTACTTGGCGATGCAAGAGGAGGGCGTCTCGAAGCCGCGATACTTTATCGGCCATAGCCTTGGCGAGTACAACGCGCTGCATGCCGCCGGCGCGATCGACTTTGCCACTGGCGTCGAGTTGACGATGCTGCGCGGCTGTCTCATGAGTGAGGCGCGAAAGGGCGGCATGGCGGCGGTATTGGGCATCGGCGAGCAGGACATCCGTGCCGGGTTGCGCGAGGCACAGCTCGATCGCGTCTACGTCGCCAATCTCAACGCGCCGACGCAAACGGTGATTTCGGGCGAGACAGCCCAATTACACGTCGCGTTGCAGTGGCTGGCGGACCGCTTTGGCGCGGCGTGCGTGGAACTCAATGTGAGCGGCGCATTTCATTCGCCCTTGATGGAAGAGGCACGCGTCGAGTTCGGCAAGCGATTGGCGACGGTGGCGTTTCGCGACCCCACCACACCGGTCATTGCTAATATCGGAGCAAGGCCGTATGCCGCAGACGGCGTTCGAGCATGTCTGGAGCAGCAACTGACGGCTCCCGTGCGGTGGACCGACACGATTCGTTATTTGCTCGATCGAGGCGAAACGGAATTCATCGAGGTCGGCCCAGGTCGGGTACTGACACAACTTCTTGAGCGGATCAGGCGCAGTGCGCACGTGTAGCTCGATTCGACATTTAAGCCACCTAGAAATTCTGGGGCGACCCGATGCATCGCAATTTCCACCTCGGTGTCCGCATCGATTCCAATGGCAAGTGCAAGCATCGCTTCGTCGGCTACCGGCGTACTCAGGAAGCGCCATCCGTCCGGATGCGCTTCCGCTTCGGCATGAAATGCAATGCCCGACGCATCGGACAGATCGAAAGACATGGACGACAAAGGTATGGATAGCCCCATCCCTTTGGCCTTAACATAGGCCTCCTTCAGCGTCCAATAGGCGTAAAAGTTCCGACTCAGGTCGGCCTCGGGCGTCGCCGCGAGCCGTTCGGATTCGCTGTGTGCAAAGAAGCCGCGCGCCATTGCGAGAAAGTCTCTTTCTTGCGCGACGTTTTCGACATCGATTCCAATTTCTACCAGTTCCGAGATCACGCAGGCGGTGAGGCCCTTCGTGTGAGAGACGTTGAAATGCAGGTGGCTATACGCTAGCGGCGATTCGACGAATGGACGCCCAAATGCGTTGCAGCCGAAGCGCCACTGATCGGGTGCGACGTGCGTGCGGGCGCACAGCAACATGCGTAGAAACGCCTTGGACCGTATGAACAGATTCTTTTCGCTGGTGATCAGAATTCGTTGTGCGGCTTCTTGTTCTGCTTTGCTCAGCAGATCCAGATAGGGGGTGACCGGAGCCAGTGAATGCGGAGGCGTCTGCAACAGCCACACGTCGGCCCGATAGAGGGGTGAAGTTCGCAGGGACATTGAGGCGCAATTATTCTCTTCTACCGCTCTCGTTTTTCAGGGAAGTATGTCAAGGCTTTCCGTTTATTTTCATCTGTTTTATTCAATCACTCCTAACGCCCGATTTCCAGATTCCGCCGCCCATCTCACTAGGCAACGTTTGATCATTGCAACGAGCCCCGACGGCATTAAGGATGGTGATGCTGCGGACGTGCGTTGTTTTTTGAGGGATTCAACGTCACTTGCCGAGAAGAGGGTAACACTTCGCAAGCGATTTGTTAGTCTACCTGATTGGGCGGATCGTTTGTTCTTGCCCTATATCCGGCATGTGACGAAGCCGGGAGCGAATCTGTTCGCGGAACTCGGCTTCGCGCCCGAAGAGGCGCGGCAATATCAAGCCGAATCGCAGGCGCTCATCAATCAGACGGCGACGCTCAAGGAGCAGCTCATGGGCGAGCTTGCCTCGTGGATCGAGGTTCACCATCTCAAGCAAGCGGAGGCTGCGGAGATATTGCACGTGACGCGGCCTCGCGTGTCGGACGTGGTGAACAAGAAGACGAGCAAGTTCACGATTGACTCGTTGGTGGACATGCTGGCTCGCATTGGCACGCCGGTCAAAGTCGTGGTGGGCTGAACGCTGCTGCGCAAAACGTTATGCAACAACGAATGCCGCCGCTTCGTTAGCCCGCCACCGAAGCGGTGACGATTGGCGACGGTTGTAAATGAGCACTG
>Ga0318567_10001304_pt1 | contig 10116 bp, 6 predicted proteins | sample GRESIP088b5f20_FD_203691 | JGI IMG/M metagenome (GOLD analysis project Ga0318567, IMG submission 203691) | Tropical soil microbial communities from Luquillo Experimental Forest, Puerto Rico - GRE.SIPMG.088b5f20 | ecosystem: Environmental > Terrestrial > Soil > Tropical forest > Bulk soil...
ACATTGGTTCTGCTGGTGCGGCACGGCCTGACCGGGGCCACCGGAAGCGTGCTGGCCGGCCGGACGCCGGGTATCCCGCTGGATGACCGCGGCCGCGAGCAGGCCGCCGCGCTGGCGGCCCGGCTTGCCAGCGTGCCGCTGGATGCCATCGTGACCAGCCCGGTGCAGCGGTGCCGGGAGACGGCGGACGCGATCGCCGCGGCCAGGAACGGCCACCCGGTGGCGGTGACCGAAGATGAGCAGTTCGCCGAGGTGCGGTACGGCGACTGGACCGGGAAGCCGCTGCGGCGGCTGGTCCGGGACCCGCTGTGGCGGGCGGTGCAGGCGCACCCGAGTGCGGTGCGGTTTCCCGGCGCGGACGGCGAGGCCATGGCCGATGTCCAGCACCGGGCGGTGCGGGCGGTGCGGGACTGGAATACCCGGCTCGGCCGCGATGCCGTCTACCTGATCTGCTCGCACGGCGATGTGATCAAATCAGTGATAGCCGACTGCCTGGGCATGCACCTGGATATGTTCCAGCGGATCAGCGCCGACCCGTGCTCGCTGAGCGTGATCCGGTATACCCCGCTGCGCCCGTTCCTGCTGCGGATGAATGACACTGGCGGATCGGTGACCAGCCTGATCAGGCCAGCCCGGGCCGGCCGGGACAGCGCTGCGGTCATCGGTGGCGGAGCGGGAGGATAGCGGCATGCCGGTCTACTCATACGATCCGCCGGACAGGTTCGTCGCCGGGGCGGTCGGCCAGCCGGGTGAGCGCACGTTCTACCTCCAGGCCAGCGCGGCCGGCCGGGTCACCAGCGTCACCCTGGAGAAGTTCCAGGTCAGCCTGCTCGCCGAGCGGCTCGACGAACTGCTCGACGAGGTGCTGCGGCGCACCGGCGGGCAGGCGGGCGTGCCCGCCGCCGCCGCGGCGGAACTGGCCGACGATGGGCCGCTCGAACTCCCGCTGATGGAGGAGTTCCGGGTTGGCGCGATCGCCCTGGCCTGGGATGGCGAGGACGAGCGGGTGGTCATCGAAGCCCAGGAGGAATCCGAGAACCCGGTCGAGCCGCTGGCCGACGAGGTGCCCGAGGGTGGCCCGGCGGTGCTGCGGGTCCGCATCACCCCAGCGGAGGCCCGCGCCTTCTCGCGGCGCGCACTGCAGATCGTCGCCCAGGGCCGGCCGGCCTGCCCGTACTGCGGGCTGCCGCTGGACGCCGAGGGCCATGTCTGCCCGCGGCAGAACGGCCACATGGTGACCGATGCCTGACAGCCCTCCTGGCAGGCGCACTCAGCGGCCCTCCCGGGCCAGCAAGCCCTCCGGCAAGCCGGTCCCGTCCGGCACGCCAGCCGCGGCCCGCAAGAGCGCCCCGGCCGGCCTGGCCGAGGCGCTGGACCATGCGGCCGCCATCGACCTGCTCGGCCACGGCACCCTGACCGTGGAGGGGCGGCTGGTGGAAGCCTCCAACGCCACTCTCTACTGCCGCGTCAGCCACCAGGGCAGGCAGGCGGCGTGCGTCTACAAGCCGGTAGCCGGAGAACGCCCGCTGTGGGACTTCCCGCCCGGCACCCTGGCCGCCCGGGAGGTGGCCGCCTATGCCGTGTCCCAGGCGGCCGGCTGGGGCATCGTCCCGCCCACCCTGATGCGGGACGGCCCGTTCGGCCCGGGCATGTGCCAGCTGTGGATCGAGGCCGACGCCAGCGCTGACCTGATCGCGCTCGCACGCAGCAGTGACCATCCCCAGCTGCGCGACATGGCCGTTTTCGACGCGGTGGTCAACAACGCTGACCGTAAGATCGGCCATCTCCTGCCACTGCCTGACGGCCACCTCTACGGCTGTGACCACGGCGTCTGCTTCGGCGAGGAGTACAAACTGCGGACGGTGCTGTGGCAGTGGCGCGGCCGTCGGCTGCCCGGGCGGGCCATGCAGGCGCTGTCCCGGCTGCAGGCGGCAATGACAGGGGGCGAGCTGGCCGCCGAGCTGGCCGTGCTGCTGTCGCCGGGTGAGGTGCGGGCCACCCGGGAACGGATCGACCTGCTGATCCAGCACCGGGTGCATCCCTACCCGCCGGAGAACTGGCCGGCTGTGCCCTGGCCACCGGTCTAACAGCGTCAGCCGGGGTCGCGCCGTCGGCGCAGGTAGCGCTCGAACTCGCGGGCGATAGCGTCGCCGCTCGCCTCCGGCAGGTCGGTCGCGTCCTTGGCCTCTTCCAGGGTCCGCACATACTCGGCGACCTCGCTGTCCTGCTCGGCCAGCTCGTCCACGCCCCGTTCCCAGGCGCGCGCCTCGGCGGGCAGATCCGCCAGCGGCAGCGATGCGTCGAGCACGTCTTCCACCCCGCGCAGCAGCGCCAGCGTCGCCTTCGGGCACGGCGGCTGGGCCACATAGTGCGGTACCGACGCCCACAGTGAGACTGCCCGCAGGCCAGCGTCCGCGCAGGCGTGCTGGAGCACCCCCAGGATTCCGGTCGGGCCTTTGTAGTCGACCGGCTCGGCGCGCAGGTCGGCGGCCAGCGCGGGATCGGAGGCGGCCGCGGTCACCGGCACCGGGCGGGTGTGCGGGGAGTCGGCAAGCAAGGCCCCGAGCAGCACCACCATTTCGGCCCTGACCTCGCTGAACGCGGTGACCAGCTCGGCGCAGAACGCCCGCCAGCGCATGTTCGGCTCAATGCCCTGGACCAGCAGCACGTCCCGGTCAGCCAGCTCCTGCCGGGCCAGCAGCAGCCGGGTGGTCGGCCAGACCAGCCGCTCGGTCCGGCCCTCGGCCACCTCGGTCACCGGCCGGGTCACCTGGAAGTCGTAGTAGTCCTCCGGGTCGATGGCGCCGGCCGGGGCGGCCTGCCAGGCCAGGCTGAGATGGTTGATGACACCACTGGCCGCCTCGCCCGCATCGTTCCACCCCTCGAAGGCGGCGATGATCACGGGAGAGGTGAGCTTGCCGATGCCGTCCAGCTCGATCACCCATGACCTCCTCAGCCCCGCTGGCCGCCGCGGGCACGCTCCCAGGTTACGGCGCAGGCAGCAGCGCCCGGTACCCTGGCCCGTCACGGCCCGGCTGACGCCCCGGGCCGGGCCGCCGCGGCCGCTTAGAATAGGGGCCCTATGACGACGACTGACCGCCGGGCAGGGCCGGCTGCCGACTCCTTGCTGGCTGCACTGGCCGGGCGGGTGGTCGTCGCGGACGGCGCGATGGGCACCATGCTCCAGGCCAGCCCGGCCACACTCAGCGATTTCGACGGCCACGAAGGCTGCAACGAGATCCTCAACGTGACCCGGCCCGACATCGTCCGGTCGATCCACGATGCCTACCTCGACGCGGGCGTGGACTGCGTGACCACCAACACCTTCGGGGCCAACCTCGGCAACCTGGGTGAATACGGGCTGGCGGCGCGGATCGAAGAGCTGTCGGCGGCGGGCGCCGCCATCGCCCGGGCAGCCGCCGACGCCGCCAGCGCCGATGGCTGCCCGCGCTGGGTGCTCGGCTCGGTCGGCCCCGGCACCAAGCTGCCCACCCTCGGCCACGTCCGGTTCGCCGAACTGCGGGACGCCTACCAGCGCAACGTGGCCGGGCTGCTGCGCGGCGGGGTGGACGCGGTCATCGTGGAAACCTGCCAGGACCTGCTGCAGGCGAAAGCGGCGGTGATCGGCGCCCGGCGGGCGGTCACCGCCGCCGGGCGCGAGGTACCGCTGATCGCACAGGTGACCATCGAGACCACCGGGGTGATGCTGCTCGGCACCGAGATCGGGGCCGCTCTGACCGCGCTGGAACCGCTCGGGATCAGCCTGATCGGGCTCAACTGCGCGACCGGCCCGGGCGAGATGAGTGAGCATCTGCGGTACCTGGCGGGCCACGCCGCGCTGCCGCTGTCCTGCATGCCCAACGCCGGGCTGCCGATGCTCACCGCCGACGGCGCCCATTACCCGCTCACTCCCGGCCAGCTCGCGGACGCGCACGACACGTTCACTAGTGAATTCGGGCTGGCACTGGCCGGCGGCTGCTGCGGCACCACTCCCGAGCACCTGGCCGCGGTCGTAGACCGGGTGCGGGGCAGGCAGCTGGCCAGGCGGCGGCCGCGGCCAGACCCCGGTGTCGCCTCGCTGTATCAGCATGTCGCCTTCCGGCAGGACACCTCGTTCCTGGCCATCGGCGAGCGCACCAACGCCAACGGATCCCGGGCATTCCGGGAGGCGCTGCTGGCCGGCCGGTACGACGACTGCGTGGGCATCGCCCGCCAGCAGACCAGGGACGGCGCCCACCTGCTGGACCTCTGCGTGGACTATGTCGGCCGGGACGGGGTGGCCGATATGACCGAGGTGGCGGGCCGGCTCGCCACCGCGGCCACCCTGCCGCTGGTGATCGACTCCACCGAGCCGGAGGTGATCCGGGCGGGCCTGGAGATGCTCGGCGGGCGGGCGGTCGTCAATTCGGTCAATTATGAGGACGGGGACGGCCCCGGCTCCCGGCTGGCCAGGGTCATGCCGCTGGTGGCCGAGCACGGCGCGGCGGTGATCGCGCTGACCATCGACGAGCAGGGCCAGGCGCGCACCCGCGACTGGAAGGTGGCCGTCGCCACCCGGCTGATCGAGGATCTGACCGGCCGGTGGGGGATGCGCCGGTCCGACATCATCATGGATTGCCTGACCTTCCCGATCGCCACCGGGCAGGAGGAGACCCGGCGTGACGCGCTGGAGACCATCGAGGCGATCCGGGCGGTCAAGCAGCGTTACCCGGATGTGCAGACCACGCTCGGGGTATCGAACGTCTCGTTTGGCCTGAATCCGGCCGCCCGGGCCGTGCTCAACTCGGTCTTCCTCGATGAATGCGTGCGGGCCGGGCTTGACTCGGCCATCGTGCACGCGTCCCGGATCATGCCGATCGCCCGGATTCCGGGTGACCAGCTGCAGACGTCACTTGACCTCATCTACGACCGCCGCCGGGACGGTTATGACCCGCTGGCCACGCTGCTGGCACAGTTCGAGGGGGTCGACACCGCCGCGGTGAAGGCCAGCCGGGCAGCGGAACTGGCCGGGCTGCCGCTGTGGGAGCGGCTCAAGCGCCGGATCATCGACGGCGAGCGCACCGGGCTTGAGGCCGACCTGGATGAGGCGCTCAGCCAGCGGCCAGCGCTGGAGATCGTGAACGACATCCTGCTGGACGGCATGAAGACGGTCGGCGACCTGTTCGGCTCCGGCCAGATGCAGCTGCCGTTCGTGCTGACCTCGGCTGAGGTGATGAAGCTGGCGGTCGGCTACCTGGAGCCGCACATGGAGCGGTCCGGCGAGGTCGGCAAGGGGCGCATCGTGCTGGCCACCGTCAAGGGCGATGTGCACGACATTGGCAAGAACCTGGTCGACATCATCCTGTCCAACAACGGCTACGACGTGGTGAACATCGGGATCAAGCAGCCGTTGTCGGCCATTGTGGACGCGGCAACCGAGCAGGCCGCCGACGCGATCGGCATGTCCGGGCTGCTGGTCAAGTCGACCGTGGTGATGAAGGACAACCTGGCCGAGCTGAATTCCCGCGGGCTGGCCCACCGGTGGCCGGTCCTGCTCGGCGGCGCCGCGCTCACCCGCGCCTACGTCGAGCAGGACCTGGCCTCGCTATTCCACGGCGAGGTCCGCTACGCCCGGGATGCGTTCGAGGGGCTGCGGCTGATGGACGCGGTGATGGCGGTCAAGCGGGGTGAGCAGGGGGCCGCGCTGCCTGCGCCGCGCCCGCGGCGGGTCGCCACAGGGGCGCGGTTGCGGGTCACCGACCCGGCCGATATGCCGGCCCGGTCCAGCGTCGCCACCGACAACGAGCTGCCGGTGCCGCCGTTCGCCGGGGACCGGGTGGTGAAGGGCATCGCGCTCGCCGACTACGCCGCCTACCTGGATGAGCGTGCGACCTTCCTGGGCCAGTGGGGGCTCAAGCCCACTCGCGGTGGCAGCGGGCCCTCCTATGAGGAACTGGTCGAGACCGAGGGCAGGCCCCGGCTGCGGATGTGGCTGGACCGGATCCAGACCGAGGGCATGCTGGCAGCCGGGGTGGTCTACGGCTACTTCCCCGCGGTCAGCGAGGGCGATGACCTGGTGGTGCTGGATCGCGCCGGGCGGGAGCGGGAGCGGTTCACCTTCCCCCGGCAGCGGCATGACCGGCATCTATGCCTGGCCGATTTCTTCCGGCCCACCGCCTCCGGCCAGACCGATGTGGTCGCCTTCCAGCTGGTCACGGTGGGCAGCAAGATCAGCCAGGCGACAGCGGAGCTGTTCGCGAAGGACGCTTACCGGGACTACCTGGAGCTGCACGGGCTATCCGTTCAGCTGACCGAGGCCCTGGCCGAATACTGGCATGCGCGGGTGCGCGGCGAGCTCGGGCTGGCCGCGTTCGACCCGCCGGAACTGGACGGGATCCTCAAGGTCGGCTACCGCGGCTGCCGGTACTCGTTCGGCTACCCCGCCTGCCCCGCGCTGGAGGACCGGGCCAAGGTGGTGCGGCTGCTACGGCCGGAGCGGATCGGGGTGAGCCTGTCGGAGGAGTTCCAGCTCGCGCCAGAACAGTCCACCGATGCACTGATCGCCCATCACCCCGAGGCGAAGTACTTCAGCGCGTGACGCAGGCCCTGCGCGCCGTCCTGTTCGATATGGACGGGCTGCTGGTGGACTCCGAGCCGCTCTGGTTCGAGGCAGAGCGGTCGGTGATGGCGCGGCTCGGCGGCCCCTGGACTCCGGCTGACCAGCTCGCGCTCATCGGCGGCTCGCTGGCGCACTCGGTTGCGTACATGCGGGCCAGGGCGGTCAGGCCCGCCGAGCCAGAGCAAATCGGCCGCTGGCTGCTGGACGGGATGGCCGACCTGGTGGCCACGAACGGGGTGCGCCTCATGCCAGGCGCCGCCGGGCTGCTGGCCGAGCTCGCGGCGGCCGGCATCCGGTGCGCCCTGGTCACCTCGGCCCAGCGCCAGATCATGGATGCGGTGATCGACAGCACCGGCCTGACGTTCGCAGTCACCATCTGTGCCGAGGACGTCCGCCGCGGCAAACCGGATCCGGAGCCCTACCTGCGGGCAGCAGCTCTGCTGGGAGAGGCACCGGCCCGCTGTGTCGTGCTAGAAGATTCGCCGCGTGGTGTCGCGGCGGCCCAGGCGGCCGGCTGCCCGGTGATCGCGGTGCCCAGCGTGCAGATTCCAGCCGGGCTCAGCGTGGCGGTGGTGCCAACGCTCTGCGAGATTGATCTCGCGGCACTGCGCAAGGCGGCAAGAGCTTCCGGCCAGACCGGGCAGCCAGGCAAAGATTGATCGCCTCTGGGTCCCCTGTGACGGAAGAATCTTGATTCGGTCACAATCCAGGAACGACATCGTTCCAGGTCTAGCGCTTCGTGGCTGGCTGGGGACATCCTCCGGGTAGTCGCACGGCAGTCTGGCAGGCCACAATAGACCGACTGCGACGTAATCATGGGTCAGGAGAGCCCCCTGATGACGGCACCCATCGAGGCACCCACTGACATAGCGGCGCCTGAGATCGTGCTGGAGGGTGCGGGCGCCAAGGCGATCGAAGGGCGTTCGCTCGGCCAGATCGCCTGGATGCGGCTGCGGCGTGACAAGGTGGCGATGGGCGGCGGGGTGGTCATCATCGCGCTGATCCTGATCGCGATCTTCGGGCCGTTCTTCGTCCAGAACCCGACCATCTACCACCCCAGCCTGATCAATCCAACGCTCAGCACGCCGAACGGCACGCTCGGGGGCATCAGTGCTGCTCACCCGCTGGGCGTGGAACCGTCGACCGGCCGGGACATGCTGAGCCGGGTCGTCAACGGGGCCAGAATCTCACTGCTGATCGCGTTCCTGGCCACCGCGCTGGCGGTGGTGATCGGGGTGGTAATGGGCGTCATCGCCGGCTATTTCGGCGGCTGGACCGACTCGGTGATCGCCCGGCTGATGGACATCTTCCTGGCGTTCCCACTGCTGGTCTTCGCGATCGCCCTGGTTGGCGTGATGCCCTCGTCGGCGTTCGGCTTGTCCGGCAACGGGCTGCGCATCTGGCTGCTGATCTTCATCATCGGCTTCTTCGCCTGGCCCTACATGGGCCGCATCATCCGCGGCCAGACCCTGTCGCTGCGAGAACGGGAGTTCGTCGACGCCGCCCGCAGTATGGGCGCGCGCGGGCCGTACGTCCTGTTCCGCGAACTCCTGCCCAACCTCTGGGGGCCGATCCTGGTCTACGCAACGCTGCTGATCCCGACGAACATCCTGTTCGAGGCGGCGCTGTCGTATCTGGGAGTGGGCATCATCCCGCCCCAGCCAACGTGGGGCGGGATGGTGTCCGACGCGGTCACCAACGGGTTCTACCAGATCGACCCAATGTTCATGATCATCCCAGGTTTCGCGATCTTTCTTACCGTGCTAGCTTTCAACCTCTTCGGCGACGGGCTGCGCGACGCGCTCGACCCCAGAAGCCGGTAACCCGACAGCGTGGCGCCACGACGGAACATGACCGGCGGCCACTACATAACTACAACAGGAGGCGCAAACCTCATGAGAAGGCGCAAGTCTCTCTGGCTCGGCGCGATCGCATCGATCGCTGCACTCGGGCTCGCCGCGTGTGGCGGGTCGTCGACAACGCCAACGCCGACGACGGCCGGCTTCAACGCGGCCTCGACCGCGGTGGTCAACAGCTCGACGCACGTGGGCGGCACGATCACCTACAACGACACCACCTGGCCGGACTCCCTGGACGCGGGTAACACCTACTACGCGCACATGTGGAACTTCACCCGGCTCTACGCGTCGCCGCTGATGACTTACGCGTCCTGCGTGGGCACGTGTGGCCTGAAACTCATCCCGGCGCTCGCCACGGCACCAGGCGTGCCCAGCAACGGCGACAAGACCTGGACCTACACCATCAAGTCCGGCATGAAGTTCTCCGACGGGACGCCGATCACCTCGGCCGACGTCAAGTACGCCGTCATGCGCACGTTCGCCAAGGACGTCCTGGTGAACGGGCCGAGCTACTTCATCTCTCTGCTGGCGGGGAACGCGGCCACCTATAAGGGCCCGTACAAGATGAAGGGCGTCGACCTGACGTCGATACAGACGCCGAACTCGACCACGGTCGTGTTCCAGCTGAACAAGCCGTTCGCGGACTTCAACTATATTGCCGCGATCCCGCAGACCGCCCCGGTGCCGCAGAGCAAGGACACCGGCGCGAGCTACCAGCTCCACTTCGTCTCCAGTGGCCCGTACATGCTCCAGAGCGCCACGCTCAACAAGCAGTGGGTGCTGGTGAAGAACCCGAACTGGAACCCGGCCATGGACCCGGCGGTGCACCAGTACGCTGCCAAGATCATCGTCAACGTGAACCCGAACGCCAACGACATAGACAACCGGCTGATCGCCGGCGACATCAACATGGACATCGCCGGCACCGGCGTGCAGTCCGCGGCCCGCGCCAGGATCCTGACCAACGCGTCGCTGAAGGCGTCCTCGGATGACCCGATCACCGGGTTCATGTTCTTCATCTACCAGAACACCCAGGTGGCACCGCTGACCAACGTGCACTGCCGGATGGCGATCGAGTTCGCGGCGAACAAGACCACGCTGCTCGACGCCTTCGGTGGCCCGTACCAGGGCACCACCGCGAGCACCGCGATGCCGCCGAACATCGTCGGCTGGCAGCACTTCGACCTGTACAACGCGGCCTCGCACCCGACTGGTGACATCACCTCTGCCAAGCAGCAACTGTCGCTGTGCGGGCAGCCGCACGGCTTCACCACCGGCATCGCCTACCGCAGCGACCGGCCGCGGGACGTGGCCATGGCGCAGGCCCTGCAGGCGGCGCTGGCCCCGGTCGGCATCAAGTTGACGCTGCACGGGTTCCCGTCGGGCAGCTACTACAGCAACTTCGCGGGCGTGCCGACCTACATGAAGACCCACGGCCTCGGCCTGGCCACTGGGGGCTGGGGAGCGGACTGGCCGGACGCCTGGGGCTGGTTCGACCAGATCGCCAACGGCAACGCGATCGCCTCGGCCGGCAACACCAACATCTCCATGCTCAACGACCCGGTGGTGAACGACGCGCTGGCCAAGATGCAAGCCCCTGGCCAGTCCCAGGCGCAGCTGAACGCCATCGCCCAGCAGATCAACATGCAGGTGATGAAG
>Ga0318567_10001306_pt1 | contig 10109 bp, 4 predicted proteins | sample GRESIP088b5f20_FD_203691 | JGI IMG/M metagenome (GOLD analysis project Ga0318567, IMG submission 203691) | Tropical soil microbial communities from Luquillo Experimental Forest, Puerto Rico - GRE.SIPMG.088b5f20 | ecosystem: Environmental > Terrestrial > Soil > Tropical forest > Bulk soil...
ATCTTATGCATCATTGAATCGAATGTAAAAATTTGATTGCTAATTTATTGCGAGTCATTAAAAACTTAATTTTTTGTTATGTTTTAAACTTTAACAAAGATTTTGCACATAATTATGCATCGGTCGTCCAATTTTTGAGGCCTATGTAATGGGGTTAATCAAGATTAGTTAACAACTATTAGTAACACACATGAGAAAAATCGTAACTGCCTTTGCAGGGCTTTTGCTATGCTCTGCTTTGACCTATGGCCAATCCCGGTTAATTACGGGACAAGTCAAAGACGATAAGGGAAATCCTGTCCCTTATGCCACCGTCAAACTAAAGGGAAGCTCCCACGGTGTATCAGCAGATCAAAATGGTAATTTCAAAATTGAAGCCGGTAACTCACATGAGTTGGTGGTTTCAGCTACCGGATTCGCTCCATCCGAGATTGCTATCGGAAGCGAGTCTACAGTGATTATCGCGCTTAAATCTGGTGACACCCAATTGAACGAAGTTGTTGTAACAGCTATGGGTCTGCGAAGAACTAAAAACTCTTTGCCTTATGCTGCGCAACAGGTAAACGGAGATGAAGTAGCTAAAACAAGGAGCTCAAACTTCATTGGTGGAATGTCTGGAAAAGTGTCCGGTATAGAAATTAAACAAAACAACACGTTGGGAGGGTCAACTAACGTTGTTATCCGTGGTGCAAAATCCCTGGTTGGTAATAACCAGGCGTTGTTTGTTGTGGATGGAGTACCTATCGACAACAGTAACAACAATACTTCTGATCAAAAAACTGGACGTGGCGGTTATGACTACGGTAATGCCGCTGCCGATATCAACCCGGATGATATCGAGTCCATTAACGTATTAAAAGGTGCAGCTGCATCTGCGCTGTACGGTTCACGTGCAGCAAATGGGGTGGTCATGATCACCACGAAAAAAGGCAAAAGAGGTTTAGGAGTGACTATAAACTCCGGAGTAACAATGGCTTCCATCGATAAATCTACTTTTGCAAAATACCAGCATAGCTATGGTGCAAACTATGGTTCTGCAAATGGATATGGTTCTCCTGATGGAAACTTCTTCTACTTCGATGCAAATGGAGATGGTACACCAGATTTGGTGACTCCAACAACTGAAGATGCTTCCTGGGGTGCTAAGTTCGATCCAAGCTTAATGGTGTATCAATGGGATGCATTTGATAAGTCTTCTCCTAATTATGGAAAAGCTACGCCATGGGTTGCGGGTGCTAACGACCCAACCACTTTTTTTGAAAAGCCTGTTAATTTCAACAACAGCGTTTACATTGATGGTGGTGGAGATAAAGGTTCTTTTAAACTCGGCTACACAAAGTCCAACGATAAAGGCGTTATGCCGAATAGCTTTGTGAATAAGAACCTGGTGAACTTTGGTGCCACTTACAATCTTACCAGCAAGATATCTGCATTCGCAAGTGTCAACTATTCTAAAATTGATGGCCAGGGACGTTATGGTACAGGTTATTCGGGAGAGCACTCTACCAACCTGATGACAAACTTCAGGCAGTGGTGGGAAACAAACGTGGACGTAAAAGAACAGAAAGCTGCCTATGACAGAACCGGTAGAAACGTAACTTGGAACTATGCTGATCCTTCTGATCCTGTTAATGGCTTGGTGCCTATCTTCTGGAACAACCCTTATTGGGTGCGTAATAAAAACTATGAAACAGATACTCGTTCAAGATACTTCGGCAACATGGGTCTTACTTACAAGATCACTGACTGGTTAGATGTATTGGGCAGAGTAAGTCTTGATAATTACAATGAAAAAGAAGAAGAAAGAGTTGCAGTCGGAAGCCTGGAAGTTCCTTACTATTCTAAATTCCTCAGAAGCTTCAGTGAGTACAACTACGACCTGATGGCTAACTTCAATAAGGACATTGCAAAGGATTTGAATTTAAAAGCTACAGTTGGTCTTAACATCAGAAGGGACCAGGTTAGCTCGACCTTTGCTTCTACAAATGGCGGATTGTCCGTTCCAAACATTTATGCGTTGAGCAATACGAAGGCTCCTCCTTTGCCTGCTATTGAAAACGATTATCAAATTGGTGTTGATGGTCTTTTCGCAAGTGCAACTTTGGGTTACAGAGACATGTTGTTCCTTGATTTGACAGGAAGAAGAGATAAATCTTCTACACTACCTGTTGATAATAACACTTACTATTATCCATCAGCTTCTTTGGGTTTTGTATTCTCTAAACTCATTACCGATGCTCCATGGTTATCTTATGGTAAAGCAAGGTTGAACTATGCTGAAGTAGGTAACAGTGCCGATCCAAAAGCATTGGTTGACTACTACAGTATCAACCCTGCATTTGGTAACACTGCAATGACTTCCGTTGGTGCGAACAACTCACTCAGTGCATTGAATCCTGCACTGGTAGTAAAAAACAATCCGAACCTTGTTCCTGAAAAAACAAAATCTATCGAAGGGGGTGTGGAAATGGCCTTCTTTAAAAATCGTTTAGGTTTTGATGTTACTTATTACAACACAAAAACAGTTAACCAAATTGTACCGGCTCCTGTTTCAAGAGCGACTGGTTTTGATGCGAAATACATCAACGTAGGTGAAATTGATAACATGGGTGTTGAAGTTTCATTGAATGGTACGCCGGTTAAAACAAAAGACTTCTCCTGGAACATTGCGCTTAACTGGACAAGAAACCGCAACAAAGTGGTGTCTTTGGGTGAAGGCATTCAAAACTTCCAGCTTGGTTCATTCCAGGGTGGTGTAACGCTGAACGCTGCTTTGGGCGAACCTTACGGAACAATTCGCGGACAAAACTTTGTTTACCTGAACGGACAAAGGGTTGTTAAATCAAATGGTTACTATCAAAAATCAGCTAACTCAAATGATGTGATTGGTAACGTTAATCCTGACTGGATCGGCGGTATCAACAACACTTTCAAATACAAAAACTTTGCGTTGAGTTTTCTTATCGACGTACGTCACGGTGGCGACCTCTTCTCACTTGATATGTACTATGGTTTAGCCACTGGTTTATATCCTGAAACTGCAGGCTTGAACGACCTTGGCAAACCTGTAAGAAATACACTTGCAGATGGCGGTGGTATTATATTCAAGGGCGTTACAGCTGATGGAAAACCTAACACGAAACGTGTTAATGGTAGCATAGTTGATGGTAACGGACAAGAGCAATCACTCTTTGGTATGTATGGATATTACAGAAACCCTGCTGCTGCATTTATCTATGATGCGAGCTATATTAAATTGAGGGATCTTACTTTGACATACTCTTTCCCGGATAAAATGATGCAGTCAACAAAAGTGTTCAAAGGAATCGACGTGTCAGTATTCGGCCGCAACCTTTGGATCATTCACAAGAACCTTCCTTACGCAGATCCTGAAGAAGGCATCAGCTCTGGAAACCTGCAAGGTTACCAGGTGGGAGCTTATCCGTCAACAAGAGTCATCGGTCTGAACTTAAAACTGAAATTCTAAAATTTTTTTAAAGAAGATTAAAAGATTAAGTATGAACTGAGCATGAAAACAATTTTGCCACACAAAGGGATAATTAATTCTCATGCGAGTTCGATCTGACCACAACAATAAAAAATATTCAGATGAAAAAAATATTAGCAATATTGTCTTTAGGGGTGCTGATGGTATCTTGTAAAAAAGATATTCAGGATCTGAACGCCGAAGACAAAAAACCGACAGATGTTCCTGCACCGTCACTTTTTGCCAACTCGCAAAAGAACGTTGTGGACGTTATGACGAGTTCCAGTGTGAATTACAATATCTTCAGATTGGTTGAGCAATACTGGACAGAAACAACGTACACAGATGAAACAAACTATGACCTCATCACAAGGAACATTCCTCAGACTTTCTGGAACACTTTATATCGTGATGCGCTGAACAACCTGAGACTTGCAAAAAGCAAAATCTATGAGCAGGACCCAACAACAGTTACAGCCGCTCAGTTGAAAAACCAGGCAGCGATTACGGATATTATGCAAGTGTATACCTGGCAAATTCTTGTAAACACATTTGGCAATGTTCCATACTCTCAAGCTTTGGATGTAAGTAATCTTACGCCGAAATATGACGATGCTAAAACTGTTTACTATGATTTGTTGTCAAGACTTGACACTTCAATTGCAGCTTTGGATCCTAAAGCAGATGGATTTGGAGAGAGCGATTTGTTTTATGCCGGCGATGTTTCTAAATGGGTTGCCTTTGCAAACTCTTTGAAATTGAGAATGGGTATGACAATCGTTGATTTTGATGCGGCTAAAGCAAAATCAGTTGTTGAATCTGCAGCTCCGAATGCAATGAAATCAAATGCTGACGATGCCGTGTTCAAATATCTTTCAGCTCCGCCAAACACAAACCCTATCTGGGTAGACCTCGTGCAAAGCGGCCGTCATGATTTCGTAGGCGCGAACACGCTGATTGATACAATGAAAGCGATGTCTGATCCAAGACTTTCTCAATATTTTAGTACCAACAAAAACGGAGATTACGAAGGTGGTTCAGTAGGAGATGGTAACACTTATTCATTGTATTCACCGCCGAGCGACAAAATGCTGAAAGCAAATTTTGAAGCTTTGGTGATGGATTATGCGGAAACTGAATTGCAACTAGCTGAAGCGGTAGAACGCGGATTCAACGTGGGTGGTACTGCGGCCCAGCACTACAACAATGGCATCACAGCATCCATCACTTACTGGGGTGGTACAACTGCTGACGCAAACACTTACCTGGCAAGACCTGATGTAGCCTATGCAACTGCTGGGGGTGGTGATTACAAACACAAGATTGGTTTCCAAAAATGGATGGCACTTTACAACCGTGGTTTCGACAGCTGGACAGAGCTCAGGCGTTTGGATTTTCCAACACTTCCACCGCCCGCAGAAGCGCAGTCTGGTTTCCCTGTACGATACACGTATCCTGTGCAAGAACAAAATTTGAATAAGGATAATTACAATGCTGCATCTACCGCGATTGGAGGAGACAAGGTAGAAACTAAGCTCTTCTGGGACAAATACTAATTTTTATAGTATTAATACCTGGATGTAAATACGTAATATATAAATATTTTTAATGTATAGCCGCTCGATTTCGGGCGGCTTTTTCATTTGAACTTTTCTTGATAACTAATTCAAAATTAATTTTTTAAAAAAGCTGCTGTTAAAACTGTGTTAGGTTTCTGGAATTAACATTTTTTTTTAACTTTAACTGCAACAGCTTTTTAAATGCTTTTGTTGTCATGGTATTTAAATATGTTGGTATTTATTTTTTCGGCAATTATTTTTTAAAAACCTATTGTAAACACATGAGAAAAATTGTAACTGCACTTACAGTGCTGCTTCTTGGCGCTGTATTGACGTATGGACAATCCCGGATTATTACCGGCCAGGTCAAAGACGAGAAGGGGAATCCTGTTCCCTTCGCCACAGTGAAAGTAAAAGGAAACAGTCGTGCGGTTTCCGCAGATCAGGATGGTAACTTCAAAATCGACGTAGGCTCTTCAAATTCCCTCATTTTCAGTGCAAGCGGCTTTGATACAAAAGAAGCCTCTGTTATCGGATCGAAGGTATCGGTTGTGCTGGCTAACGCACAAGGTGGCTTGCAGGAAGTTGTAGTAACGGCGCTGGGCCAAACGCAAAGCAAAGCCAAGCTTGGTTATTCAACGACTACATTTAGCAATACTGCTATCACAAGAACTGCTCCGGTGGGCATGTTGGATGGTCTTGCAGGTAAAATTGCAGGTGCCGACATTTCTAACCTTGGTGGTCCGGGTACATCAACAAAAGTTGTGTTGCGCGGTTACGGTGTAATTGGTGGTGGTAACAACCAGCCTTTATACGTAATTGACGGGGTGCCTTTAAGCGATGCCAGCCCAATTAGCCCCAATAACCCATTGGCTGTTAATGGTAATATTGATTTCGGTAACGGAATGAGCAGTGTTAACCCTAACGACATTGAAAACATCACTGTATTGAAAGGTACAGCGGCGTCTTCTTTGTATGGTTCATTGGCTAAGAATGGTGTAATTATGATCACTACCAAACGCGGTAAAAGTGGTAAACTAAGAATAGATTACTCTGGTTCTGCAAACTTTAGCTACGTAGGCAAACTGCCTGATATGCAGGATCAGTACGGTCAGGGTTGGAATGCTCAGTTCATTCTTTCTGAGAACGGTAGCTGGGGTCCTAAACTTGATGGAAAAATGAGGCCATGGGGATCTATCGTAGACAACTCTCAATTGGTTAAGCCTTTCTCTTACATTAATCATAACATTCGTGACGTTTACGATGTGGGTACAGAGTATAACAATACAATCGCTCTGTCTGGTGGTAATACCAATAACAGATTTTATTTCTCTTACGGAAATGTAACCAGTGATGGTATTATTCCTACGACTTCTGACTACCTGCAACGTAACACTTTTGCATTGCGCACCAACAGCACTTACGACAAGTTTTCCATCAATACTTCATTCAACTATGTAAACAGAAGAATGAACGCTCCTTATACAGGGCAAGGTGGTAGCGATGGTGCTTCTTTCTTCGAATCGCTTCTGCAAATACCTGTAGATATTCCTATCAGAGATTTCAAGGCGTATAATAATAAGTTTTTCAATGTTGACAACTATTTCACTCCATATGCAGAGAATCCATATTATGCGTTGAACGAGAATAAAAACACGCAAACCTCAGACCGGTTCTTCGGAAATATGGATATGAGCTACAAGTTTGACAACCATTTCACTGCAGAATTCAGACTGGGTGGCGACTTTACCAACGCCCGCCAGTATGGCTACAAACAGGTGAACCAACCATCACCTGGTAGCTGGAACGCTGGAGCAAACCCAGAGGCTGCCATTAGAAATGCCGACGTGGGTTCTGTGGCGCAGGAAAGCGACTACTATGGTTTGATAAACGGAGACTTTCTGGTTAAGTACAATGCTAACATTAATAATGACTGGACAGTAGATGCGACTGCCGGTGTTAACTACTACCAGGCAGACCAAAGAAACCAGTTGGCACAAATTACTAACCTTGTAATTCCGGGGTTCTTTAATTTGTCTAACTCAATCAATCCTCCAACTACAAATGACTATCAATTGCACAAGAAAAGAATTGGCGCTTATGGTCAGGTAACATTTGGATGGAAGGACCAGGTATTTATAAGCGGAAATGCCCGTAACGACTGGTCCTCTACTTTGCCAATCAACAACAATAGCTTCTTCTATCCGGGTGCTAACATTTCATGGATAGCATCAAAAACACTGGATCTGAGCAACACTGCAATTTCTTTCTGGAAAGTGAGAGCGGGTTATGGTCAAACAGGTTCTGATGCAGATCCTTATTTGGTTAATCAAACATTAACTCCTGGGGTTGTTGCAATGCCATTTGGTAGTCTAAAAGCTCCTTTCAACGGTACACCGGCTTTTGCAATTTCAAATGTAATAGGCAACGCCAATTTGCAGCCTGTAAAAACGACCGAGCTTGAATTTGGTACTGAGATGAGATTCTTTAAAAACAGACTTGGTTTTGATGCGACTTATTATGACAAAACAACTAAAGGTCAAATCCTGCAAGTGCCAATTTCGCCGTCTACAGGAGCAACAAGAATTGTGCAAAACCTTGGAGAAATTACGAACAAAGGGATCGAGCTTACTGTCGATGCAAAACCAGTCGATACAAAAGACTTCACATGGAGCCTTGTGTACACTTATTCTAAAAACTGGAATAATGTGGTTAGCTTAAACAGCGCGCTTTCAAAAGTAATTTTGAATTCCGCTTATGATGCTGAGTTGGATGTTGTTCCAGGCAAACCAGTAGGTGCGTTCTATGCTCCAGTACCGGCAATTGACAGCGCAACAGGTAAATTGGTAACAAATGCACAAACAGGTTTTTCTGTTGCTGCTCCTGATAAAGGATACTACGGTTCTGCTCAGCGTGACTTCATGATGGGTCTGACCAATACATTTACTTACAAAGACTGGACATTGAATGTGTCTTTGGATTATCGTAAAGGTGGTGTGATGTATAGTGGCACAGCGGACCTGGTGCTATTTACAGGAAACGGAAAGGCTACTTTGTACAACGACAGACAACCATTCATCATTCCAAATTCTGTTAATGCAGTTACTGATGGTAGCGGTCATACGCACTATGTAGAAAACACAACGTATGTTCCTAAAAACGATTATTACGATTATTGGTATCCTACCAACAACAAGGGTTTGGCTTATTATCAAAGAATTTTTGATAAATCTTTCCTGAAAATGAGAGATATCTCCCTGTCATACAGATTACCGCAAGCGTGGACTTCAAAAATTAAAGCAAGTAATGCCGCACTAAGTATTTATGGACGCAACTTCTTGTTGTGGACTCCAAAGGCCAACATGTATGTTGATCCAGAAGGAACAAACCAGGGTAATGATATTCAAGGTGAATTGGGTGAGTTTAGAACAATGCCATTATCTAAACAGTATGGTGTAGCGCTTAAACTTAGTTTTTAATCAAAAAAAATGAAGCAAGCATGAAAACAAGAATAAATAAATATAAAGCAGGTTTAGTTGCGCTCGCACTGGTCGTTGCCGGTACTGGGTGCAAAAAACAATTGGATATAAATCACGATCCTAACAACCCAAGCCTGGCTCAGGGTACAGCTCAAATAGTATTCCCGGCAGGAGTATTGGGAACAATGGGTGGGCAGGCAAGTGACTATCAAATACTTGGTGGTATTTGGTCCCAGTATTTCACTCAGTCTTCTATAGCCAACCAATACAAATTTATTGATGGTTACAATGTGCAGTCATCGGACTTTAACACAAGCTATGCCAACTCTTTTACAAGAGGTTTAAACAGCTATCAATATACAATTCAGAAAGCAGCTGCATCCGGGGATTGGGCATACTACCTGATGGCACAAACTATGAAAGCGTATTCTACATCTTTTCTGGTTGACCTGTACGACCAGGTGCCTTATTCTCAGGCTTTCCTGGGTGCTGCAAACCTTCAGCCTAAATTTGATGACGGCTATACCATTTACCAGGCGCTGATCGATAGCATTGACGTAGCGTTGGGCAAAGATTTTTCAGGACCAGCAGTGTCATCAACGGCGACACCGGGTTTCATTGCATCCGATCTTGTGTTTAGTGGTGATTTAGATTCATGGATGGCTTTTGCAAATACAATGAAATTGAAATTGTATTTGAGAATGGTAAACAAACATGCTGATGTGGCGCAAGCTGGAATTAAAAAAATGTATGATGCAGGCGTTCCGTTTTTAACTACCAGTGCGCAGGTTACTAACTTTACAGATGCGCCGGGATTGGATAACCCAATGTACGACTACAACATTCGTAGTTTGAATACTACTACCAACCTGAAGGCCAGCAGAACTTTCACTACGTGGCTAATTGCTAACTCTGATCCAAGGGCCGAAAACTACTTCGGTACTGCGAAGCCGGTAGGTATCAACCAGGGTGATTTTGCCGGAACAGATCCTACTTACAACAGTGCAGCGGTTTTTGTTCAAAAGCCTTTGGACCCCGTTAATTTTATTTCTGGCGCAGAATCATATTTTATGCAAGCTGAAGTTGCCGTTCGTTATGGAATGGGTGACGCGAAGTCTTTATACAACAGTGGCGTTACCGCTGCGTTTAAAGATCTTAAGCTGGATGCAGCTCCGTTTATACAAGCAGATACTGGCATATATGCGTGGGGTAAAGAAATGGAAGGTGGAGTAGCTCTTGCACCAATTGAGCAAATTATTCGTCAAAAATGGGCATCGCTTGCATGGGGTTCTCATCAATTGGAAGCCTTCTTTGAAAAAAACAGAACCGGTTATCCTAAAACAAGTCCCGTTTATTCAACAAGTGCGCTCTACATTCCTGGCCAACTGGTTGTATCAGCAGCATCTTCATTGCCTGCGGGGCAAATGCCGAAACGACTGGTGTTCCCTGACAACGAGCGTCAGAGAAACAATAACACGCCTTCAATTGTAGATAATCCTATTACTAAGCCAGTATGGTGGGGTTTATAATCATAACATAAAAGAGATTAACAATGACTAGAAATATTTTATCATTATTTATAAT
>Ga0318567_10001309_pt1 | contig 10089 bp, 7 predicted proteins | sample GRESIP088b5f20_FD_203691 | JGI IMG/M metagenome (GOLD analysis project Ga0318567, IMG submission 203691) | Tropical soil microbial communities from Luquillo Experimental Forest, Puerto Rico - GRE.SIPMG.088b5f20 | ecosystem: Environmental > Terrestrial > Soil > Tropical forest > Bulk soil...
AGCGCAAGCCGCCGGGGATGAGCTTCACCTCGTGGATCGACCAGCAGATCAGCGAGGCCGAGGAGCGGGGAGCGTTCGATGACCTGCCCGGCGCGGGCAAGCCACTCCCCAACCGGCCCGAGGACGACGACGGCCTGGCCTGGGTACGGAACTGGATGCGCCGGGAGGGCGTGTCGCCCGAGGTAATGCTGCCCGAGCCGCTGAAGTTGCGCAGGGAGAGCGCACAGCTGGCCGAGACGGTGCATGAGCTGTCCTCTGAGCAAGAGGTACGCGACGCCGTCGCGGAGCTTAACCACCGGATCATGGAGTGGCGCAAGATCCCGCTGGGCCCGCCGATCTTCGTGCCGCTGGTGGACGAGGAGAAAATGCTCAGCACGTGGCGCGAGCGGCAGCCTGCAGCCTCTCCGGCGGAGGATGCCCGCCCGGCCCGCGCGCCCGCGCCGGCCCGGCTTCGATGGTGGCGCCGCCGGGGTCGGCCAGCCTGACGTCAACGGGGCTTGTGCGCGGGGCGGCCAGCGGTACCTGGGGTCAGCCCCAGACCTTCGCGGCGGCGTCGGCCACGAGCGCGAGCTTGCGGCGCTCCTCGTCGATCGTCAGCAGGTTGCCCTTGGAGGTGGAGGCAAAGCCGCACTGCGGGCTCAGGGCCAGGTCCTCCAGCGGGACATAGGCCGCGGCCTCGTCGATGCGGCGGCGCAACTCGTCCTGAGACTCCAGCTGCGGAACCTTCGATGAGACCAGGCCGAGCACGACCGTGGTGCCGGGCCGGATGAAGCGCAGCGGCTCGAAACCGCCCGCGCGTTCGGTGTCGTACTCGAGCAGGAAGCGGTCCACGCCCACCTCGCCGAAGAGCCGTTCGGCGATGGGCTCGTAGCTGCCCTGGGCCATCCAGGCGCTTCGGTTGTTGCCCCGGCAGATATGCATGCCCACGGTGACGCCCCGGTCCTTCCGCTTCGCGGCCCGCACCAGTTCGCTGTCGATCGCGACCGAAGCCGCCAGGATGTCCTCGGGGGACAGCCTCGGCACGCCGACCTGGGACCGGAACTGCGCGTCGAAGACCTGGTTGTAGCTCAGCGAGTCGAGCTGGATCCAGGTGACGCCCTGATCGATGAGCCCTTCGTGGCACGGCAACCCGCTGTACTGCGGCCGGATCTACGCCGTCTACCACGCCGGGCTGGTGATTCCGGTCATCAGCGCGGCCCGGGCCGCGCTGGATGAGTACGAGCACATCATCACCACGAAGATGACCTACTTCCCGCCGCAGATCCCGCGGTACACCCACCCCGACCACCAGCGGCCGTACGGCTACGCCCTGGCCCTCACCGACACGGCCGAGGGAATCATCATGAACGTGGGGGAGCAGTACTCCGAGCTCAGCCGGCGCTGGGCCCAGACCGGTGAGCCGTTCACCCGCGAGGCGGACGTTCGGCTCTACACGATGGTGCAGCAGGCGGGACAGCTAGCCGTGCAGGCCGTGCAGGTGATCTTCGCGGCGGCCAGTTCGTCCGCGGCCAAGCGCGGCCATCGGCTGCAGCGCTATTACCGTGACGTCGCCATGTACCAGGGCCACATCTCCGCCCAGTACCTGACCACAGCGGCCGAACTGGGCCGGGTGCATTTCGGCCTGCCGGACAGTTTGTTCTAGTCGGGCTTTGCCCGCCCGGGTAGGGTTGCGCGATGCCTGTCCTGGTGGCGCTGGGTTCGTTCATAACCACGCTGGCCGGCGGCTTCGTGGCGTTGCGGGCCGGGGACCGCCGTCATCTGGTTCTGGGCCTGGCGGCCGGGCTGATGCTGGGCGTCGCGATGTTCGACCTGCTGCCGGAGTCCCTGGCCCAGCAGCCCGAGTACCTGTTCGGGGTGCCCGCGGCGATGCTGGTTCTGGTGGCCGGATTCCTCACCCTGCACGTGATCGAGCGATCGGCCGCGATCCACCGCGGCCACGAGGTTGAGTACGCCGGTCACGCCCACCAGCATGGCGTCGGGCTCCTCGCCGCGTCCGGGCTGGTCGGCCACAGCCTGATGGACGGGTTCGCGATCGGCGCCGCGTTCCAGGCCGGCACCAGCGTCGGCGCCGTAGTGGCGATCGCCGTCATCAGCCATGACTTCGCGGACGGGTTCAACACCTACACGATCACCTCGCTGTACGGGAACGACCGCCGCCGCGCGCTGACTCTGCTGTTCTGCGACGCGATCGCGCCCGTCACCGGCGCCGCGATCACGCTGGCCTTCACCATCCCTCGGCATGCGCTGGGCCTGTACCTGGCCTTTTTCGCTGGGATCCTGCTCTACCTGGCCACCTCCGACATCCTTCCCGAGGCGCATGCGCACCACCCCAGCCGCCTGACCCTCGTCGCCACCGTGGCCGGATCGGCGTTCATGTGGCTGGTCATCGGCCTGGCCAGCTGACGCCCGGCTACGGTAAAGGGATGATCAGTGACCTCGGGCACTGCGCGGCGGCCTCGGTCACCGGGCAGGTGCGGGAGCGCAACGAAGACTCCGCCTACGTCGGCTGGCGGCTGCAGGCGGTGGCCGACGGGCTCGGCGGCCATCCCGGCGGTGACCTCGCCAGCGCCGCCGCCATCCGCGCGCTGGCCCGCTACGACGAGCCAGCCGCCGAGGGCCAGGACCCGGAACAGACCCTGCGGCAAGCGTTCGCCGCGGCGGCCGAGGCAGTGGCGAAGGCCGCCGGCGCCCAGCCCGACCTGGCCTCGATGGCCACCACGCTGACCGCGCTGCTGTGGTCGGACGGCCGCGTCGTGCTCGGCCATATCGGCGACTCGCGGGCCTACCGGCTACGGGACGGGAAGCTGATCCAGCTGAGCCGGGATCACGTGACCGAGATCCCCGTCTTCGGCAGCGTGATGACCAGGTGCATCGGCGCCGGGTCCGACGAGGGACCCGATATCACCGGGCACGATGCCCGGCCGGGCGACAGGTGGCTGCTGTGCAGCGACGGGCTGTACGGGGTGGTCAGCGACGCCGGTATCCGGAAGGTCCTGCGGGCCCGGGGCCCGGCGGCCGCCGTCGAACAGTTGCTGGAGCGGGCCGACGCGGCCGGGAGCCCGGACAACGTCACCGTGATCGTCATTGACGATCCGGTCGGCACCGGGACCGCGATCCTCGGTGCGGCGGGCAGCTGACCGGTCTGGAACCCAGGGCCCAGGTCACCCGCGACATCCGGCCGCCCGTCTCGCTCCTGACGTGGCCGGGAGGGCGGCGGTGAACCTCACCGCCACCGGCTCCCTGCCCCATGTCCAGTTAGGAGCCCTCCTGGACCTGGTAGATCTGGTCGGCGACCAGGCCGTGGGCCTGGCGGTGCACCTCGGCGGCGGCGTCGGCCGAGGGGGCCTCGACCAGGCAGAACACTCGCCCGGCCGTCTCGTCGACCCAGTACCTCAGGTAGTTGACGTCGTGGCCGGGCTGCGTCTGCAGGTCCGCCAGATGTGCCTTGGCGACGTCGTCCATCCCCACGCCGTCGGCGAACTCGTGAACATCCATGAAGAGCGGCATTGCCTGTCTCCTTCGGTCGTCGGATCTGTCAAAACGACCGTAGGTGGGGGGGCCAGCTGGCGAATCCGGGAAATTGCCCGGGTTGCCCAGCCGGGTTGCCCATATTGGCCGGGCCGATGCCTAGGCCGGCGCTCCGATGCCCATCCGGGCGGCCTGCCGGGCCGCGGCCGTCCGGGAGGAGACGCCGATCTTGGACAGGACCGCGGACACGTGGTGGTGCACGGTCCGCTCGGAGATGAACAGCCGCTGCGAGATCTCCCGGTCGGGCAGGCCCTCGGCCAGGAGGGCCAGGACCTCCTGCTCACGCGCGGTCAGCCCGGCCGGCGCGGCCCGGGTCGCCGGGCGGGGGCCGCGCGGGATCGCCGTCATGCCGAGCTGCTTCATCCGCCGCCGGGCCGCCGCGGCGGTCGCCCTGGCGCCCAGGCCGTCGAGGGCGGTGAGGGCGTGCCGCAGCCCGGTCTCGTCCGACGATGCCAGCCGGGCCAGCGCGGCGTCGTACGGTCGGCCGAGCCGCTCCCAGGCCTGGGCCGCGCCCGGCCAGTCACCGGCTATCTCCCGGGCATACGGCTCTGGCAGGTCGGCCGGCAGGTCTGCCCCGGCTTCGAGCCGCCACAGCCAGATCGCCAGCGACCCGAGGTTCCACGGATCGGCGCGGCCCGATGCCTGCCGATAGGCCTCGGCTGCCTCCTGGCGGGCCAGGTTACGCCGACCCGACAGCCACAGCAGTTCCGCCCGCGCAGCCCGGGCTTGCGCGAGCCATTTAGGCGAGTACCCCGCAGCCAGGGCCGCCGCCTCCTCGAGCAGCTCCGCGGAACCCGGTTCGGCCCGGCGGCCGCCGATGATGCCAAGGATCCGCAGCGGATCGAGCCGATTCGACGGCGACACACCGGGGATAGCCAGCAGCTCATGACACAGATCCACGGCCTCATCCCAGCGCCCCAGCAACAGCAACGTATCCGCCTGGGCACCGCGCATGCAGCGCGTGGGCCAGCGCAGCTCGCGCTGTTCGCAAAATGCCATCCCGGCCCGGTAACAGCGCTGGGCCTCCTCCAGCCGCTGCACGTTGACGAGGCCGTCCTGCAGGCAGACGTAGGCGTCGCTGACTACCAGGTCAAGCTCGGCATCCAGCGCCAGCTGAAGGGCTTGCTCGATGGAACCGATCCCATTCTGGCCAGTGCGGACGAGGAAGAGCCCCCCCGCGATCAGCGCCGGGCCCACCACATCATCGCGGCCCAGCCGCTGGCCCAGTTCCAGCGCCTGGGCGATGCCCTCGAAAGCCTCAGCGTGCCGTCCTGCGGTAAACATAGCGTCGGCCACACCGATCTGGGCCATCGCCAGCTCCGGGCCGGGCGGCAGCGACTGCAGCACTCGCAGGGACTCCTCGACGGCCTGCGTACCTTCTTCTCTCCGGCACAGCTGGCACAGGATGTCGTACAGCATGCCCAGATCCTTGCCCACGTGCAGGTTGTCGCCGAGCTCGCGGCGGTACCGCAGGGCGGTGCGCAGCGCCACCTCGGCTTCGTCCAGGCGGTCGAGCAGCGAGTACTCGTCCGCGAGGGCCTCGTGCAGGGCTGCCAGCGCAGGCCGGTCGTCAGCGTCGGCGAACCGCAGGGCCCGCTCGAACTGCGCCGCGGCCTCCCGGTGCGCTCCCAGCGCCGACGACCGCCTGGCCGCCTCCGGGGCATGCCGCCGGACCGCCTTCTCATCCCCGGCGCCTTCGGCGTGGTGGGCGAGCACGGCCGGGTCGGCGTCCTCGGCCCCTTCCAGCGCAGCCAGCAGCCGGGCGTGCAGCTCGGTCTTCCGGTGCGGGGCGATCGTCTCCGCCACCGTCATCCGGAACAGCTCGTGCCGGAACTGCAGGGTGGCCCCGTCGGCGACCAGGATGCCGGTGGCCAGGCCCTCATCCACCAGCGTGTCCGGGTCGGCCAGCACCGACGCCAGCCACCGCCGCTCCATCCGCGTCCCGATCACCGCCGCCGCCTGCAGCGCTTGGCGGATCGCCGGAGTGGACCGGGCCAGCCGCGCGCCCACGACGTCGCGCACGGTCGGCGGGATGGAAGGCCAGCCGGCCTCGATGATCTCGCGCACGTAGAACGGGTTGCCGCCGGTGACCCGGTGCAGCTCGGCGGGATCCACGTCGCGCTGCCCCACCAGCGCCCGGACGGCCTGGCCGGACAGCGGCGGCAAGCGCATCCGCCGGGTGGAGCGCTGGGTGGCCAGGTCACCCAGGACCATCCGCAGCGGATGATCGTCGCGCAGCTCATCGTCTCGGTAGCTGGCCAGCAGCATCGCCCGCACCCGGCTGAGCCGCCGTCCCAGGAACCTCAGCAGGTCAAGGGTGGCCTCGTCGGCCCAGTGCACGTCCTCGATGACCGCAACGGTCAGCGTCGCGGGCGAGTCAATCTCGGCCAGGAACGCCCCGAACAGCTGATCCCGCGAAGCCCCGCCGTGGCATAGCCGCGCCAGCTCGCCGCCGGCCTGTGCGCCGATGTCGAACAGCGGGCCGAGCGGGCGCGGGGTCAGCAGGCCGTCGCAGGCTCCCCACAGCCAGCGCCCCCCGCTGCGCTGCTGGAAGGCCTCCAGGAGCGCCGTCTTGCCGATGCCCGACTCCCCGGACAGCAAGACCAGCCGCCCGTCGCCCTGCTCGGCTTCGCCCGCATACTCGGCCAGCGCCTGCAAGAACGAAGCCCGCTCCAGGAGCTCCATGGCCCGCCCGCTCAGCCGGCCGGCTGCAAGATCGCCGCCCGGCGGAACTCCAGGTTCTGCTCGTCGATGGGCCCGCGGTACATCGTCGCGTCCTTGAAGTAGTGCTGGCGCAGCCGCCAGGGTGCCCGGTCGCCCTGCAGCGGCAGCGTGTGCCGGGACCGCTCGAAGTAGCCCGAGGTCATGTCGATGTACGGCGACGTGCTCAGCCTGTCCGCTGGTAGCCGGGGCGTGACCGTTGCGTATCCGTGGTCCCTCATGAAGCCGAGCATGCGGACCACGTAACGGGCGACGAGGTCGACCTTGAGCGTCCACGAGTTGTTCGTGTACCCAATTGCGAAGGCCATGTTGGGCACGCCGTCCAGCATCATGCCCTTGTAGGCGACGTGCTCCCGCATGACCACGGGAGCGCCATCGACCGTCATCGGGATCCCGCCGAGCGGGTTCAGGTTCAGCCCCGTCGCCGTGATGATCACATCGGCCTCCAGCCGGGCGCCGGAGCGCAGCCGGAGCCCGGTCGGGGTGAATTCCTCGATGTGATCGGTCACCACGTCGGCCCGGCCGGACTTGATGGGCGCGAAGAAGTCACCGTCGGGCACCAGGCACATGCGCTGGTCCCACGGCTCGTAGGCCGGGGTGAAGTGCGTGCCTATGTCGTAGCCCTCCGGCAGCCGTTTGGCCGCGCCCTTCTGCAGCATGGCCCGTGCCCGGGCCGGGTACCTGCGGCAGAAACCGTAGATCGCGGTCGACAGGCGCGCGTTCTTCCAGCGCACCGCCGCGTACGCCCGGCGCTCGGGCAGCACCTTGCGCAACAGGTCGGCGACGGGGTCGGCGTTGGGCATGGCCAGCACGTACGACGGCGAGCGCTGCAGCATCGTGACGTGGGCGGCAGTACCGGTGATGGCCGGCAGGATGGTGGCCGCGGTGGCGCCGCTGCCGATGAGCACGACCCGTTTCCCGGCCAGGTCCAGGTCCTGCGGCCAGTGCTGCGGGTGCACGATCGTCCCGGTGAAGCTCTCCTGGCCCGGCCAGTCCGGCGTGTACCCCTCGTCGTAGCGGTAGTAGCCAGGGCACAGGTACAGGAAGCCGCAGGTGCGCTGGGTGCGTTCGCCGGTTTCGGTGTGCTCGACCGTTACCGTCCATCGCGCGTCGCCGCTGGACCAGTCGGCGCCGGCCACCCGGGAGTGATAGCTGATCTGCTGGTCGACCCCGTAGGCCGCCGCGGTCTCCCGCAGGTAGCGCAGGATCTCGCCGCCGCCCGCGATCGAGTTGGACTGCTTCCAGGGACGGAACGGGTAGCTCAGCGTGAACATGTCGGAGTCGGAACGGACGCCGGGGAACCTGAACAGGTCCCAGGTTCCGCCGCTGGTGCCGCGGGCCTCGAGGATCTGATACGACAGCCCGGGGGCGTCGGCCTCCAGCCGGCAGGCGGCCCCGATGCCGGACAGCCCGGCGCCCACGATCAGCACGTCGACGTGCCCCACCGCCGTGGTATCCGCGGAACGGGCCGATTCGGTGCCCATGGTTTCCCCCCGTCGTAGTGAACTGGACGACTGGGTTGAGGATCGCATCGGGTCGCGGGCCATGCAACACTCTGCGGGTGGAGCCGGTCAGCCAGAAGATCGCCGACGAGCTCGGCGTCCGTACGGGGCAGGTGACGGCGGCCGTCGAGCTGCTGGACGGCGGGGCCACCGTGCCGTTCATCGCCCGCTACCGCAAGGAGGCGACCGGCGCGCTCGATGACGCGCAGCTGCGCAAGCTCCAGGAGCGGCTGCGGTACCTGCGGGAGCTGGCAGAGCGGCGCGCCGTGATCCTGGAGTCGGTCCGCTCCCAGGGCAAGCTGGACGACGCGCTCGAGGCGCAGATCATAGCGGCCGACTCCAAGGCGCGACTGGAGGATATCTACCTCCCCTACAAGCCCAAGCGCCGGACCAAGGCCCAGATCGCGCGGGAAGCCGGCCTGGAACCGCTGGCCGACGGCCTGCTCGCCGACCCGGGCCGCGATCCGCAGCAGGCGGCCGCGGGTTACGTGGACGCGGCGCGGGGCGTGGCCGACGCGGCGGCCGCCCTGGACGGGGCGCGGGCGATCCTGTCCGAGCGGTTCGCCGAGGACGCCGACCTGATCGGCGTGCTCAGGGAGCGGATGTGGGCGCGCGGCCGGATGGTCTCGCGGGTGCGGGACGGTCAGCAGGAGGCGGGCGCCAAGTTCGCGGACTACTTCGAGTTCGCCGAGCCGCTCACCCGGCTGCCGTCGCACCGGATCTTGGCCCTGCTGCGCGGGGAGAAGGAGGAGATCCTCGACCTGGAGCTGGATCCGGAGGAGGCGACCCCGCAGGCCAGCGGTGGGTTCAACGACTACGAGACGCAGGTCGCGGAGCACTTCGGCGTCGCCGGCCAGGGCCGTCCGGCTGACCGCTGGCTGGCCGACACGGTCCGCTGGGCGTGGCGGACCCGTATCCTGGTCCGCCTCGGCGTGGACCTGCGGATGCGGCTGTGGCAGAAGGCCGAGCAGGACGCGGTCGGGGTGTTCGCCGCCAACCTGCGCGACCTGCTGCTGGCCGCTCCCGCGGGAGCCCGGGCCACGATGGGCCTGGATCCCGGCTTCCGGACCGGGGTGAAGGTCGCGGTGGTGGACGCGACGGGCAAGGTGGTGGCGACCGAGACGATCTACCCGCACGAACTGAAACGGGGCGCGGCGGGCGGCCCGCGGCCCGCACGGCCCGGGGCAGGCTGGGAGGCGTCGATCGCCGTCCTGGCCCGGCTGGCCGCGGCCCACCAGGTCGAGCTGGTCGCGATCGGCAACGGCACCGCCTCGCGGGAGACCGACCGGCTGGCCGCCGACCTGATGCGGGCGCACCCGGAGCTGAAGCTCACCAAGATCATGGTTTCCGAGGCGGGCGCCTCGGTGTACTCGGCCTCCGAGTACGCCTCCCGGGAGCTGCCCGGCATGGACGTGTCGCTGCGCGGCGCCGTGTCGATCGCCCGCCGGCTGCAGGATCCGCTGGCCGAGCTGGTCAAGATCGACCCGAAGTCCATCGGGGTGGGCCAGTACCAGCACGACCTGTCCGAGGTCAGGCTGTCCCGCTCGCTGGACGCGGTGGTCGAGGACTGCGTGAACGCGGTCGGCGTGAACGTGAACACCGCGTCCGTCCCGCTGCTAGCCCGGGTGTCGGGCATCGGCGAGGGGCTGGCCGGCGCGATCGTGGCGCACCGGGACGCCGCCGGGCCGTTCCGCAGCCGCCGGACCCTCACGAAGGTCCCGCGGCTGGGCCCGAAGGCGTTCGAGCAGTGCGCGGGGTTCCTGCGTATCACCGGCGGCGACGACCCGCTGGACGCTTCGAGCGTGCACCCGGAGGCCTATCCGGTCGTCCGGCGCATCCTGGCCACGGCGGGTCTCAGCGTGCCGGAGCTGATCGGGAACACCGCGGTGCTGCGGTCGCTGCGCCCGCAGGAGTTCACCGATGAGCGGTTCGGCCTGCCGACCGTCAGCGACATCCTCGGGGAGCTGGAGAAGCCCGGCCGTGACCCGCGCCCGGCGTTCACGACGGCCGCATTCGCCGAGGGCGTGCAGACGCTGGAGGACCTGGCGCCCGGCATGGTCTTGGAGGGAGTCGTCACCAACGTCGCCGCGTTCGGCGCGTTCGTCGACATCGGCGTGCACCAGGACGGCCTCGTCCACGTGTCCGCGCTGTCGCGGAAGTTCGTCTCCGACCCGCGCGAGGTGGTCAGGCCCGGCGACGTGGTGCGAGTGAAGGTGCTCGGGGTCGACGTGGCCAGGAAGCGGATCTCGCTGACCCTGCGCCTCGACGACGAGCCCGGCCGGGACCAGCACAAGCGCGGCCGGTCGCCGGCGGCCTCGGAGCGCGGCCGCGCTTGTGC
>Ga0318567_10001312_pt1 | contig 10081 bp, 9 predicted proteins | sample GRESIP088b5f20_FD_203691 | JGI IMG/M metagenome (GOLD analysis project Ga0318567, IMG submission 203691) | Tropical soil microbial communities from Luquillo Experimental Forest, Puerto Rico - GRE.SIPMG.088b5f20 | ecosystem: Environmental > Terrestrial > Soil > Tropical forest > Bulk soil...
TGCCTTTTTCATTCGCAATGTGATGCAATATCCGTTGGAAGATATGCAGGTCGGCATGATTGGCTCCATTGCCCATTATTTCCGCGACACACTTGAGATTGTTGCCTCGGAACGGGGAATCATCATTTCTGAAATAGCTCAGGGTCCCATGGAAGGATTGGTAAAGTATCACAACTAAATAAGAACCCCCAATCCCTAAAGGGGGATAAGAAAAATCACTACTGATTATTATGAGCCAATTAGAAAATATAGAAAACAAAATACAAGACGAAACTAATTCAGTTCCCCTTCAGGGGTTAGGGGTTACCGAGCAAGCCTCCCTGCATAAAGACCTCGATAAAAAATCGGTGGCGCAATTGCTCACGGAAATGAACGAGGAAGACCAGAAAGTAGCGTTAGCGGTTCAAAAAACGATTCCACAAATTGAGGAATTGGTTAGCAACATTGTGGAAAAGATGAAACGCGGCGGACGTATCTTCTATATCGGGGCAGGAACCAGCGGCCGGCTTGGGGTGCTGGATGCTTCTGAAATTCCACCCACCTTCGGAATGCCGTCAAATCTGGTGGTTGGATTAATTGCCGGTGGCGAAAGTGCATTGCGTAAGCCCGTTGAAAATGCCGAGGATGATACCGAAAAAGCCTGGCAGGAATTGCTTCAGCACAATATAAATCAAAATGATACGGTTATTGGAATTGCCGCTTCGGGAACAACCCCTTACGTGATTGGTGCCTTACGAAATGCCAGAACCAATGGAATCCTGACCGCTTCCATTGCCTGCAATCCTGACTCGCCCATTGCCAGAGAAGCTGACATACACATTGAAGCCATTGTCGGGCCGGAGTTCGTTACCGGAAGTACCCGGTTGAAATCGGGAACTGCACAAAAGTTGGTGCTAAACATGATTACCACCACCACCATGATAAAACTCGGACGGGTCAAAGGCAATAAAATGGTGAATATGCAACTCAGCAATTCCAAGCTGATTGACCGCGGCGTCCGGATGATAACCGAAGAACTCGGACTGGAATACGACCGGGCCAAAAACCTGCTGCTGATTCATGGCTCGGTAAAAAAAGCTATTGACGCATATTTAAACAGGTGATCCATTCCTTTGTCAACCCTGACTTTTTCAGTTTTTCTTGCGGTAACTCAACACAGCCCAAACATTGAAAAAGATAGCAAATCCGATCAGCGCAAACAGCTCTTTGGACAACTGAAGCGGATTGCTTCCTTTGAGATAAACCGAGCGCATGACCACCATAAAATGTTTCAACGGATTAAACGAAGCCACCCATTTGGCCCATTCGGGCATACTGTCGATAGGCGTATAAAGTCCGCTCAGCATGATAAATACCAGCATAAAAAAGAAAATAACAAACATGGCCTGTTGCAGGGTTTGGGCGTAATTGGAAACCACCAGACCAAGACCCGATACCGTCAGGATATAAATCCCGGCAAACAGGTAAATGGTGGAATAATAACCCGCCGGAACCAGTCCGTACACGGCCCATGCAATAACACTTCCAATGGTAATAACCAAAAAACCAATCAGCCAGAAGGGAATAAGCTTTGCCAGGATAAAGGTCGTTTTGGGCACGGGACTTACGTTGATTTGCTCCATCGTACCCAGTTCTTTTTCAAACACAATGGAGATGGCTGGCAAAAAGCCGCATAGCTGGGTAAGAATCAACACGATCAGTGCCGGCACCATGAATACCCGGTAATTGAGATGTGGGTTAAATTTATACTGCGAATCAATCTGGATACTTGGTTTTGAATCCGAAAAGGAGGCCGCTCCACCCAGAAGTTCATCAGTAATTTCAGAATTAAAATCGGTCACGATGCTTACCAGATAGGTCATGGACATGCCACCTTTCATTCCGTTCACCGCATTTGCCGAAACCATCACCTTGGCATTTTGTTTATTCACCAGGTCTTTTTCAAAATGAGGAGGAATTTCAAGGATGACATCCGATTGTTTTTTCTCAATGCTTTTCAGCGCTTGTTTGTAATTTGCCGACACATTGGTGAGTCTGAAATAGTTGGATGATACGATTTTTTCCGTCAACCGCCGCGAATATGAACTGTGGTCGTTATCAATCACACTCAAATTCAGGTTCTTTATTTCATAGCTGGCCGCCCATGGAAAAACCAGCAACACCATCAATGGGAATATGAAAATCATTCTGGGTAAAAATGGATTCCGAATGATTTGCTTGAACTCTTTTCTTAATAAAAATTTTATCATAACATGCCTACTGAAAGAGAATTTAATTAGTACTTCTTATAACCCCATGCGTTGACTGCACGGAGTTATATACGAACCTTGTATGCAGGTTTTCTATTCCAACCGCACTTTGAATTTTTTCATACTGATACCTATCAATACAGTTGCCATCAGAGCCAGAACCCCGACCTCTTTTAAAATGGATGAGAACCCGAGGCCCTGTATCATAATCGACTTCACGGCAGAAATATACCAACGGGCAGGAATTATGCTTGACACAATCTGAAGCGGAACAGGCATATTCTCTATGGGAAAAATCATCCCCGAAAGCAGCATGACCGGAATCATAAGCCCCATCCCCGAAATCAGCATGGCGGCAATCTGTGTGCTTGCAATCGTTGATATCAACAGCCCAAGTGCCAATGCCACAAAAATGTATAAGAGCGAAACAAAGACCAAACTCAAAAAGCTGCCTGCAATAGGCACTTTCAGCACAAAGACCGACAATAACATAATCGTTGCAAAGTTTACACACGAAAGTACAAAGTAAGGTGTTATCTTAGACAAGATGGTATATATTGGTTTCATAGGCGAGACCAACAGAATCTCCATGGTTCCCATTTCCTTTTCGCGCACAATGGCAATAGAGGTCATCATGGCACAAATCAGAATCAGAATCATGCCCAATACACCCGGCACAAAATTAAACGCTCCTTCCATTTGCGGATTATAAAGCATTTTTACCTCTGGTATAATCTGATACGGATTCTTTGCTTCGCCCATCAATTCCTGTTGATAAGAATTGATAATATTGCTGGCATAGAAGGTGAATGATGTAGCGGCATTCGGATCGGTGGCATCGGCAATGAGCTGAATGTGGGCCTTGCCGGTGTGACGAAGTTTCTCAGCAAAATGATCTTCAAAAACAACAACCAGCTTGGCTTTAGCATCCCTGAACACGGTCTGAATCTCATCTTCGTTATGAATTTTTGCCACCACATCGAAATAAGCACTGGCATTCAGTTTATCGATGATCCGGCTGCTGGCTTCGTCATTGGTTGTCGTAAGTACAGCCACTTGCGTATCTTTTACCTCGGTGGTAAGCGCAAACCCAAATAATATGATCTGAATGATAGGCATCAGAAGCAGGATCATGATGGTGGTTTTATCACGCAAGATGTGATAAAATTCTTTCCGGATAAATGAGAATAACTGTTTCATTTAATTAGTTTATAATTAGGAGTGATAATTTGCAGTTAAGATTTTTTGCGACTTTCTTTTGAAGTTTTAATTAGACTAATCTTTGTTTTGATAATCAATTGTCAACCATCAACCCGCTTTGCTTTTCGCGCCAGTTGCTGGAAAACATCGTCCATGCTGTCGGCATTAAATTGTTTCCGAAGGTTTTTGGGCGAATCAAGCGCTTCGATTTTTCCATCCACCATAATGGAAACCCGGTCGCAATACTCAGCTTCGTCCATATAATGGGTAGTCACAAAAACGGTTATCCCGCGCGAAGTTGCTTCGTAAATTAATTCCCAAAACTGACGGCGCGTGATAGGGTCGACACCGCCCGTTGGCTCGTCAAGAAATACAACCTGTGGATTATGGAAAATCGAAACAGAGAAAGCCAGCTTTTGTTTAAATCCCAATGGCAACGAGCCGACCAGTTTATCCCGTTCGCTTTCAAAGTCCAACACCTTCATCAATGCATCCGTTTTTTCCTTAATCTCGGCGTTTTTCATTCCGTAAATTCCGCCGAAAAGTTCGATATTTTCCCAAACTTTCAGGTCATCATACAACGAGAATTTCTGGCTCATGTAACCAATATTCTTTTTCACAAGCTCTGTCTGCGTCCCAATGTCGTAACCGGCAACTGTACCTTTACCGCCGGAAGGAATGCTGAGTCCGCAAAGCATACGCATGGCCGTTGTTTTCCCGGCACCGTTGGCACCCAAGAAACCGAAGATTTCACCTCGCTCCACCTCGAACGAAATATGATCGACTGCCTTGAAATTCCCAAACTTTTTGGTCAGGTTTTCAGCCACAATCACTTTGTTTGAATTACGTTGAATTGTATTGTTCATTTCCTTTTTCCTTCCGTTTTACTTTTGCGACAGCTGCATAAAACAATCCTCAATAGTTGGTTTTATTTCCTGTAATTCAACATTAGAATGCCCTTTCTCTATCAGATATTCTTTCAAATCACGCATTGTCAACTGATCGTTATCCACCGAAACGTGATGTTTCTCACCAAAAGCAAAACAATTTTGTGATAGGTTATTGGCACGTAGGTCGAGTAATAATTTGTGCATGTTATCGCTTTGTACAGCCCAGAGCTTGTTTTTGTACTGATTGACGATGTTTTCCGGCGAGTCAATCATTAGAAATTCTCCGGCTTGAATCAGTGCTATCCGGTCGCACAAGCTTGCTTCATCCATGTAAGGAGTAGAAACCAGAATGGTTATGCCTTGTTTTTTCAAGTTTTTCAGCATACCCCAGAATTCCTTGCGCGAAACCGGATCGACACCAGTAGTTGGCTCGTCCAGAAACAGAACGCTTGGTTTATGAATCAACGCACAACTCAGGGCAAGTTTCTGTTTCATGCCACCCGACAGCTTCCCGGCCCGGCGCTTCTTGAACGGTTCTATCTGTTGATAAATATCCTTTACCAACTCATAATTTTCTTCAATGGTGGTATTGAAAACCGTTGCAAAGAAATTCAGATTTTCCTCTACGGTCAGATCCTGGTAAAGTGAAAACCGACCGGGCATATAACCAACCCGCTTACGTATTTCCTTATACTCTTTCACCACATCAAAACCATCAACTGAAGCCGTTCCATTATCAGCCAGAATCAAAGTCGTCAAGGTTCTGAAAAGCGTGGTTTTTCCGGCACCATCAGGTCCGATAATGCCAAATATCTCGCCAGCGTTAACCTCCAGATTGATATCTTTGAGAGCTTGGGTCTTTCCGTAACTCTTGCTGATTGATTCGCACCTGACAGCCGCAATTTGATTGTTATCTTGTTTATACATTGAATTCTAGAATAGAAAATATAATTCAGACTTCGTGAAAATAATTATCAGTTATTACTTGAACCTGACATCTCCGTACATGCCTATTTTCAGAAAACCATCATTTTTCACGTTGATCTTGACCGCATAAACCAAGTTGGCACGCTCGTCGCGGGTTTGAATTGTTTTGGGTGTAAATTCCGATTTACTTGAAATCCAGGCTAGGGTCCCAGTATATTCTTTCGTGTCATCTTTGCCAAAATCGGAAGTCACCTTTACTTTTTGTCCAATCTTAATTTGGGTCAACTGATCGGCCGTAATGTAAGCCCGCAAAATCATATTGTTCGTATCGGCTATTTTCAACAGTGCTTTTCCCGGTGCTGCCACTTCGCCCATCTCAGCATATTTTATCAATACGGTTCCGGCAATGGGACTTACAATCCTGCATTTCGTTAGCTGATCTTCTACCTGTGCTGCCTGAAAAGTTACCCCTTCACTGTCATCCGTGATACCCTGATTCGTTGTCACAAGCGTTGTTTTTTGTGCATCAAGCTGTTTTACCAAAACGGCAATTTGTGCGTCAATATCATCCACTTGCTTTTGGTTGGCTGCATTGGCCTTTACCAGGTTCTCAAACCGCTTGCGTTCTGTTTTAGCCGTTGCTATTTGCTGTTCGATCGCAGCTATTTGCTTTTTTATGTCAGGCCGGCGGCTCTGTAACGATTTTTTACTGGTAATAATCTGTTCTTTGCGCAAATAGAGTTGCGTACTATCAATGGTTCCAATCAGTTGATTAGCCGCAAGCACTTGTCCTTCCTCCACATTGAACGACAGGATTTTGCCTGATGCCTCAGCAGAAACGATTACTTCTGTCGCCTCAAAAGTTCCGGAAGCATCAGCATCCTCTTTCAATTTTCCGCATGAGATAAGCATTGTTGAAATAATGATTCCAAATAGACCGTATCTTATTCCGTAAGCAATAGAGTTGTAGCGGGTTTGTTTACTTGATTTCATAAAATTGAGTATTTAAGTCCTTTTTCAGGAGATGTATGTGGTTTAATTATTTATATTGTTTTTAAGCTGATATACATTCATTATCAATTGAATTTCGTGCAATGATTTTAGTTGCTTTGCCTGGTCCTCTGCATTTATTTCTCGAATCAGGTCGGTGATGGTCAGCGTACCGTTATCCACTTTAACTGATGCTGCTTTTTTTATATTGGTACGCAAGCGAATAATCTCATCATCATTCGAAAGCGTTGATTGCAACTTTTCTATTTCCGTTCTTTGCTGTTTCGTTTTCAGATCACTATTGAATAAAAAAGTTTCTTTCTGAATTTCGTTGGATTGTTTGCTCACTTCCAATTTACGAATGTTATTCTTTTGGGTATACAGCCCACTAAAGTTCCAGGAAAGCCTTAGGCCTCCAATATAGAACGGTGAAAATCCGGGCAAAAACATATTCAACCCTGGTCTTCCATACCCACCTTGTACAAATGCACCCAGCTTTGGCAAATTGCCTGCGTTCAAAAGCGATTTTTGACTTTCGTACATTTTATTTTGAGCATCGAATAAAGTCAGTTCGGGACGATGATTCGTCGTATCATTCAAGATCACTAAGTTAACTTCCGGTTTGATACATGTGGCATTTTCATCCATCTTTAATCCGGTAAATGCCGAAAGCATGATCAAATATGATTTGCGAGTGCTTTTCAGCTCCGTATCACGTTGACCTGCATTTAATTGCTCTACTTTCAACGCATCCACATCTGCTTGATTGGCAACTCCATTTTGCTTAGAATCAATGACTTTTTTAAGATTTACGCCTAACTCACTTTGCAAAATATCGTTTTGCTTGATCTGCTCGTTCAACAACAGGATACCGAAAAAAAGTTGGTTAACCCGGTCGTTCAACGCATACAAATCTACTTCCAGCTTTTGCTTCTCAACTTCTGTACTTGCCTTGGTAATTTTCTTTTGAGACGAAATCACACCACCATCCCAAATAACCTGATTTGCCTCCAACACGGCTTGATACTGGTCTTTGCTTTGCGACGGAAAGCTTACCGGACTTTGTGATACTTTCGATAAAATCTGACCTAACACCGCCGGAATCTCAGTCACGTCAGATTGATACGTTGCCTTGGCCGAAAGCGAAAACTGGGGCAAGTATCCTTTATTGGCATTACTTAAATTAAACTGTTCAGTTTGCTCAATCAGTTTATATTGTTTGATCAGCGGGTAATTCAATTTCGCTTTTGCCTGACATTCATCCAGCGTGAGCTGCTGCGAAAACGACAATAATGGAATAAAAAGCAACAAGCTGTTTAACATCAATCTTTTCATATTGATTTCTTTATTATGGTTTTATGTATCTGAGTACTACTTGCACATTCTCTTCTCTTCGGTGGGTAATGATCTCTTCCAGTTGTTCGTCGGACAATTGCAACAAGCCACTAGCCATTGGCAACATGATGAATAACCCGACATTTTGCATTACCATAGTTAATATAATGTCGAGCATGTCAATATCCCGCGCATGCCCAGCGGCAATTTCATGCTGGAGTTCGGCATTCATATGAGCCAAAAGCTCTTGAGGAACGTTTTGCAACTTCGATCTAAGTTCTTGTATCTGTTCCGGCAAACGTGATAGTTGGCTGGACACAAGCAAAGGTATTTTCGGATTTTGCCTCAAAAAATCAAAATGAGACTCAACGACATGACGTACTTTTTGCTCAAAAGGCAGTTTTTCCAAATTCTTAATCTCAAAAATATGCTCGAAAAAGTACCGGAATTTTTGCTCGAAAATAGTATTAAATAAATTTTCCTTTGTTCGGAAATAATAATGAACCAGTGCCTGGTTGCAACCGGCTCCTTTTGCTATTTGTGTCGTGGACGTAGAGGTAAACCCTTTTTCCAAAAAGAGTTTCTCGGCCACCTCCAGGATGGTCTGTTCCATCGATTGATCATTTTTAATATCCATATTTAATTGCAGTATTTAATAGACCTATTAATAGATTGCAAAGTAACATATATTATTTTGAATAATCGCTTCATTTATATGAATATTTCCAAATAAAAATACCATACAACTTTTAGAAACAAAAAAGCCAATCTAATTTACATCAGATCAGCTTTTTAATAAATATAATTAGCGTTTTACTAAGGGACTGTAATCGAAGCTTCACGAACCGAGCAAGCATTAAAATAACCCAAGACCCCTTCACTCAGGTTTGAAACCGGATTAGCAGGCGAAGCAGCCTGCCCGTTATTTCCTCTTGAAGTTCTGAAATATTCGAAAACATTTTTATCAATGCATTCAAGTTGTAATCTTATTTTAGCACCGGTCTTAAGTGGGTCATTACTATTAATAGAGGTTGATGATATTGTAAAAACAATCTCTTGCCCCTGATATAACTTATCATTACCAATGTAGAAGCCGGGCCTCAAAGTATCATTCACAAATTCCAGCACCCGGTAATAATTGTCAACATCAATAGGATCCCTGAATTCCAAAACCGTTTGATTTCCCTCGTCAAAAATATTCTTTCGAAAGTAAACAGTATCAATACCTACGGCTGCAGGCATAGTAGAACTTCCGGTATAAATCTTCCCCTGTATTTCAACCTTTAAAGTGTACGTTCTTCCGGGTACTCCTCTCAATTTTGAAGTAAGGTAGGTGCCAGCTTCCGATTGTGTCAGCAGTTCTGAATTTCCGACATTATCACTGATGGAGACTTTGGCATCCGTAACCGGCGGAAAAGTATTTGCATCGGTAAAATCAACCGTTTTTGAAATCTTTACAGCATAGGGTCCCGGATGATCAAACACATTGCCTTGAATTACGATAGCAGACGACGAAGTATCCAACTTAAGATCAATCACTTTTTCGCACGAGGCTAACAAACAGACAACTGAAACGATTACGATATAAATAATTCTAGTTCTTTTCATCCGTTTAAAATTTAAAATTATATGAAAACGAAGGAATCAACTTGAACAACGTGGTTTGGACAGCTTCTGTTCTAGTTGGATCCAATTCGTTGTTTCTGAAAGTTATCATATAAGCATTTTCATGGCTATAAGCATTATAGATAGAAAACGTCCAACTCGATTCAAACTCTTTCGTTTTCTTTACAATCCATGTTGCACCAAAATCAAGCCGATGATAGGCAGGCATTCTGTTGGCATTCCGGTTCGAATAATAAAACATGGTTTTGCCATCAATCTGGTATTTTCCGGTTGGATAGGTAACTGCATTTCCGGTATTGTAAACCCATGTTGCAGAAAGCGTCCAACGTTTATTTAAATCGTAAATACCTACAATTGACACATCATGCGTCCGGTCTTGCCTGGCCGGATAGTAATTCCCGTTGTTGATCTGCTCAAATTTTCGTTCAGTGCGGGACAACGTGTAGCTAATCCAGCCATTCAGCTTCCCATACTTCTTTTTCAAAAACATTTCCAGCCCGTAAGCCCGCCCTTTTCCATACAGAAGTTGCGATTCAACATTCTCATTAAAATTAAGTTCAGCCCCATTTTTATAATCAATCTGATTCTGTAGACTTTTAAAATAGATCTCGCTAAAAAACTCGTATTTATTTTCCAGAAAATTGTGATAATAACCCAACGAAACCTGATCAGCAATCTCTGGCTTTACATTATTGCTACTTGGTATCCACAAGTCGGTAGGATTAGCGGATGTTGTGTTGGAGAGCAAATGAAGATTCTGCACATTACGGGCATAAGCAGCTTTTACCGAGCTTTGCGGGTTCAATATATAATTGAATGTGGCACGTGGCTCAATGTACACATAGGTTTTTATGTATTCGTTCC
>Ga0318567_10001318_pt1 | contig 10053 bp, 7 predicted proteins | sample GRESIP088b5f20_FD_203691 | JGI IMG/M metagenome (GOLD analysis project Ga0318567, IMG submission 203691) | Tropical soil microbial communities from Luquillo Experimental Forest, Puerto Rico - GRE.SIPMG.088b5f20 | ecosystem: Environmental > Terrestrial > Soil > Tropical forest > Bulk soil...
CATAATCACCCAGCTTCGTGCCAAACGAGCCATGGCCGCCCGCGGCGATCACGACGTACTGCCGGCCATTGACCGAGTAGGTCATCGGCGTAGCCTGGCCGCCGGCCGGCAGACGGGCCTGCCAAAGCTGGGCGCCCGTGTTGACGTCAAAAGCGCGAAGGTAGTTGTCCGCAGTCGCGCCGATGAATGCGACACCGCCTGCGGTGGCAATCGGCCCGCCCAACATCGGCATGCCCATCTTGAACGGCAGCGGAATAGGCGAACTGTCACGCACGGTGCCAATGCGCTTCTTCCAGACTATCTCATTCGTCTTGAGGTCAATGGCAGAGATGTAACCCCAGGCCGGCTGCTTGCACGGCAGGCCAAACGGCGAGAGGAACGGGTTCAACGTTACGCCAAACGGCACGCCATACTGTGGCTGGATGCCGGATTCCGTGCCACTCCCCTTCGCGCCCTTCGCCGGCTCCATCGGATTGCCCGGCCCTCGCGGAATCAGACGCGATACGAATGGCAATGCAATCGGGTTGGCGATTGCAATTTGCCGATCGGTATCGACAGCAATCCCCCCCCATTCGAACATGCCCAGGTTGCCCGGGAATACGAGCGTGCCCTGCAACGACGGCGGCGTGTAGGTTCCCTCGTAGCGGAGACGATGGAACATCACGCGGCACACGAGCTGATCGTACATTGTCGCCCCCCACATGTCCGCGTCGCTCAGCCGTTTCAAAGGCCGGAACGTCAGTTCCGAGAACGGCTGCGTCGGCGACACGTGGTCACCCGGCGCGGCGCCCTGCGGCACCGGCAGCTCCGGCGCCGGAACGACCGGAGTGCCGGTTCGGCGGTCAAGCACAAAGATGTTGCCGGTCTTCGCCGGCGCGTACACCACCGGCACTTTGTTGCCACCTTTGTCCGTGATGTCGGCGAGCGTCGGCTGGGACGGTTGATCCATATCCCACAAATCGTGGTGTGCCGTCTGGTAAAACCAGGCGAGCTTGCCCGTCGACGCGTGCAGCGCGAGCAATCCGCTCGCATAGCGCTCCTGTTCCGGCGTGCGGTTGCCGCCCCAGATGTCGGGCGTTGTCACGCCCATCGGCAGATAGACAATGTCGAGGTTCGCGTCGTAAGCCGCCGGCGCCCATGAGTTTGGCGAGCTGAACGTGTAATGTTCGCCAGGCCCCGGAATCGTGTTCGGCTCCTTCGCGCCCGGATCGAACGCCCAGAGTAGCTTGCCGGTATGCACATCGAAACCGCGGATCACGCCCGACGGCTCACGCGTCGAAAAATTGTCCTCGACCGCGCCAGCGATAATGATCACCTTGTCCGTGACGATCGGCGGCGACGTCGGTTCGTACATGCCTGGGGTCGTGATGGGTTGCGCGTGTTGCAGATCGAGGTCACCGTTGCGTCCAAATTCTGCGCAGCGCTGCCCCGTCCGGGCGTCAAGCGCATACAAGTGGCCGTCGTTGACCGGCAGATAGATGCGGCGCATGCACGCACGCGGCGTGTTCGCATTGGCTGCGCTCGCTGCGGCATCTGTTGAAGCCGTCTGCGGAGCGTCGGTTGACAGATCGCGATACGACACGCCACGGCACGTCACGTGCTGGAATGACGGGTCGGGTTTCAAACCTGGATCGAACTTCCACTTCAAAGTGCCCGTCGCTGCATCCAGCGCAAACAGGATTTGGTGCGGCGAACACAAATACAGCATGTCTCCAATCTTGATCGGCGTGGCCTCGTCTGTAATCTCCCCCGGGTCATTCGGACCTTTATGATCGCCGGTCCGGAAGACCCATGCGACCTGCAGGTTCCTGGCATTTCCCGTCGTAATCTGATTAAGGGGCGAATAGCGCGTGCCTTCTTGCGTGCGACCGTACGCCGGCCAATTGGCGTCGTCGGCCACATGCGCCGGCGCTGCTGACGCAGATGTCGTTGCAGCCAACGTGCCATTGAGCTGTTGCGGATCGTGCCCGGTTGCATAACCGAGCACGCCCGCCCAGAGAGCCAGGGAGATCACGAGCGATGTCACGCCAAGCCCACGTGCGCCTACAAGGCGACGACTCGTGAGAAGTAGCCACATCCCGAAAACAACCAGCACGCCCGAGCGAGGCGCCAACGCCCAGAAGTCAAAGCCTGACTCCCACACGGCCCAGATCCCGGTGCCAACCAGTACCAGCGCGTACAGGACGAGCGATGCCGAACTGCGGCGATACATCAGCCATGCAACCGCCGCCAGCACCACGCCAGTCACGACGTAATACGCTGAGCCGCCAATGGCGAGCAGCCACGCACCTCCGATTAACAGATAAAGCGCGGTCAATACTGTAAACAACAGCGTAACCGCACCTACCATACCCGGTGACGCAGATTGTTTTGTCATCATTTCACCATTTCCTTTTAAGAAAACCAGCAACCCCTGTCTGCGGCAACACGATCGCGACGCGTCCCTCCCCTGACGTCCAGGAGACTCCCGGTCGGTGGAGCGATGCCGCCCAATCCAGGATCAGCATCCCGCCTCCCGAACGGCGAAACTCAGGAGTCCACTGCGCTAGAAGGAGTGCATCATCCCGACATACGCACCAGTCTGCGATTCGCCGGCCGTCGGACTCGTAGGCGAACTCGAATCGCGGGGCGTCGCGAACACCGAGAACGTCCCGTTCTTGCTGTTATTTACATATGCGACCGTGCCGTAGAGGAACGTGCGCGGGCTCAGGTCATAGGTGGCACCGAGCGCATAAAGCATCGCGTGGCTGCCCGGATCGTGCGCGGCATCGCCACTGCCCTCGCCCACGTGGATATAGAAGCCAGCCGCCGTGATGTTCCAGCGTGGTGTCGGCTGATAGGTGGCACCGAGCCAGTAATGATCGGCGCTATCGGCAACGCCCAACGGCGAGTCCGGCGCTGCATAATGGGTGTATGCGGCCTGAATCTTGAACTTCTGCACCCTCAGGTTCGCACCAACAAAGTACTCACGCGATGCCGTGAATATGTTGCTGAAGCGCCCGTTTGAATCGCGCAGTTCGTCGTAGATTCCACGGATGTCGAAAATCGGCGAATGGTACGTGAGCATGACGCCGTCCGAGCGGCCGAAGTCGCCCTCAGGGCCATAGTTGAAGCCATTCGTTTGGTTTCCGAACGCATACTGGCCCTGCACGTCGAGTCCGCCGATCACCGGGCTGTGGTACTCGACGTTGTTGTTCGCCTGCGGCCAGTTGCGCCCGCGCACGAGCGAGGCCGACGACACGGCCTGCTGTTGCAGCGGATCGAATTCCCAGACACCATCACTGTCGATGAACAGGTTGCGGCCGGCCTGCAGTTGCCCCCAGGCGGCGTCCTTGAGGCCGACATAGGCACGCCGCGAGAAAAGGCGGCCACCACCGGAATTGCCGTCCATCACCTGCAACGCGGTTTCCAGATTGAAGAGCATAGACAACCCTCCGCCCAAATCCTCGGTACCCTTGAGACCGAGCATGCTGGTGCCCCAGTCACCACCTTCGGCGCTCCAACGGCTCGAGCCGCCGCCCGTGGCATTGGCGATGTGATTGAGATACTCGAGGCCACCGTCCAGACGGCCATAAAGAGTCACGCTCGATTGTGCCGATGCGCCCGTGCTTATCGCGAGAAGCACCACAATTGCGCCAAACTTAGCCTTCATCATATTGGCATAGAAAAATTTAACCACCGCCGCTGGTCGACGGATACCCGACAGCATTGGCATTGCAACATTATCAATCGACAAACCAACTTCATTCATAAACGACGTTAATGCCACGAAAGAAATCTGGCGAATAATAGACAGCCAAAAACGGATTGATTTTCAACCGACACAGTGCTAAGCACCACACCTCGACCCGGCAATTCAGATCGGCATGGTTTTATCGAAACGACCCCAAAATTGAGCCGGAGCGCTGCCTTTGAAATTCACAAACCCTGGCCGGTGTCTACTCCCCCCGACAACCGCGAGGAAAATCAAACCACCCACTATTGAAATATCCCAAATAAAATGCCGCCAAGCACGCCCCGCGACCCGATCACCCCACCAGCAGACCAGAAATGAATTTTTTCGGGATCCGCATTCGTAATTTTTTAATTCACTACCTACGCTAAAGACGAAAACCAAGAATGTCATCAGTCGCGCAATCAGAGCATAAAAATCTCGGCGGCGCGGCACTCATAAAAATCCGCCGAAGCACGCCACCATTACCGCAAACCAATCACGGAATTTATTTTTTATCGACAATTCCGATCAAGAAAGTGGCGCCAGCCGGCCCATCTCCCCTTTTCGATATCGATCGAATGCAGCAGTCAATTGAGCCTCGTCATTCATAATGAATGGACCATAGACTGCTACTGGCTCGCGCGGATCCGTACCAGAAAGCAACAAAATTTGAGCAGGGCTCGTGGTCGTCACATGCAAAATGTCCGGCTTGATGCAGCGACCGGCTACAGCTTGAAGCGGACGCAACGCCCTGCTCTGCCCGGATGCGCGAACTTCGACATTGCCGCTAAGAACGTAGACAAGAACATTGCGATTCTTCGGAACCTGGAAGCTCCACCGCCGCAAGACAGTGACATCGAGGAAATCGAACGGCTCAGCGAGTTCCAGCAGACTGTTCGTATCCGAGAAGCCGCCGCTCAAGACCCGCGTGCGGTTTCCGTTTGCATCGCTGACTACCGGAATTGCAGTGGTGGCAAGCTGGAACATGCGCGGCGGCAGGCTCTTGTTCTGACGCGACAAATTAATGGACACCTGCAACGCATGCACCTCGCGCCCCATCTGCGCCGGAAATTCGTCGTGGACAATCCCGGTACCCGCCTGCGTCCAGACAATCGCGCCGGGTTCGATCACCACGTCGTGCTGTAATGAATCGCGACTCCTCAGCCCACCTGCGGAGTCCTCAAGGACATAGGACACCGCCGAAAAACCAGCGTGTGGATGTGCGGCGAAAGTCGGGCCGCTCATCCGGTAATGGTCGAGACCCATTACCGGTGCGGCGAACCTGCCCAGTCCGTCCAGATCCAGGCGCCGTGCCGCGAAATGGCCCCCGCGGGCGACCGGATCGGCGTTCACGACGGAGGAAAGAACAAAGTTCATTTTTGAGTACCCGCTTGGTTGGCGCACTACGCTCATGCTGGTACTATAAAAATGCAACACTGTGGCGACTAGATGGGCGAATCACCAAAGACTAGTGCGTATACGCACCAATTCTGACCGGGCATGGAAAATCTGAACGACTTGGCGTACTTCGTCGCCGTGGTGCGGCACGGCGGCTTCTCGGCCGCGACCCGTGCCACCGGGATCGAGAAGACTCGGCTTAGCCGCCGAATCGCCGCGCTGGAGGGGCAACTGGGCGTCCGCCTGCTTCAACGCAATACGCGACACATCGCGCTGACGGAGGCTGGCGAACGCTTTTTCGCCCAAGCTCAGGCCCTAGTGGAAGGAGCGCAGAATGCCTTCGATAGCGTTGCCGACCTCCGCAAGGAGCCTGCCGGGACAGTGAGGTTGAGTTGCCCCCAAGTCATGGCCCAAAGCTATTTGGCTCCGATCCTTCCGGGTTACCTGGCGTTGTACCCGAAAGTGAGACTCGAACTCGACACGGGCGACCGGCAAGTCGACCCACTCAAGGACCGGTTCGACCTATCGTTGCGAGCAAACGTCAACATCGAAGATATTGCCGGGCTCGTGGCAAGGGAACTTGGGAAAGCGCGGCGGGTTCTGGTGGCCAGTCCAGCATTTTTAAACAGCATCGGGCGACCTGAAACGCCGCAGGCTCTTGCTTCAATGGACACCTTCAGTCGCCTCAGTGATATTCACGACGGGCAAGCGCGGTGGTTGCTCAGCGATTCAACGGGACGGGAAGCCGAGGTGAGGCATTTCCCACGACTATCATCCGACGACCTGCGCATGCAACTTGAGGCGGCCATACATGGTATCGGCGTCGCACTCCTGCCGGAGCCGATCGTGTCGGCATCCGTGCGCAGCGGGGCATTGGAGGTAGTTCTTCCTCAATGGTCGGCTGCCATCCACGTCGTGCACCTGCTCTACCCCCCGCCGCGCGGCATGCTCCCGTCAGTTCGGAGCTTGATTGACTACCTTTCCGTATACTTACCTGCCAGCATCCAGGAACGCAGCGTGGAAATCGTTACACCTGCATGAGGCGCGCACTCATCGAGCACGCGGGGAAGGCACAATGAACTCAGTGCCCCCTGACCTTCCTGGCCTTGCCCCTGTATGACCGCACACGCGGTCATACAGGGGCAAGTCTACGGGGCGTCTGCCGAAGCGAACGCGCGCGTACTCGAACCGACTAACTCTGCCATGCATACGATATGATGTGGTGATGCTCGAGCCGACCTCCTTGCTCGCACCTCAGTAATTCAGTGATCCATATCACAATTGCAGATAACCCGGAAACCTCTAGCGCCTCGTCTATGGCGCCCCCCGCCGTCATGCGACAAGCAAAATCCCGTACTGCCGATACCCCACCAATCGTGCGCTCGATAGCCGGTATCGCTACGGCAGTCTCCGTTCTCGCTCGACCACATTGAGGATTCCAGATCCGCCCTGGATCTCAACCATCGAGCAGCGAATATCAACGGCATCCACAATCTTTAAACTATCCATAAAAACGCAAAAGGAGACATTACAAATGGATTATATAAATGCCCTGCGAGTATTTTGCTGCGCAGTAGAATCCGGATCCTTTACCAAAGCGGCCGACGCACTTGGCATAACCACGGCTGCGGTGTCTCGCACCATCTCGAATCTCGAAAAACACCTCGATACCCGCCTTTTTAATCGAACGACAAGAAACATATCGATCACCGAAGCCGGAAGCATTTTCTTCGATGGCTGCTCGAAAATTATTCTTGACATTGACCTACTCGAGCACACCGCAAGTCAACAAACGATCGCCCCATCTGGCGTTCTCAGAATAGCGTCTCATTCGAGCATCGTCCGGAACAGGCTTGCACCGCTAATTTCGGAATTCAGCAAACAATTCCCAAAAATAAAATTAGACATCCACACCACCGACCGCCCAATCGACCTGGTCTCCGAGGGCTATGATGTCGGCCTTGTGTTTCCCTACATGATCACCAATGACAGCACGATTACAAAGTCACTTGAGAGAATCCCGCTTACAATTACGGCGAGCAGTCAATATTTGAACGCACACGGAACACCAGAATCCCCCGAAGACCTCAAAACACACAAATTTATCGCAATCTCACCATACATAAGAAAACCAAGGATCACATTCGTACGAAATTCTCAAACCTGTAACATAGAGACACCCTACGACATATCGTCAAACAACGCAGATTTCAATCTGAGCCTGGTGATTCAAGGTGGCGGAATCGGAATATTCCCGGACTTCATGTCAAGAGAGGAGATAAGAAGCGGGAAATTAGTTGAGATTTTAACGGATTTTGAAATAGAGAACGGCGAAATCGATTTGCGCATAGCCTATAGCAGCCGATCCTTTTTGCCAGCCAAAACTCGCGCATTCATCGATTTTTCGTCTACATACATCGAGGGCATTGCACTCACGAAACGCAGCGACCCAGATTCGAGGCAAAAATCATCAAATTGACGAATGCCAATCAGGCAACAGGAGCAACTCACGTGCAATGTGGCAAGATCGATGACGCATAATTGCAAGTGACGTTGGCGGACGAAGTACTGGCCACGCCAGCCAAGATGCTGCCCAATCTTCGAATCTCGCCGCTCCCTACCATCTGCTGAATCTTCGCATGCCTATCCAAATGAGACCGGAGCGGCGCTCGTATCACGACGAGAACGCATCGAACACCATCTGGCGCAGCCATTGATTTCCCGGTTCCCGATGGTTCTTCGCATGCCAAAGCACGTTGATGACAATGTCCGGGATCTTTACCGGACAGGCCGACGACTCGAGGCCGAACGGTTCGAGAGTCCTGTTCGCGTATGCCTCCGGCACTACCGCAATCATGTCGGTATTCTGAAGAATGTGCCCAACCGCCACGAAATGCGGCACACGAAGGCGCACGTTGCGCGTCACCCCCGCACGCTGAATTACCTCATCCACCATTCCATGCCCCGTTCCTTCGGCGACCACCGCCACGTGCTGCGCCGCACGAAACGCCTTTAGCGAAATCCCTTCCTCGGCAAGCGGATGCCCCCGTCGAAAGAGGCACACGTAACGTTGTTTGAAAAGTCTGCGCTGGAAAAAACCCGATTTGAGGTCCGGCACGAAACCGATCGCCAGATCGACTTTGCCGGTCTCCATCTCTTCACGGAGGTTGACGCTGGTGTTCCATTCCGTACTGATCGTGACCCCGGGCGCCGAACGTTCCATTTTTTCCATCAAGCCGGGAAGGAAGTAAATTTCCCCGATGTCGGTCATCGCCAGCGTGAATTTTCGCTTGCTCGTGGCCGGCTCGAAGATCGATTTCTCATTGAGCGAACTGTGTATGGCACCCAGCGCGTATCCGATCGGTTCGGCAAGGCGCTCTGCAAGCGGGGTCGGAACCATGCCGTTCGCCGTTCGCAGGAACAGTTCGTCCCCAAGAAGCTTGCGCAGCCGGTTCATCGCATTACTGACCGCAGGCTGCGACATCTCGAGCGTCCCCGCCACTGCGGACACACGCCTCTGATGCAGTAGCTCGTTAAATATGACGAGAAGATTGAGATCCACATCCCAGAGTTCCATGCCCGTACCTTTATTGATTTCAGTGATATGACGAATTCACAAACTTCTATTTATCAATAGTAGCAGTTGCAGCAACATAGCGTCACTAAATGAAGAAACTTGGAGACGCAGTCAGCCATGGAAGTCGCAATCTTGCCGCTGCAGCGGACACTGCAGGTTCAGGCCGGGACAAACCTTCTCGACACCCTGCGAGCGAATGACATCCCCATCTCGTATAGCTGCATGGCCGGGCGATGCGGCACATGTCGCTGCAAGCTGGTTGCCGGGAAGGTAATCGAAAACGGCCCGGAGCAGTCCGTCTCGCCAATGAGCGCCGGTCAGTCGGTTCTCGCGTGTCAGACGACGATCGTTGAAAACTGCTCGATCGAAATTCCCGAGCCCGACGAGGTGGTGGTACATCCCGCACGGGCAATCAAGGCGACCGTTACAGGTCTTGAAGACCTCACGCACGACATCAAGCGCCTCAGGCTCACCCTTGCGAAACCACTCGAGTTTTCGCCCGGCCAGTACGCAACACTTCAGTTCACACCGCAGCACATTCGGCCGTATTCGATGGCATGCACGCATGACACGAACGAACTCGAATTTCACGTCAGGCTCGTACCGGATGGTCGCGTCACGTCGTATATCGCCACCGAATTGAAGCTCGGCGACCAGGTTCGTGTGAGCGGCCCGCTTGGTACTGCTTACCTGCGCCGCAAACATGAAGGCCCGGTCATCTGCATCGCCGGCGGAACCGGGCTTGCCCCGGTTCTCTCGGTGCTTCGCGGGGCAATCGACGCCGGCATGCGCAATCCAACTCACGTCTACTTCGGCGTTCGTTCGTCCAACGACGTCTATGGCATCGAGTGGCTGAGAGAGCTGCAGGAGAAGCATCCGGATCTGCATGTGCACGTGGTGATTGCGACGGAGTCCACGAGCAGCCAATGGCGGTGTGGCGTCGTTACGCAGGCGGTCGAAGAGGATTGGGGAACGCTGGAAGGGTGGCGTGCCTATCTTGCCGGCTCCCCTCTCATGGTCGACGCGGCGACGATGTTGCTGACGCGCAAAGGCATCCAGCAGGGACACATCTATGCCGACGCCTTCTATCCCAGCGGTGTTTAAACAACAGGAGGAGAACCCGACATGGCACACGAACTGAAATCTCACGAAGCGCGCCGCAGTTACTACGAGTGCATTGGCAAGGACAATCTCACGCCGCTCTGGGAGGTACTGCACGCACTTGTCCCGCCGAGTCCGCGGCCGAACATCGTTCCCGCGATGTGGAAATACAGCGCATTGCGCAACACGCTGCTGCAATCCGGGGATCTCATTACCGCGGAGGAAGCTGAGCGGCGCGTATTGATCCTCGAAAATCCCGGGG
>Ga0318567_10001319_pt1 | contig 10047 bp, 9 predicted proteins | sample GRESIP088b5f20_FD_203691 | JGI IMG/M metagenome (GOLD analysis project Ga0318567, IMG submission 203691) | Tropical soil microbial communities from Luquillo Experimental Forest, Puerto Rico - GRE.SIPMG.088b5f20 | ecosystem: Environmental > Terrestrial > Soil > Tropical forest > Bulk soil...
GACCCTGGGAAATCATGCTGAAGATGACGTCGGCGGGGAGCGCCTCGGCATCGGCCTCCAGCAATTCCTTGAGGCGGAGCCAGGCTTGCTGTTCCAGTAGCTTGGCGATGAATGCCTTTTGTTGATCGTTGGCCTGTGGGGTACGTTCCTGCAGGTAGTCCGCGAGGAACACCGCGTTACGCACGGCGACCCAGTTGGTCTCGGCGGAAGAACGCACCCGGAATTGCAAACCGAGTTCCGCGGCAGCGGCTTCTCCCGGCAGGCAGCGCCAGGTGCCATCCTTGTCCTGGCTGTAGATGGGAGATCCTTCAGCCACGGCGTTCTTGAGCCACTCTTCCGTCTTGCATTCCACCCAGCCCACAAAGTCCTGCTGGAGCACAAAGAAGTCAGGGGTCGAGAGGTGGGCGCGTGCTCGCTGGGTAGTTGGATCCACATAGTTCAGCTTGAGCTGGCTAGGCTGGTCGTAAAACTCGAAGGTCTTGGTGTCGTATTCCCAGCCAACCACTGCGCCCAGTTCGTTACTGTGGCTTTCCGCCTGGATGACTTTCTTCATCTTCTGGCTGGCAAAACGGCAAGACACATTCTTGATGCCACTTCTAACCCGACGGACGGGCTCGGATTGGCGAATCAGGTCGATCTGCTTGCGGGCCAGTGCAGAGAGGCCCTGTTGATCGCAGTACTTCTGGTATTCAGCGGCTTCAAACATGAGAACTTCCTTTTGCAGGGAGGCGGATCGGCTGGAAAAAGGCAAAAGGAGTCCCTATCGACGTACCTGGCGGTATTGCCCCGAGGACAAGCCAGTAGTACGTCGCTGTCAAAAGCGTGGATTGGGATGCGAGGACTGGAAAACCCCTACGGGATGGGCGCTTGTATTGGCGTGTCCCGTAGCTAGAATGAAGCTGTCCGGTGGGGATTCAACTGGATGCTTCAACTGACACGGCTCGGGCTGCCACCCGGGCCGTTGTCGTTTTCAGACCTCGCTGGTCTCCTTGGCTGATTTTTCCGTTCGACTTGCCTCCCTATAGGTGTCACACCAGGCGACACGGGGTTATTGGGGACTACGAAAATCAGTTTCTCACCAAGTTCTAGAACTTCAAGTGGGCGCGCCCAAGAAATTTCACCGTAGATGGTGACGATGAAAAATACAAGTAACGTATTAATTCCAAAGGGAAATGTGATATTTACTCTGCGGTAAACGTCATATCCCCTGGCGGGCTCTGGGTTTCGGAGGGGCGACTTTGTGGAATTCGGGATGTCTCCGTTGCAGAGCATCCCGTAGTGGTGCGGGTTTTCGGCTGACTGCTACCCGCAGGCCTGGTCGAATTTTTTTAGGAAGGGGACGAAAGAGACCCCGATGGCGGCGCACCAGTCCCGGAGTTCGACGATGTCGAGACGGCGTTCTCCCCGCTCGCACTTGCTGATGAAGGACTGGGTCTCACCCAGTCGGTCGGCGAGGTCGATTTGCGTAATGCCGGAGGCCTCTCGAGCGCTACGAAGCATCTCGAGAAGGAGCTTGTACTCCGGGGAATAGAGGGACTTGTCCATCGGTACACCGCAAAACGATGCCGATAGGTTGAAGTCTGTTTTGGAATAGTCCAAAATCGACTATTCCAAAACATGGATAACTGAAAATGAAGATATCTGGCTACTTGGCTGCCGGGATAGGTCTGCTTGCTGTCTCCATATCCGGTTATTCGGAGACCTTCCGGAGTTCTGTCGAGGCAGCAGCCAGGCAGTGCGATGTAGGGAGTTTGGCGGCCCTCAAGCCTTTGAGCAAAGCGGAGAAAGATATTGCAGTTGTCCGGTCCTGGACCGCCTTTGGCCAAGCTTTTGAATTAGGTCAGAAGGCGTTGGCAGCAATCGAAGGCAAGGCTATGTGGATTGGGCCGAGTACGGCCGAGAAAGGCGCCGATGATGCCTTGGCACTGACAAAGAAGTGCAAGGCAGCGTTTGAGGTTTTAGTAATCGGCGGCGGTGACATCAACCTTGCCATAGAAGCAGAGGTCACCGCGGGAGAAGCCAACGCGTTGCAATACCTAATCAACAACGGTGCCAATCCAGCAGCCAGGAATTCGGCGAGGAATAATGCAACGCACGGCATGCTTGCATTACGGATGCTGGCTCAGCACGATTTTGCTGGACGCGAAGATAAGTTGCGTACCTATCTGAACGTGCTTGTTCCTCGAATGGGACGGCTCAAGGGGCTTAAGGACGGCCGTGGTTTGCCTGTGGTGTATTACGCATTGGGACTAGATCCGCTGCTTAATAGCTCTTTCAATCAGAAGACCGTAGACACCATCATCAAAAGCATCGCTAGTGCAGGAGCTGATGTGGGGGCACCGTGGAAGCAGGCATACATTGGACAAGAAGATAGAGCGTTTAGCCTTTACCGAGGTACTGACCCCGACGTCTTGAAATTGTTGAGGGACTGATGGCGGGCTACGTTTACCTGATGTCGCTTCGTGTGCGGACTCTCTGAACGACCAATCAAACTCCGGGGCGCCGGCGCTTCGATATCTTCGGCTTAGGTTTAGGCTTGTTTGCGACTAACCAGTCGTGCGCAGCGCGTACAGACTTGAAGACAAGTTGCCTAAAAATGGGGGAAGTCTTGTCACGGAAGGCTAGCTCAAGCGAAGTGCTCTCGCTGCCACTTGTGTTCTGCAAAAGCCACGAAAGATATTTTTCAAAATCGCCTAGTACTAGTGTGCGAGGCTTCGAATTCTCGAAGAATTCAGCCGCAAACGTCTCCGCAGAAATACGACCTGCACGTTGCGGATGTGTGCAGCTAAGTTTGGACTCCGAGCCAAATATTTCCTTGTTGCAGATTTCAAGCCGATACACATTGACATTCAATTCCTGCTCCGGATTTTGTAGCCAAGCGACGAAATGACACTTGTCATGCATCGACCTCATCTTAGAATTTCCCGCCTTTTGTAATTCCTGGCAAAGATTGAGCCGCCTAATTTTCCCCCCTTCCTCAGGAAGATTGAGATCTGTGTACTTAAATTCCACTAGCGCGAATCTGCTAGAAGTTGTGATCAGATAGTCAGCTCCAGCATCACGATCTTGCCCATCGAGTGACATTGGCTGAACTTGCATTTTTAATTCCGCGGCTCGTTCTCGCAGAAAATCATTGAAATCGTCGGCAAGTGATTGTTCGTGGCGATGGTTCATGTCGAAATTCTGGGGCTTAGCGCAATGAGCTGACTTCTGGTCCTTTTGCGGAAATTTACTCGGTCACAAGGCTAGGTTGCTGTCGGATTCTCAATTGATGCTTTGTGGTGCAAGGGGAATCATGGGTGCCACTTTGGCAATCGCAGCTACCTTGTTAATGACCTCGTCATCTGTTTCCGGCCAGGTTAGCGATGCGACATTTGATCCTGCCCCAGACAACTCAATACTCCGCTCAAGAAGCTGATCTCCAAACCATGGTTTCTCCATGAGCGCATAGCTCAGTGTAATCCTACGCGCCGTATCATCTTTTTTGAACAGATCTCTATAAACAAGTACTTCATAGGAAACCTGAACACCATTGATTAATAATCTGCATCTATACATGGCATCTCGCTCAATTGGAGGAGAGGCTGGTTCGTTAATCCAGTGAGTTAGGTCAGACTCAAGAAATGCCATTAGCACTTGGTCGGTATTAATTACCACCATATCAGTCTCCATATTGCTTGGTGTTCGCCCGGCCTTTGATGATGACAGCGGCCATCATTAGGGCGCGGCAGAACTGTTGCATCTTTATTGAATTAAGTGTTCCTGAGTATGAGAAAAATCTATATTTCGATACATCTAGCTGTCACGGCAGATGCTGGCCGCTGTATTGGATTGTCCTATGGGCAGCTAGACGCTCCTTGCTTTGGATATAGCTCGTCAGCCCAGCCCCAAAGACGTCTTAGTCCGTCACCCTGACAATCAGCAGAGTTGCTGACTCGGGTTATCCACAAGAGTGTGAGTAAACACATTTAGCATATCTTGCCCACAAAGGCTGATGCGCACTACTACTTGCCAGCCAGGGCATATAAAACTGGTATGCCACATAAACTTAACACTAGATTATAGTAACCCAAATAGATATCACTCACTTACGCAGAATTAAATGGCTCATCATCGAATCACTCGTGCATATTGCGTAGAACTTCAAGAAGTGGTCACCATTACTCAGGCGAGAAAAGAGTTCTTGGCTATGGAGCCCCGCCTCGAAAAATTCCACTTTCTTTGTTCAGATCAGCAATGCCGAGACGTAGGGGTCGAAGTTACCGGTGTTTTGTATCGAGAAAATGCGCAAGAGTCAGTAAAACATAAAGCTGCACATTTCCGTGAGAAAGATAAGCACTTACCAAGTTGTGAATGGGAAGTGCCATCTGAAGAGGAAGATGAAAAAGGTCTGTTACAGGGAGAAACGGAAGATGCTGCACGTAGGCGTAGAGCACGCCGGAAGTTGAACGATTTTATTGACGTTTTCGATCCCTATAGTGATGACATTTCAATTCAAGTTACAGCACCGGTTGGATTTTCTCCCTTGGCTAGCGGCAGTTCGGACGGTGCTATAAATACCGGTGATCGGCACGGGGGAAAAGATGATTCGGATTTTCCGGGAGTAACCAGGACTAATGACCTTGAGCGACTTGTAGAGTGCTACCGCGAAGCAAAAGAGACACTTCCTCCTGATGAGTTCTCTGAGCTAGAAATCGTTGTAAAGGGGCTTGGAAGAATAAAGCTATGCAATTACTTTAAACGTCTGAGTTACGCTCGATCATCTACTGTTCAGCATGTCGTATATGGTGGGGTAAAAACCGCAATTAAACGCTATGGAAAGGGAGAAAGTTACACGCAAGGATTCTTGCTAAAGTTCTTCGATCAAATAGAAGGAAAGCCTGTTTCGCTTTATGTAAGTCCTGCAATGATGCAAGAGTATCGATATAGGAAATATATAGATGGAATTCTTAAAAAGGCAGACCAGGTTCGATATTTCACTATATATGCAATGGGTCATTTTGAGCCCGCTCCAAACGAATACCACGGTCTCAATTTGATCATCACAAAATTGCGTCAACTAGCAATCGTTTTGGGTCCTGAAAAGGAAATTGGAAGCCCAGGCCACGAAAGCCCTAATGACATTAGAACGATTGCTGCCAAATAGTAAGCGTCAATCATGTCCATTACCTCGCATTCAATTTCATTGCTGCAAGAAATTGAAGATGTGTTGGATAGCTTACTGCTGGTCCCCTCAATGATCGTAATACTAACCTCACCAGTGTCTCCCTTTAAATCAAGGGCTAAGTAACCAGTTTGGCCTAATCGGTAAGGACGTAGATGTACCTTGGCATGGCTCCCCACGGCGGTTTCTATTCCCACGCAAAACTGAGTTATCTTCGTGTGCCACGCTGTATGTAGCTGGGCAGAGCCGCTTGGGCCGATCGCAAAAATTGGCCCGTTTACCATTCTGCATCCCCCTTATCCTTGGTCGCTGATAGTGTGCTGACAAGGGGCCAATTAGGAAAACAGGGTTCGGACGGCGGCTCGCTGTAAATCAGAAAATCCGAAGCGGGGTGGTGTTGGCATACCGACAAACGGAACGGATATGCGCAGATTTTTGACAAAAGGAATGGATATCCTTGCGGTTGCCTCTTGAAACCTAGTGAAAGGCCACTTTTTTTCGCCCTAAACGGAACGCAATTGCTTTCACCAGACGGCACATATATGGTTTCAGGAACAAACTTTGTCGCTTAAACCGTAAATATTCCGCGCGGAACGCTTATGCACGAGTTTTTGGGCGGAACGGTTATGCACCACCTCGCTTAGGAAATCGTCTCTATACCAAGGATTTCGTCAGGTTGCCTGGGTACTGATAACGTCAGCGAATCGACCAAACAGTCCTGAATCCAGTGGCCGGAATCGGGCGGCAATGTGCTGGGTGGCATCCCGTCCGATTGACCGCCGGTGCCGGTGCAAATGGAGCCGTATAGCGGTGTGACGAGAGCATGTCCCACATATGTAAATCAAGTAGCCGTGCTATCGTCATGGTGTTGAGTGGCAATGCCCCGAGCAACCAAAATTGAAACTATACGGAACAAATAAATGGCCAATGATCTGGATGAATTGACAGGTCCTGTCGATACCGAGGGACGTGACATAAACGTAATTAGCAAGCAGATTCCTGTTCAAGTTGGAACGGGATCGCAGATTTTTGAAGTCGCGCTGTGGACTGTAGGAACACTACCTGGCTTGATGATGTTGGCAACCGGCCCATTGTCGAAAGTTAAGGCGGGGTTGATGATCATCGCAGGCGTTCTTCCAGGACTGATCTTTCTATTCATGAAAATAAATGCTTTGGCATATCTGCGCCAGTTACAACAGAAGATACAGGCCGATGCCTCGCAAATCGACAACTATCTAGAGCAACGCGTCGTCATCTTGGAAAACGTTGTAGGACTCGTAGCTAAGGCGGTCGACCTGGACAAAGACGTCATGAAGACAGTGGCCGCGTATCGCGCTGGTATTGAGGGTGCTACCGATACGCAACGAAATGAGGCATCCCAGAAGATTGACGGTGTCTTTTCCAGGATCAATGTGGCCTTCGAGGCCTATCCAGATCTAAAGGCGCAGGCAGTAATTGCAGACGCGATGCGTCAAAACTCCTATCTTCAAAAGGAGATTACCGCTGCTCGAACACTGTATAACGACACGGTTGCTATGTGGAATCAAGACATCTTTGCATGGCCCACAAAGCAGATCGTTGCAGCCCGTGCCGGATATACGACAAGGATTCCATTCACCGCCTCTGCTGAAACGAAGGCTGCCGCGAGAGGCAAGTTCTTCTGATGGATGACATACACGAGCCCATCGATCAATACAAAGGATTTTTCAAAGACACGCACGCTCGCAATACCTCGGATTTTTTTGAAGAGCTGGTTCGTCAATCCGAGGTTGATGAACAGGCCAATATTGTGACTGTCAGCGAATTACGAGAATTGGAAGCAAAAGCTGGCGGAGAAACTTCTTCCTACAAATGGTGGAAGATTTTGCGAGGAACAACGATAGGCGTGGCGGTATTGGCTACGCTTGTGGTCTTCGCAAAATATTGGTGGCCCTGGACTGTTTTGCCCGTTGTGATCTTCGCCCCCGTGATCATCAAGCTGAATCAACTTCTCAAGGAGTTACGAGTACGTCTTGAGAACTTGCAGAATGCCGTAAAGAACAAGCGAGACGAAGCGTGGCGGCAAATGGCCCCCTTAAACCGGCTTTACGACTGGGAAATCACTGCGAAGCTGTTACGCAAAGTCATGCCGGGGATCGAATTGGACCCGTATTTTTCCAATGGTCGCCTTGACCAGCTGTGCGACACCTTTGGCTGGGGCGGACGACTCGGCGACTCAGAATCTGTCGTTTTTTCTCATAGTGGTGTGATCAACGGGAATCCATTTGTATTGGCGCGGACTTTGATCCACTGGATGGGTTCCAAAACTTATGATGGAACGCTCCAGATTAGCTGGACTGAGCGGGTTCGTGGTCATGACGGCAAGTGGAGAACGGAGACAAGGCATGAAACCTTGCGGGCTTCGATCGAAAGGGCTTTCCCCGAATATGCAAACCGTACGTTCTTCATCTATGGAAACGAGGCCGCTCCTGACCTTTCATTTAGCAGGGAACCATCTAGCCTTTCCAAACTTGAAGATGGTTTCTTCGATTCTTGGAAAAAGAAGCGTGCGATCAAGAAACTTGAAAAAATGTCCCGTGACGTCACTGAAGGGAAAAGTTTCACCGTAATGGCGAATCGGGAGTTTGATGCGCTTTTTGGGGCGATAGACCGTGATCACGAAGTGCAGTTCCGCCTATTGTTTACGCCCCTTGCCCAGCAGGAAATGTTGAAATTGCTGAAAGATGGTGAGGTTGGCTATGGGGACGACTTTGATTTCATCAAGAGCCATATGGTCAATTTGGTGGAGCCTCGTCACATGAGACGCACGGATATTGGCGGGGAGCCCGAAAAGTTTCACCACTATGAATTGGCCCATGCGCGGCAGTTTTTCAACAGTTACCACAACGACTTTTTCCATTCTTTCTACTTTGGAATCGCACCTTTGCTTGCCATACCTCTTTACCAGCAGCATCGATCACATGCGGATATCTACACAGAGACTCACGCACGTCAGTCGTGCCACCTAGAACATGAGGCGATAGCGAATTACTTCGGCGAGCAGGTATTCCAGCATCCAGATTGTGTGACACGGAGCATCCTGAAGACTGAGGCAGAACCTACAGCGGATGGGGGCAGATCAGTACGAGTTACGGCAGGTGGCTACCGTGGCATCGATCGGGTTGCCTACGTATCGGTTCATGGCGGTGATGGACGTAGCCATGATGTCCCCATCCGTTGGATTGAATACATCAACGTCCAGCGCGAGTCGGCCATGGTTGTGGCAGAAAGAGAAGACGGGAAGTTGGATACCTGTGACACGCAAATGCCGAACGGAGAGGAGACGACGCGGCAATTTCTCGAACGGCGTGGTGGTGAGTACGGATACACCATCTTTAGGCGTTCAATCCACGCGGCGATTCCACATTAATCTGAAATTGCTCCTGAAGCCATAACGTGCCGTTCGGAACGTCTCCCGGAAGGGATGGAATGAATCAAATCAATGGCACTTCAAAGAGAAAGGCCAATAGCAAAGGCCCGGAGCAGTCATTACAAGCCAGTCCGACAATCGGAACAGTTATGCGCAGGTTTTCGACAATCGGAATGGAAATCCCAGCAACTGCTTCTTAAAATGCAGCGAAATAAAGCTTTTTCACACCCCAAATGGAACGCAATTGCATTCAATGGGCGGTACGGTCATGGTTGTATGAACAGTTATCAATGCACGGGAGCTAGCAGTTGGAAATTGGCATCGGTGCTGGATTTGCATTCACCCAAAGCACGATTCCCTTCGAACATGAAGTCGCAATATAAGCGCTCTCCATCGGCAGCGGTCATGACGGCACGCGCAGCATTGGAACTGATACTGGTAACCGTGTCGTTGGGGAATCCTCGTCTTGGCCATAGCGCTTGAGAGAAGGCAGTGCTATTGGACTGGATGTAAAAACCCTCGAAGTTTTTCCCCGCAACGGTGACTTCCATGTGATGGTCATCCGGATGGATTTGTCCGTTATAAAGCTGGTTGCCTTGTGCCAGGCCAAACGGTAGCGGTGGCGGTTGTACGGTGACACAGGCCGACAGTAGGCCCAGTGCCAATGCGCAACCCAATACACGCGGGAAGCGTAATACGGTAATGGTCATAGGGTAATCCTCCATTTACGAGGAGAAGTTGGTCCGCTATATGAAACCGATGCCTTTTTAATTTCGGTTAACAATTTCAAAACGTAGCGGAAACTTGCAGAGCAACCGGCTTTGAATGGGCTTTCATCAAATCTACCAATCGTTCCAATGATCGCCCACGCATCTGCTATTTTCGACCGATGTACAGTGCCATTCCATCTCTTCCCATGACAGCACCAAAATCTCGTTCATATGTCGATCAGTATCGGCGCTTAATACTGACGATACTCTGTCTTTTCTGTTGGGCAGCCTGGGCGGACGAGGCGGCGAAAGAAATCCATGACCAGTTGAGAATGCCAGTGCAGAAGCAAGTGGTGGCATTGACGCTGGATGCCTGCTCGGGCCGTTACGATGGAAGCCTGATCGACTTTCTCATTGCTCATCGTATTCCAGCCACTTTGTTCGTCACCAAGAAATGGTTGGAGAAAAACCCCGCCGGATTGGCGACCATCAAGGCGCATCTGGATTTGTTTGATGTCGAGGATCATGGAGAGAACCATATTCCGGCAGTTATCGGCTTGAACCGAAAGGTTTACGGCATCGCCGGCGAACCGGACATCGTGCATTTACGTAAGGAGGTGGTGGCAGGCGCCGAAGCTGTTGAAGCCGCAACCGGTGTGGCACCACGATGGTATCGGGGCGCCACGGCGGAGTATGACGATGCCGCTGTGGAGGAAATTCAGAAATTGGGTTATCGGATTGCAGGATTCTCTGTCAATGCCGAT
>Ga0318567_10001329_pt1 | contig 10016 bp, 11 predicted proteins | sample GRESIP088b5f20_FD_203691 | JGI IMG/M metagenome (GOLD analysis project Ga0318567, IMG submission 203691) | Tropical soil microbial communities from Luquillo Experimental Forest, Puerto Rico - GRE.SIPMG.088b5f20 | ecosystem: Environmental > Terrestrial > Soil > Tropical forest > Bulk soil...
GTGCAGCGCCCGGAAAAAGCGCACCGTTTCATCCCGCTCGAGAAAAGGGATAACCCCGCTCAATCTCGCCATGAGATCATCGAGGAACTCGGCGTCGGTTATGGAAGGGACGACTTTCTGAAATGGCATCCGATGCACCAAAAAAAATGGGGAAGGCGAACCTTCCCCGATTGTATCACAAACTGAATTCAGATGTTAGTGGTCGACGGCCTTGGCCATGCCAATCCCGGTATTCTGGCGGACGTAGATCTCGTCGAACATCTCTTCCGAACGCCGGCTCGGGAAGAGCAAGGCGCCGAGAATGGCGGCGATGAAGCCGAGCGGGATGGAGATGATGCCCGGGTTTTTCAGCTTCAGCAGCGGCGCATCCAGCCCCATGATCGACTTGCCGTCCTTGTTGGCTTCGTAGTCTTTGCGGGCCTTGTCGAGGTCCTTCAGATCCTTCTCGGGGAGGGTCGCTCCCGGAGGCAGGGCGGCCTGCTTCTTCTCCAGGGCCTCGACGGTTTTCTTCGCGCCCGCGGCGACGGTCTTCGGATAGGTCATGTTCGGAGAGACCATGACGAGGGCGATGGAGGCGATGGTGCCGACCACGAGGCCGGAAATGACACCGGCGGTGTTGAACTTACGCCAGAAGAGCGACATGACGACGACCGGCAGGTTACCGGAAGAGGCAACGGCGAAGGCGAGCGCCACCAGGTGGGCGACGTTCTGCTTCTCGGCGGTAATGCCGATGACGATGCCGACGGCGCCGACGCAGAGGGAGGTAATGCGGGCGGCCATGACCTGCTCATGCTGGTCGGCGTGACCGTCCTTGATGACGTTCACGTAGATGTCGTGGGCGATGGCCGCCGAAGCCGCAAGCACCAGGCCGGAGACGACCGCGAGGATGGTGGCAAAGGCAACCGAGCAGAGGAAGGCAAGGAAGACGTCGCCGATGATCGGGGAGATGTCGGAGCCGAGTTGCTGCGCCAGGAGCAGAGTAGCCATGTTGCCGCCGGCGTCAACCGCCTTGATCCCCTGCGGAGTGACGTTCATTGCGGCGCCGAAGCCGAGGAGCGTGGTGAGAACGTAGAAGAAGCCGATGATCCACATGGCGATGATGACCGATTTGCGGGCGGCCTGGGCGGTCGGCACGGTGAAGAAGCGCATCAGGATGTGGGGCATGCCGGCAGTCCCGAGAACCAGCGCCATCCCGAGGGAGATCTGGTCAAGCGGCGCCTTCATGAAGAGGGCCGGCTCCAGGAAGCGCTGGCCGGCGTCGGCGCCGGAGAGGACGATGCCGTCCTTCATCACGAGCTTGGCGACGTGGTCCTGGATGTTCGGGTTGTTGACGATCTGCTCGAAGAAGGTGATCGGGTTGAAGCCCGCCTTGGCAGCGACCAGAATGGAGAGGAGGAAGGCGCCCGACATGAGGAGGCCTGCCTTGATGATCTGGACCCAGGTGGTGGCGGTCATGCCGCCGAAGACGACGTAACCGATCATCAGGATGCCGACGCCGATGATGGAGGTCTTGTAGGGGATGCCGACCAGCAGGGCCATCAGCTTGCCGGCACCGACCATCTGGGCGGTAAGATAGAAGGTGGTGACAGCCACGGTGGAGAGGGCGGCCACGGCCCGGACCGGTTTCGGGTCGGTGCGGAAGGAGAGGATGTCCCCCAAGGTGTACTTGCCGGCGTTGCGGCACGGCTCCGCCACGATGAGGAGCACGGTGATGTAGGCGACGAGCCAGCCGACCGAGTACATGAAGCCGTCATAGCCGTAGAGGGAGATCATCCCGGAAATCCCGAGGAACGAGGCGGCCGACATGTAGTCGCCGGCGATCGCCCAACCGTTCTGGGTGCCGGTGATCCCGCCGCCCGCGGCGTAGAAGTCGGCCGCCGTCTTGGTCCGTTTGGCGGACCAGACGACGACGCACAGGGTGATGCCGACGATGACGAGGAACATGCTGATGGTGATCGCCTTGTTAGCCTTGATCTCCTTCTTCGCGGGCGCAGCAGGCGCGGGGGCAGCGGCAGCGGGCTGGGCCGGAACCGCGGCAGGGGCGGCCATGGTGGCGGGAGCTCCCGGGGCAGCCGGGGCAGTGGCCGCGGGCGCACCGGCAGCCGGAGCCTGCGCCGGCTCAGCGGCATAGGCAAGGGTGCCCAGGGAAAGGGCCAACGTCAATGCAGCGAATAACTTTTTCATTCTCTGAGCCTCCTTTACTTGAGTTCGTCCACCAGCTCACGGGTGAGCCGGTCGAAGTCTTTGTTAGCAACGTGGGCATAGTAGTGCGCCAGCCCCCAGGAGACGAAGAACTGGGAAAGGGCGAAAACGTACCCGAAATTGATGTTGCCGATGATCTTGATCTTGAAGAGGCCCGGCGTGTACGCTGCACCGATGGGGAGGAGGAAATAGTAAACGGTGGAGAAAATCCACCAGCCGAAAAGAAAAACGGTTTTCTTTCGGTGGAGTTCTACGAACTTGGGATTCTTGGCTATCGCCGCCCAGTCATACTGCTTTTCTGCCATGGTAGTTACTCCTTTCTTAGTGAGGTCAACATCAGAGAAGCGGCGTCCCGCTTCATATTTGTACTTCGAACTCTTCCTCCTCCCCCCTTTCTTTTTGTGTATATCTTGCTCTTACCATGTCACTGTCTTTATGCTCTGGCATAACCGAATTTCATGGAGAGTATTTCCGCCCCCTCCGTAAGGGAGGGGATGATTTCACTTTCGAGCCGGGATGTCACCATGCGGAAAGAAGGTCCCAACATGGTAAGCGCACCAATGACCTTGCCGGCATAATCCCGGACAGCCACCGCCACGCTGATAACCCCCTCACCCAACCCCTCACTGTCGACGGCGACCCCCTTCTCTCGGATGGCACTCAACTCCGCTTCAAGCTCGGCAAGATTCAGGTCCATGCCGCCGGCTGCCCTTTTCTTGCCCGGCCTCCGTGACATCTCCCGTGCTTCGAGGGCTTTTATCGCTTTTCCCGAGGCGTTGGTGAAGAATGGGAACCTTTTCCCCACAAGTGACGCGGCCTTCACCTGTCGGTCACAGTCGACCATGTCAAGGAACAGCACTTCGTCTCCCCGCAGGACCGTCATGTAAACAGCCTCGTCATGCCTTCTCGCCAGCTCCTCCATTACAGGATGGGCATGCCTGATGAGACTTGCTCCCTTAAGGAAGCGTTGCGCCAGTTCAACCGCCGGTGTCCCCAGACGGTAACTGCCGCTCCACTCCTCTCTTTCCACCAGCCCCCTTTTTTCGAGAGTCGCCAGCAGGCGAAACGTCTTATTCCTGCTGATCTCCAGCCTATCGGCCAAAAATGGAAGCGTGGCGTCGGCAGGCTCGTCGGACAAAAGATCGAGCAAATCCAACGCCTTTTCAACCGTCAAGACAGCATATGAGCCTTTATCTTTGGACATAAAGTCTCCCGTTCACCAGGCATTAAACGCTCGTTCTATATTTTAGTTTATCATTTTTTTACTTTTTTAACACGATGTTTTATTAGTGTCAAGATTATTTTATAACAAATATTCATGCAATATAATTTCTTACGCTTTTACGGGTAATTGCGCAATTTAACACCCATACAAATGTTATTGATTAACGCAGAATAGAAAATTAAAACAAAGGTTTATACATATTCAGGGATGGTCCACCATCCTGGAACACCCGCAGATGGCTACCATCCACTCCGCCTCTCCTAACGCGTGCCCCCCATCCATCACCTCAAAGCCACAAACCTAGTCTTTTTTACCCTTTACAAGGCAGATTTCCCCATGCTAATATCAACCGCTTTCGGGCACGTATGCTCATCAACAATTCAGTTAAAGGAGCTTGCTGATGTCGGGACATAATAAATGGAGCACCATTAAACATAAAAAGGGCGCTGCCGACGCCAAGCGCGGCAAAATCTTCACAAAGCTCATCAAGGAAATATCGGTCGCCGCCAAGCTGGGGGGGGGAGACCCCGTGGGCAACCCCCGCCTGAGGACCGCCATCGACAAGGCAAAAGAAGAAAACATGCCCAAAGACAACATCGAGCGGGCCATCAAGAAGGGGACCGGCGAGATGGAGGGGGTCACCTACGAGGAAATCACGTACGAAGGGTACGGCCCCGGCGGTGTGGCAGTGTTGGTAGAAGTGATGACCGACAACAGAAACCGGACTGTATCGGACGTCCGGAGCACCTTTACCAAGTGCAACGGAAACATGGGCGAAACCGGCTGTGTCTCCTGGATGTTCGACAAAAAAGGGTTGATCGTCTTCCCCAAGGGGACCGACCTCGAAAAACTTTTTGAAGTCGCACTGGAAGCGGGAGCAGAAGATGTGAGTGACGAAGGCGAGCAGATTGAAGTGGTGACCGATCCTTCCGCCTTCATCGACGTGCGTGAAGCTCTTGAAAAGGCTGGTTTCAAATACGATTCCGCCGAGATAACCATGATCCCCCAGACCATGGTGAAGCTGGAGGGGAAGCAGGCCGAAGGGATGCTCAGACTGATGGATCGACTGGAGGACAACGACGACGTCCAGAATGTCTACGCCAATTTCGATATCTCTGCTGAAGAGATGGAACGGATGATGTAATGATGCCGTGCGACGTTCAACATTCAACGTGCGGCGTTAGGAACATAAATCTTTTTTCGGGGTGCACGACGCACGACGCACGACGCACGACGTACGGCTTATGAAGATTCTCGGCATCGATCCCGGTTCACGCATCACAGGCTACGGCATCGTCAATCAGAGCGGCAACCGCCTGCTCCATGTCGATAACGGTGCCATCCATACTGACTGCCACAAAGACTTCCCCTTGCGGTTGCAGAAAATCTACCGGGCCTTGACCGAGATCATCGAGCAGTACCGGCCCGATGCCGTGGCCGTGGAAAACATCTTCTTCGCGACCAATGTCCAGAGCGCTCTGAAGCTTGGACAAGCCCGGGGTGCGGCCATCGTGGCGGGTGCCAACGCCGGTCTGCCTGTATTCGAATACACAGCCCTTCAGGTCAAGCAGTCGGTGGTCGGCCATGGTCGGGCATCCAAGGACCAGGTGCAGAAAATGCTCAAAGTCCTTCTGAATCTTCCGGAAGTCGCGCAGGAGGACGCCTCGGACGCTTTGGCCGTCGCAGTCTGCCATGCCCACTCCGCCGGCCTGAAAAACAGACTGAAGGCTGAAGGATAAAGACCTGTGTTTTTTCTGTTCGCCGTTCACTCTTCACCGTTCACGGGTTTCCAATGATAGCCCTCCTTACCGGCCGGCTGGCCCACAAGTCCCCTGAGTTCATCGTCCTGGACGTCAACGGCGTCGGCTACCGCGTGCAGATTCCGTTTTCGACCTATTACGACCTTCCCGACGAAGGAAGCAGTATCTCCCTTAACATCTATACCCAGGTGAAGGAAGACGCCATAAACCTCTATGGGTTTCGCACCCTTGAGGAAAAGACGTTCTTTCAGCTCCTGATCTCGGTTACCGGCATCGGCCCCAAACTCGGCAAGGACATTCTCTCCAACGTCCCGGTTACGGAGCTTGCACAGGCCCTCAGCCAGGGGAACCTGGCGAGACTCTCCTCCATCCCCGGGATCGGCAGGAAGACGGCCGAGCGGTTGGTGCTCGAGCTCAAGAGCAAGGTGCTCAAGCTCGACATGGCGCTTCCGGCACAGGAGGGGAGCCGGCCCGCCGCCACCTCGGCCGTAACCGACGATGTTGCCTCCGCCCTGATCAACCTCGGCTACAAGGAGGCGGTAGTTAACAAAGCGCTGGCGGAGGTGGAAGTCTCCGCAGGAACGTCGATGGAAGATGTCCTGAAAAGGGCGCTGAAGCTGCTGATGAAATAATTACGTGCTGCGTTCAGCGTGCTGCATGCGGTGGGGAATAATCCTCTCAACGAAGCACATGGCACGAGAAAACTCATGACCCGCATTATCGCCCCCGACATAACCGACGATGATCTCTTCGTCGAAAACACCCTCCGCCCCAGGACGCTCGCCGACTACATAGGCCAGGAGAAAGCCAAAGGCAACCTGCGTGTTTTCATCGATGCCGCCAAAGGGCGCCGGGAAGCCCTGGACCACGTTCTCCTGTATGGCCCCCCCGGCCTCGGAAAGACCACCCTGTCCAACATCATCGCCGCCGAGATGGGGGTCAATGTCAAATCCACGTCAGGGCCGGTCATCGAGCGCCCCGGCGACCTGGCAGCGATCCTTACCAACCTCGAACCCCATGACGTCCTGTTCATCGATGAAATCCACCGTCTATCCCACGTGGTGGAGGAGATCCTCTACCCCGCCATGGAGGACTTCCAACTGGATATCATCATCGGCCAGGGCCCGAGCGCCCGGACCGTCAAGCTGGACCTCCCCAAGTTTACTCTGGTGGGGGCGACCACTCGCGCCGGCCTCCTGTCGTCTCCTCTCAGAGACCGCTTCGGTGTCATTGCCCGCCTGGAGTTCTATACCGATGAGGAACTCGCCACCATCGTCACCCGCTCCGCCCGTATCCTCGGCATCCCTATCGAACAGGACGGCTCGCGGGAATTGGCCTGCCGAAGCCGCGGCACCCCCCGGATAGCCAACCGCCTGTTGCGCCGGGTCCGGGATTTCGCCCAGGTCAAGGCGGACGGCGTCATCACCAAGAGCGTGGTGCAAAGCGCCCTGGCTCTCCTGGAAATCGATGAAATGGGCTTCGATCATGTAGACCGCCTGATCTTGCTGACAATCATCGACAAGTTCGGCGGCGGACCCGTCGGGCTTGACACCCTGGCCGCCGCCATCTGTGAAGAGAGCGATACGATCGAAGATGTCTACGAGCCGTTTCTGATCCAGCAGGGTTTTTTGAACCGCACGCCACGGGGCAGAACTGCCACACGGTCAGCATACCTCCACCTCGGCAGGCCATCCCCCGAAACGCCGCAAGGAAGGTTGTTCTGACCATGCAGATGGTCTTCGATTTCCCGGTCCACCCTCGTTACAGCTTCGACAACTTTGTCGTCTGTAGCGGCAACGAGCTCGCCTTCCGGTTCGCCAAAATGCTCGGCACGGAGGAAGCCCACAAGCTCCTCTACGTGTACGGGCCGGCCGGCTCCGGCAAGACCCATCTCCTGTCCGCCGTCGGCAAAAGCCTGATGGCCGGCAGGACAGACTGCTCGATCCCCTATATATCCTTCAGGGAGATTGACCAACTGTACGGGGGTGAGTACGAGGCCGAGCAGAGTTCGCGTCTCGCAGAGCGGTTTCGGGACGCGCCGGCGCTTCTGGTTGACGACGTCCATCTTATCCCGGATAATGTCAACATACGGGTGGAGCTCTGGCAGATTTTCAACGATTTTTTCCACTCGGGGAGAATGATAGCGGTAACGGGACTCTATCATCCTCGGGAACTCCCGACCCTGGATGATCATCTCATTTCCCGTCTTCTCTGGGGTTTGGTAGCCCGGGTGGACGTCTCGGACGACGACTCCCGGCGGCTGATCATGAAAAAACTGGCGGAGGACCGTCAGGTCGTTTTGCCCGCGGACACCATCGATTACCTCCTGCTCCACACCCGCCGCGACATCCCGTCGCTCAAGGAGATGCTGGAATCCCTCAGTCGCCATGCCCTGGCTACAGGCAGAAAGATATCCCTGCGGCTCGCCCGGGAAGTGCTGGAAGGAAAAGGCTGAAAGATGAATGTTCTGCTCCATATCTGCTGCGCCCCCTGTGCCGTTTACCCGGTCCAGGAACTCCGTTCCCGAGGAATGCAGGTCTCCGGTTTCTTCTTCAACCATAACATCCATCCCTTCCTGGAGTACCGGAAGAGACTGGAAACAGTCCGGGACTATGCAGCCATGGTTGAGTTGGAGGTAACCTACCGGGATGAATACCGCTTGGAGGAATTTCTGGGAGCGGTTGCCGGTGCACCCGATGAGCGCTGCGGGTACTGCTACGCCTCGCGGCTTGAGGTGGCTGCGGCGGAAGCCGCCAGTCGGGGCTTTGACGCTTTTTCCTCAACACTCCTTTACAGCCGATACCAGAAACATGAATTGATAGTCCAACTGGGAGAGCGCTTCGCCGGAAAATATGGCATACGATTTCTCTACATGGACTTCCGGTCGGGCTGGCAGAAAGGAATCGACATCTCGAAAAAACTCGGTTTGTACCGGCAGCAATACTGCGGCTGCATCTACAGCGAAAAAGAGCGGTACCAGCCACGGGCCGGACAATAGGAGCGTCGATGACCGATATGGGCAAGTGGCTGATAGGCATCGGTCTCGTGATCGCGACAATCGGCGCCATTATGACCTTTGCCGGCAAACTCCCCTGGCTTGGCAAACTCCCTGGTGACATATACATCAAACGGGAGAACTTCTCGGTCTATTTTCCCCTTGCCAGCTGCATCCTCATCTCCGCCATCATCTCTTTCATTCTCTGGCTCCTCAGAAAGTAGGGAGCCCCTTTCACGCCTGCAACTGCAAACCCACACCATTTGCATTCCCACGGTTTTTCTGCTACCTTTATCTTAAAGAAACTCATTAAATTATTGCGGAGGCTGTCATGTTTGAATTGTTTGAGAAAACTGTTTTGACCGGTCTGGGCGTTCTCTCCCTTTCCCAGAAAAAGGCCGAAGAGTTGTTGAAAGAGGTGCAGGAGCGCTACAAGGTAAGTGAAGAAGACGGCAAAGCCTTCCTGGAAAAAATGCAGAGCATAGCCAAGGAAAGCAGGGTGCGGATCGGGGAAATTGCCGAAACAGAGGTAAAGAAGGTTATCGAGAGGCTCGGCCTGGTCCCCCGCGAAGAATTCGATCGACTGCAGAAGCGGGTTGAGGTCCTGGAAGGCCTGGCTAAAAAGAATGAACCAGGCGAGACATGCTGAATCTCGTCCAGCTCAACCGAAATTTACGCAGCATCAGGCGTTACCGACAGATCGGGAGGGTGCTCTTCAAGTACGGGTTTGACCAACTCCTGGAATACCTGAACTTGTCGCACTTTGTTGCCCGCGGCAAGAAGATCTTTCGCCGGAGCGAGTTGAAGATAGCCCGGCTTTCCCAAGCAGAAAGGATGAGGCTTGCACTCGAAGAGCTCGGGCCATCTTTTATAAAACTCGGCCAACTCCTCTCCACTCGCCCGGATGTGCTGCCGAAGAGCTACATCACGGAATTTGCCAAGCTTCAGGACATGGTTCCCTCTTTTTCCTTTGAAGAGGTGCGTGGCCAGATCCGCAGCGAGCTCGGCACGGAAATTGAGGATTTGTATTCCTCCTTTGAAACGGAACCGATTGCCGCCGCGTCCATTGCCCAGGTACACCGCGCACGAACAAGCTCCGGCGAGGCGGTGGTCGTCAAGGTGCGCAGGCCTGGCATCGTCGAACTGGTGGAAACCGATATCGACGTGCTTATCGGGCTGGCAATCCTGGCCGAACGTCATCTGCCGGGAAGCGACATTTACGATCCCGTCGGCCTTGTCCGGGAGTTTGCGCGAACGATCCGGAGAGAAATGGATTTCTCCCGCGAAGGGCACACGATCGAAAAGATAGCGGGGAATTTTGCCGGTGACAAGTCCCTGTACTTCCCGAAGGTATTCTGGGAAAGAACCTCCAAAGGTGTCCTAACCCTCGAGTTTATCGACGGGATAAAGGTTTCGGACCTCCCCGCCCTGGAGAGGGCAGGGCTCGATCGGGCACTCATTGCCCGGCGTGGCGCGGACGCCTTCCTGAAAATGGTGCTGGTCCACGGTTTCTTTCATGGCGATCCTCACCCAGGCAACGTGTTCATCTTACCGGAAAATACTATCTGTCTCCTCGATTACGGCATGGTGGGCCGACTCGACAATCAGCTTAAGGGGTACCTGCTCGATCTCCTGCTCTCAATTACCGGAAGAGATGTAGATGAGGTTGTTTCACTGTTGAGCTACTCCGGCGACCTGCCGGATCAACTCAACATGCGGGCACTCAAGCGAGACCTCTCCGAATTCATCGACAGCTATTATGAGCTCCCCCTCCAGGAGATAGAGGTCGGGCGGATGCTTATGGAATTCATCGAGATCATCACTACCTATCACA
>Ga0318567_10001330_pt1 | contig 10005 bp, 10 predicted proteins | sample GRESIP088b5f20_FD_203691 | JGI IMG/M metagenome (GOLD analysis project Ga0318567, IMG submission 203691) | Tropical soil microbial communities from Luquillo Experimental Forest, Puerto Rico - GRE.SIPMG.088b5f20 | ecosystem: Environmental > Terrestrial > Soil > Tropical forest > Bulk soil...
GCTTTGCTTAGAAGTCCTATTTTGCTTTGTTCAAAGGGCCGCGGAAAATTTGTATTCAAGCTTTTGAGTTGCAAACGGCAATAACAAATCAACGGTCCTTTTTAAAGGAAAAAGGCACAAGCTTTCCCGCCATTCAGCCATCCCCTTTCCAACGATCTCTTAAGAAATTTGAGTAATTGATTTTTCTTCACCTATCAACAATTACAAAATGGCAAACTCAATTAAAAATGTAGTATTGGTGCATGGCGCCTTTGCAGATGGTTCAGGTTGGAAAGCTCTCTGGGAGGTGCTTACAGAAAAAGGATACCAGGTTTCTGTTGTGCAGAACCCGTTGACGTCCCTCGAAGACGATGTGGCGGCAACGCATGTTGTTTTAGACAACCAGCAAGGACCAACGGTTTTAGTGGGGCACTCCTGGGGCGGCGCAGTCATTACAGAAGCGGGCAATCATCCAAATGTAGCTTCACTGGTGTATGTGGCAGCATTCCAACCAGACAATGGCGAATCTGCTTTGCAATGGCTGGAAACTGCACCACCAGCGCCTGAGAACGGCGTACTTCCTCCAGACAACAAAGGAATCGTTTACTATGACAAGGCAAAATACCATGCAGGATTTTGCGGAGATATTCCAAAGGATGAAGCAGACTTCATGTATGCATCACAGGGAGCGTTTTACGCGAAAGGATTTGTTACACCCATCACGCGTGCAGCATGGAGAGACAAACCGGCGTTTGCCTGCATTGCAACAGAAGACAAAAGCATTGCTCCCGAAATACAACGCAACATGTACAAGCGCTCCAATACAAAATCAACAGATGTAAAAGGTAGTCACGTAATTTTTATGTCACAACCAAACGCAGTAGCGGATGTAATAGAACAGGCAGCAAGCGTCTGATAAAACAAAAGGGAAAGCAGGCACGGGCATCATTTAAGCCTTGATTAACGAGGTGAAAATTTTGCCTGTGCATTGGTATTTCAATCATCCGGAAAATAGCTGGCTATTTATCAATTTGTCACCTTGTTCGCTCTAGCAACTTGAACACAACTGTTTGTTCGCAATTTGAAAGTCTCTTAGTTTCTTATTAAATTCATTATTACATTTTGCTGTACACGATCAACATCACCATTAAAGCTGCTGTATGAATAACAGGAACCTTCTGCTTTTACTGGTACTTACCGCATTTCTTGCTTTTTCTGCTTTTACCGGTTCAGGTAAAGTCGGGACGTTTGTCTCTAATAGTACAGATAAAGATACTTCGACGGTCCTGCGATTACTTACACAAGGAAATTCATTATTGGAATCCGGTGATTTTACGAGGGCCCTGAATTGTGCTCAACAAGCAGACTCTATATCACAGGTGATAAACTATCTCAAGGGACAAGGTGAAAGCGCTTTACTGTGGGCCGGCTGCTTCAAACATTTAGACAAGGATAAAGAAGCCATACCGCTGCTGAAAAAAGCAGAATCAATTTTCACACAAATCAACTATACCAGTGGCCTTATAAAAACATACAGTCTCAGAGGAGCCACGGATCCTGATTTAAGCACAAGATCCCGTTACTACGACAAAGCGCTGGCGCTCCTGAAAGCGAATAACGATAAGCGTGGCATTGCTGCACTTCTGCCCGATTACAGCGAAGTGAAAATGATGCAGGCCCAACTGCCCGCGGCCGAAGACATGTTGAAAGAAAGCATCCGTTTGTCAACAGAAGCTGGCATTGAACGTATACAATGGCCGTATGGATTGCTCGGTGCTGTGCAAATACAAAGAGGTAACACTGTCGAAGCATTAAAAAATGAACTTCTTTCCATTAAGCTGGGCGAACAATATGGCGACACGAGTGTTCACATGGCTGAAGTATACAACTATACCGCCATCATTTACATGAAAATGGGAAAGATGGCAGAGTCTGAACAGTACCTGCGCAAAGCCATTGCAACCGGCCCTTATTCCCAGGATCCCATGCTGAAGGTTCAGTTTCGCTCTAACATGGCGAACATATTGATTCGTCAAAACAAGTCGAAAGAGGCATTGGAAAACCTGAACATCATTGAGAAATCGTACGGCAATGACCTTCCACGCAATGCAATGATCCAAATGCTCTCCCGCTTTGTGCGTTGCTATACCGAGCTAAATGACTTTACTAATGCAGAACAATATGCGCAACAGCTTATTCAATACTCCGATGGCATGAAGCCCGATGAGTACGATCAGCTTGCCATATACACAGAACTTAACCGCTACCTGATTGCGAGCAAGCAATATGATAAAGCTGCCCGTTTTGTAGAACAACATGAAAAAGCAGCGGAAAAATTTAAACTACCTGACCAGAAAACTCAATCTTATTATTACCGTTTTAAAATAGATTCCGCCCGCGGCGACATGGCGTCCGCACTACATTATTTTCAACTGTATTCAAAAGGAAGGGATTCTGTGTACAACGAAAAAAATGCCAGCCAGTTAAACCAGTTACACGTTGAATTTGAAACAGAGAAAAAAGATAAAGAGCTTCAACTAAAAGAAAAAAACATACAAATACTGGAGAATCAAGCGGCTCTTCAAAAAGCACTGTCTGACAAAAACACCCAGGAGCTTGCACTTAACAAACAGGCATTAGAATTAAAACAAAAGGACCTCGTAAATGAGAACCAACAGATCGAACTGCTCACCAGGCAATCTCAATTACATGAAGCAGCAAGCGAAAAACAAAAGCAGGAACTTGTCATCAGGCAGAAAGACATTACGCTTCTTAAGCAAGACAACCGCCTGCAGGAATCCGATTTAAAACGGGCAAGCATGGTACGCGATGTTACCATTGGCGGCGCTGTGATACTCGCAATATTTGCGTTACTTATCTACAGCAGGTACCGGATGAAAAAACGTATTTCCGAAGAACTGGCGATGCAACGTGAAGAAATCAGGGAAAAGAATCTTTCATTGGAGGCATTGATTGGTGACAAGGATAAACTGTTAACCGAGAAAGAATGGTTAGTCAAGGAAGTGCACCACCGCGTTAAAAACAATCTGCAAATGGTGATCAGCCTGCTCAACAGCCAGTCTGCTTACCTGGCAAACGAAGATGCAGTCGCGGCCATCCGGGAAAGCCAGCGACGCATGCATGCCATGTCAATCATTCACCAGCGATTATATGAAACTGATGATGCAGTGATAGACATGCGCAATTTCATAACAGATCTCGTCAGTTATTTGAAGGACAGCTTCGACAGCGAAAATGTGCAGTTTGCCCTGGATCTGGAAGCCATCTCACTCGATGTTTCTAAGGCTGTACCAGTTGGATTGATATTAAACGAAGCAATCACCAATTCATTGAAATACGCTTTTCCCAATAACCAGGCGGGGCACATACTCGTTTCTTTCAAACTTGTTTCATCGTCATTGATTGAATTGATTGTTGCAGATGATGGTGTGGGACTACCTGCCAATAACGATGCCGCAACAGGCAAGCACTCCTTAGGGATGAGTTTGCTAAAAGGGTTAACTGTGCAGATAGGTGGCACCTATGAGATCTGAACTGACAACGGCGTGGAGATTACAATCAGGTTTTCACCGGCGCAAATTGGAAAGAGTGAAATACATGAAACCATTGTATAACCTGAACCATGAAGAACAATGAAAAAAAAGATACTGATTGTTGAAGATGAATTTGTCGTAGCGAACGATCTGCGCATTATGTTGGAGGCTGCGGGCTACGAAGTAATGGGCATAGCCATTTCAGCCGAAGCGGCTATGAAAGAGCTTGAGAAAAATATTCCAGATATCGTTCTTCTCGATATTCAACTGCAGGGCAAATTAAGTGGCATTGATCTCGCAAAGCAATTAAGAACCAAACATATTGCATTCGTTTATTTGTCGGCCAATTCTGATCAGGCAACGCTGCAACGTGCGAGAGCCACAGAACCATATGGATTTCTTGTCAAGCCCGTCAGAACAAAAGATTTGCTGATAACACTTGATATAGCATGTTACCGGCACGAACATAGCCTCGAATCATTTCTCATCCGCAAACAAAAACTCCGTAGCGAACTATCGCAATTGTTAGACGAAGAGTTGGACCGATCCTCCCTGTTACTACAATTTGCTGAAGTACTGCAAAAGGCTGTACCATTCGATCTCGTGTGTTTTGCATGGCCCACAAACGAGGATGGACCTCAGTTTCAGGCCTTGTTGCGAAGTGGATTCAATGAATATCAACAAATAGATAAGAGCGGGCTTGGCAATATCGCCGCAAAGAATGCAGAAGATATAGACAGACTGCTGTCGGGAGTTTTTGATCAACAATACGTGCGTCAGTTTTCCGACGATGCGTATGTTTCATTGCTCAAACAAGATGCTCTCGCACAAACCCTACATGATGTTTATTCATTTCAATCAGCAATTCGTTGTTGTTTCAATACAGGAGCGTCAGCAGCATGCAAAATGTATGTGTTCAACAAACTGGAAAACAAAATTGATGACAGGCAGGTTGCTGTTTTCGAAGAGGCAAAGGACCTGATGGAGAAGATGATTAAGCGCTTTAAACAAGAGCAATCACTTTCAGCACGAGGCCTGGCGACAACTCAGGCAAACAATCATCAGGTGTTTAGTAAGCTCATTGGAAAAAGCAAAAGCATTTTACATTGTCTCGATCTTGTAACACAAGTGGCGCCACTTAACACTTCGGTATTGATCCTTGGCGAAAGTGGCACCGGCAAAGAGTTGTTTGCCGAAGCCATTCATCAACTCTCAAAACGCAACCGCCAACCGTTTGTAAAAATTAATTGCGCCGCCCTTCCCTACTCATTAATTGAATCAGAATTATTCGGTTATGAAAAAGGCGCTTTTACCGGCGCTTTGACCAGCAGAATGGGAAAGTTTGAAGCAGCATCAGGAGGAACAATCTTTCTTGATGAAATTGGTGAAATGAGCCTTGAAGTACAAGCTAAATTGCTGCGTGTGTTGCAGGAGAAAAAAGTGCAACGGGTGGGCAGTCATAAAACGATAGACACAGATGTCCGGGTAATCGCTGCCACCAACCGTGATCTTGAAAAAGCAGTGGCGGAGCATCGCTTCAGGCTTGATCTGTATTTCCGTTTGAATGTTTTTCCTATTCAGCTTCCACCATTACGGGAAAGGATGGATGATATTCATTTGCTTGTTGAAAATCTTGGAAGGCAAATTGCCCAAACAATGGGCAGAGAATATTATGGTGTCAGTGATGAGATGATAGCGGAACTGGAACAATACGATTGGCCCGGCAATGTGCGGGAGCTGGAAAACATCATTGAAAGAGCGCTTATTATTTCCGCCCAGGATAAGCCCATGAGTTTGTCGCAACCATTGAGCGCATTGGGAACCCAAACCAATTATGCGCTTGCATCTAATACACTTGGTTCACTCGGTGAAATAAAACAACAGCAGGACGAATCAGAGCGGAAGTTAATCGAAGTAGCGCTACGTGAATCCAAAGGAAAAATTAGAGGTGCTGACGGTGCCGCCGAAAAACTTGATATCAAACCCACCACGCTGGAATCAAAACTCATTCGCATGGGCATTCGCAAAGAAGACTTTCAATAAAACTCCGAAACATCGTAGCTGCAGCTATCAAACCTCCGAACTATCGGAGTTTCGAATAGATCAGTTCATTGACGAACCCAAGCTTTCTTTCCTCTAATTATCTGATTGTAAATATTCTACTGAAATTGTAAAACAATCAATTTCCCTTTGTCCAGTCCGGCACATTAATGGCAAAATTTACAGTAACCATTAATTGAACTGAACGATGACAACAACACCATTACATTACATATCAAATCAGCAAAGCCTGGCTGAGATGATCTCTATCAAAAGCCTGTCACAAATTAACGACTCACAATCCTTTTATCCTCGATCCACAAGAGAAACGTTATCCATACTATTTGTTTTTCATGGCAGTGGCCAATGTAAGTGCCTCGAAGAAGAAATATACTTGCGGGAGAAAACAGTTTATACAAGATATTCCGACTGCTTCACTCAATTTGATATTGAAGACGACGTCATCGGTTATTTGGTAACCCTCAATACCACAGGACTATCAAAATTTTACGGTGAACGGCTCCACGAATACAGGCACGATAAATTTCTACTTGATAATGAATCAGCGGAAGAAATAAACTGGGTAATTAACCGGATACAAAAAGAGATTGCCGCAGATGAAAAATATTGTTTCGAGCTCGTTCAAAAATATGTTTCCCTGCTGTTGCTCTATCTGAAATCCCAACAGAAAAGCAATTCGATACTTGTTTCATTCAACAGGCGCGGAACATTGTTCACCGGCTTTTTCTCTCTGTTGGAAGATGCATTTATGAAGGCAAAGACTGTTGAATATTACGCAGGAAAATTGTGCGTAACAGCAAAACATTTATCAAGCGTTATTAAAATGGAATCGGGTTTTCCAACATCTTACCACATCAATCAGCGCATCATTCTTGAGGCAAAACGAAAGATCGAGACGCAAGGCGCATGTCTAAAAGAAATCGCCTACGATCTCGGCTACGAAGATGTTTCAGCGTTTAGCAAATTATTCAAAAGGGTAACCGGCGAAACTTTCTCAGACTACAAATGCAAACTAAAATTTGCCTTTGAAACAAGCACGTCACAACAAGTTACCAGAGGAAATAAGCACATCATTTAACGACATATCACCATTCCAAAGGCAAACAGCGTTGAGTAGTTTAGCTGTGTTAATTAATCAAACATCTCTACAATGAAAAAGCTATTTAATCAAATCAAAAAAAACTGTCTCGTAGTAACGCTGGCAGTCTTTTCAACTTTCTTTGTCACCGGTCAGGCAACTGCACAACAAATAAAAAATGTTGTATTGGTACATGGAGCTTTCGCAGATGGCTCAGGATGGAGAGCCCTTTATGATATCCTCACTAAAAAGGGATTTCATGTATCGATCGTACAAAACCCGTTGACTTCATTGGAAGACGACGTAGCTGCGACAAAATTGATATTGGATAACCAGGATGGCCCTACTATATTAGTCGGACATTCATGGGGCGGCGCGGTGATTACTGAAGCAGGCAACCATCCTAAAGTTGCTGCACTAGTGTATGTTGCAGCCTTCCAGCCTGATAATGGAGAGTCTGCTTTAAGCTGGTTTCAAAAGGCGCCTCCTGCTCCTGAAAATGGTGTGTTGCCTCCGGATGCCGCAGGAATCGTATACTATGACAAAGCAAAATATCATGCAGGCTTTTGTGCTGATGTTCCAAAGGACCTCGCTGATTTCATGTATGCTTCACAAGGAACCTTCTATGGCAAATGTTTTACAACAAACATTACACATGCTGCATGGAGAGACAAACCTTCATTTGCCTGCATCGCCACTGAAGACAAGAGCATCAATCCAGATATACAGCGTGCCATGTACAAACGCTCCAACACAAAAACAGTTGACGTAAAAGGCAGTCATGTTATTTATATGTCGCAACCACAAGCCGTTGCCAAAATGATTGAGGAAGCTTCAAAAGTAAAATCTAAATAGGAAGCAAAGTTATCATCACACTCCAGCAAAAGAAAACCCAGTTGACAAATGTCAATCGGGTTTTCTGCTATATGGCTATCCACGCTGTTGATCATGATTCTACTTTTGTTCAAAGCACCTTTTTAATATAACAATTACATCACGTCGACATTACCTGGACGTCAAGTTTAGCAAATAAACACTGCTGAACCCCAAAAGTCCGGCAGTGTTAACGAACCTTATCCAAGCGCTAAAAAATAAAAACCATTTATAGCGGATCAAATGCTAATTATTGCAATCGAGCTTAATCATACTTCGCCTCCTCAATCTCTTTTTTAATCATCTCTATTCGGGAGCCGTACGTTAATGTGCCAGCCCGATTTGTTTCATAAAAGACTGATTGTCCCAAAACAAAAACTCTTCGGTCATTTTCCCGTCTGGCCCCCAATGCCCGACGGTTGCCATAGACAGTTTGAAATGTTTGCCTGTCGGAGGAATTGATTTTCCGCCTCCAATTGGCATAGGCTGTGAAAATGTACCTTCCATTTCTCCCACCACACAAGTATAATCTCCACTACCGAACCTTATCGGATGAGTTTTGATTTTTGTGTCCGGCGCAAAAACAAACATTGGTTTAAGTTGGTCGATATGCTGTGGGAACAAACCAACGGTAACGCTACCATCAGGGTAATAACATTTAATATTGTCTGCATGGTTATGAGTAAACATGTCCCACTTCTGGTTGCTGCAATAGTCAAAATCAAGCGTATCAAACTTAGCCAGGCGCAATTCCGTAACAGCTTTTTCATCTGTATATTTCTTTAGTTCATTTTGCAGTGAATCGACTTTCGCCTGGAGGTTTGAAGAGTCGACGTTACCGTTTTTACAACTGGTAACAACAAAACATGATGACACTAAAATCAATGGAACAATAATTTTGGCGATCGTAAGTTTTCTCATATTATTTTGTTTTTATAGTTGGCAAAAAACAATAGGCAATGATCCACCTTAAAATATAGTTGTAGTAAGCCCTACAATCATTTTTGTTTTCCAGGGAATGACGCAATGAGAAGAAGAAAAGCGGAAGAAAGCAGCGGTTAATAAAGCTACAAAATAGTACTTATATGCTTGCACTTTTCCTGGTTAACCATGACTTAACCGCGATTGAACAGCAGCAAGAAAACCAGTGAGTATGTGGAGCAACCGCCCAAGCCGCTAGCGATTAAGGAGTTTCAAACAAATTTTATTGACAGACACTTCTGAGGTGAACGCGAAATGTATAGCTTCATTTTTATTTAACCCAAAGAACGTTATTCAACACTTCAAATTTTTTAGAACTAAAGATGATTATCAAAACACATTTGGATCTATTGGATACTCTATGATGGTTATCTGAAAGAAAAAGATTAAGGCGTTATGAAAGATGGTCATGGAAGGTTGTTTCTATTTTATGATTTTCATAATAGGAAAAAAACAGGTAATTAGTGTCACGCTATTTTACCTATCCATGGCCTGTGAAAATAATACAGGCGAAAAGGGAATTTAAGATCAGTTGCAATTCATTCAGTAAGTGATGAAGGTTTGTATGTTTGAATCCATTGGGGCAAATAGACCTCACAGGCGGTTGATGTACAATGCGCTACGTGGGTCTATCACTCCAGTCTTTCCGATTGACAGTTCCTTGCTGCATTCGGCGTTGTAAATATTGCCATCATGTGTAAACGAAATGGACGTTTTCATGGCCATTCTAGTTTAAAGTTAGCATTTTAACTCCTTCCATAAATGCACCACCAACGGCTTTTCCCCATTCATTGTAGCCAGCTTATCCTGCAGGTATGTTATTTCCATGCCGCTATTTTTATCTCCCAATCTCTGGCGTATGTTTATTTTTATATAGTGGTGTTTATCCTTATATTAGTAAGACAAATTGATCAATTTATGCAAAACCTGATTCTAAAAGGATGCACATTAACTTGTATACTCGGACTAATAATTGCCTGTAATGCAAAAAATGAAAACGCTGTAACGGAAGCATTTGATAAAGAACAAATCAAAAAAGAAATTCAGGCGAAGGAAGATTCATTTGCGTATGTATACAATAGCGGAGATGTAAAAAGCATTGGTTATTACGCAGACGATGCGAAAAGTTTTTATCCCAACAGGCCACCGTTGGTGGGCAAGGCATCAATCATCGCTTTTTTAACGTCTGATTTGACTTCACCTATTGACAAGATCAAGTATGAAACTAAAGAAGTTTTTGTATCAAATGATGGAAAACTTGTTGTAGAACTTGGTGCTTTTTCGGTGGTTGATTCTGTCAATACGACACTTAATACTGGAAATTATATGACCCTTTTTGAAAAAAGAGATGGCAGATATGTTGCTGTAAGAGATATGAGTACCGCCGACGGGCTCACTAAATAAAAATGATTTAGCGCATACCTGTCAGAACGCCAAAAAGATCTGCTGAAAGTGTTTCATCAATAAACATGTATTTGT
>Ga0318567_10001332_pt1 | contig 9991 bp, 10 predicted proteins | sample GRESIP088b5f20_FD_203691 | JGI IMG/M metagenome (GOLD analysis project Ga0318567, IMG submission 203691) | Tropical soil microbial communities from Luquillo Experimental Forest, Puerto Rico - GRE.SIPMG.088b5f20 | ecosystem: Environmental > Terrestrial > Soil > Tropical forest > Bulk soil...
GGAATGCATCAATAAAGCGATGGCGCTATTTCGCGCGGGCGAAGAGGCAAAGCGTTTTGCCAGTATTGCGGGGCGCGGCCAATAGGTGGCCAGATTGCCGTCATACTATTTGAATTCGCGCTGGGGATCACATGTGCGAACTTTGCGCGAACGCCTGCCGTGGCGCCACCACACGACGGGGTGCTCTGGGATTGTCCTTTTCGGCATTGACCGCCGCTTTTGCCATTTCCTCGGGCAACCAACACCAAAAAACTCCGCCGGAGACACAAAACGTCATCGCACCTGATGCGGCGCTCGATCGTTTGATGAAAGGCAACGACCGCTATGTGCAAGGCGTATCGTGCCGGCACGATTTCGCTCACGAGCGCGAGGCGTTGGCCGGCGGACAGAATCCGTTCGCCGCTGTGCTGAGCTGCGTCGATTCCCGGATTGCGCCCGAATGCTTCGACACAGCGCGCGGAGATCTGTTTGTCTGCCGCATTGCCGGAAATTGCGAGCGACGAAATGATCGTCAGCTCGAATACGCAGTGCAGGTCCTCAACACGCCGTTGATCATTTCTTGGACACGATGCCTGCGGCGCGGTCGATGCCACGATCAAATCCGTCAAGGACAGCTCGACATTACCCGGCCATCTGCCCTCCCTGGTCGCGGCGATAAAAACCGCCGTTGATGCGGTTCAGGGGCAAGGTGGGGATGTACTTGGGAATGCGATCCGGCGCAATGTCACACTTAAATGTCGATCGGCTCAAAGTCGCGCCGCCGATTCTTAGCGCGTTTGCGTAATCGGGCACCACCACCAACATCACCATTATCGCGGGTACTGAAATGTATGCATGCATCCGATCCGGATGCCCTATGCACACGGCTTGCAGTCGGCCACGCGGTTTGATGCGCGCACAGGCTCAATCGATTGTTTGAATTGCCGCCGTGCCGCAGGATATGGTCAGCTAAGCAAGTTCCTCGCCCAGGACACCGTGGCGCCCCAGGCCATCGCCAATCCAGAACCATACCACCAGGAGTCCTGGTGGAAAGCTTGGTAGATCACGACCGCACCCGCGATCACGATCGACATTGCCACACCCGTTTTGACTGTTGCTCGTTTCACTGCCGTCCGTGCTCCACCCCGGAACCTAGCGGCAACTCGCTTGCGGATGTTTGGTTCCTGAGCACGGACACGACAGCGGTATGCTCGCGGTCGGCGGCATACCTGATTGCCATGGGCGGGCCTAGTCGTCGGCCGCAACAAATTTATAACCTGCATCCCAACGGCGTACCCGAGCGGTCGACGGCATCGGAAAATGCGTCGCGCATATGATCGTTGGCTCATCGCAGAATTGATCGAAGATTTGGCGCCGTGTCCGTCCAGCTTGCGGCGAGTCGTAGTCGGCCATCATGCCGAGCTCGGGGTATTTGCCCTGCAGTGGGGAGTGGATCATATCCCCGGTAATTAACGCCTCGGTCCAGCTACGGCCGACTGAGACTGAGTAATGATCGATCGTGTGCCCGGGCGTTGGAATAAGCCTGATCGTGTCGTCAAAAGCAAAGTCGCTTTTGACGATCTTGGCGCGCTTGGCTTCGACGATCGGGAGTACCGAGTCGATGATCCAGGGCACGCTTTCCGGATTGTCCTTATGACGCGCGGTCCAATGAGCGAGTTCGCGGTCGGCCATGATGTAGGTGGCCTTGGGAAAAGTCGGCACCCAGCGGCCGTTCTCCAGCCGCGTGTTCCAGCCGACATGGTCCGTATGCAGATGCGTGCACATCACGTAGTCGATGTCGCCGACCGAGACGCCAGCCGCCGTCAGCGCTTTTTCGAAACGGTCGCTGTTCATCATGTGCCACGCTGGTCGCGCCGGACGCGGCTTGTGATTTCCGACGCAGGTATCGATGAGAATATTGTGATGGGGCGTCTTTACGAGGAAGCTTTGGACGCAGATCACCAACCGATCCTCGCGATCGACAAACTCCGGTTGCAGCCATGAGCGGTTCTCGTCCAACTGCTCTTTACCAAGCGAAGGAAAAAATTTCATCATGTCCATGAATGGACCCTGCTGCTCGACGACCGGATGAATGGTGATCTGATCGAGCGCTAGAGGCTTGGACATCTGGCTATCCTTTTCCGTTCGCGTGCGGTGTCGGTGAGTGGGAACCTAGGCGGGCTACGCCTAGAGAGACCGTTCGCCGCGCGCAGGCGGCGCGCCATGATGCGCATGACGTTGAGCGCGAAATACGGCGTGAGCTGACGAGAAACAGAAATTGCTTCTCGCTCACGGAAACGAGCTTCGTATCTGTGACGGCGACGGTCGTTGCGCTGCGGGGTGATGAATCGATCAAGGCCATTTCGCCGAAAATGCCGTATTGGGGGGAGCGTTTCCAGGACTCGATTGCCGAGACGGATTTCGATCTCGCCGCTTTGAATGATGAATAATTCGTGGGCGGGGTCGCCCTCCCTGAAGATCACCTCACCCGCCTTGAGGTCTCGCGTGCAGGAGCACCAGCACCTGCCAAGTGTCTGAAGTCGACCGGCGCGTCCGGCATAAGGTACTCTACACTTTGAACGGGGCGCTCCGACTTGCACCGTGAACGCAGTCATTTCCCCTAGCCTATTCGAGCAGGGCGTGGGCTGGAAATTATTTACTTTCGCGGGGATCGCGGTGGATTGGGTCCACCCACAACACGGTCTCGGGCTTCTCCACCGGCTCAATGTGCAAGTTGATGGCGATAGCCTCGCCGTCGCTGCGCACCAAGACATTCCAGAATCTGTTCGGGACTGGCATTGATTTCCTGATGCGGCACGTAGGGCGGGATAAAAATGAAATCGCCGGGATTCGCTTCGCCAGTAAATTGCAGTCGGTCACCCCAGCGCATTCTCGCCTTGGCGCGCACGACATAGATTATGCTTTCGAGGTGGCCGTGGTGATGAGCGCCGGTTTTCGCATCGGGCTTGATCGTGACCGTGCCTGCCCACAGTTTTTTGGCCCCGGCGCGGGCGGATGGCCGCCTTGCGATCCATGCCCGGCGTTGAGGGCACGTTCGGGTCGAGCTGGTTGCCGGGAATGACCCGCACGCCGTCGTGCTTCCAGCGCTCGGCGGAGTGATCGTGCGTCATTCGCCCTCGTTTTCTTGACTCTCTTCTGTCAGGCGCTCGACCGAGGCAACGCGTTCGCCTTCCGCAGTCGAGAATACGATCACGCCCTGCGTAGCGCGGCCCGCAATGCGGATACCGTCGACCGGACAGCGAATGAGCTGACCGCCATCGGTGACTAGCATGATTTGATCGCTTTCCTCAACCGGAAACGAAGCGACGAGCCGTCCATTCTTCTCGGTGATTGCCATCGCGACGATGCCTTTGCCGCCGCGACCTGTGGTGCGGTACTCGTAGGATGAGGTGCGCTTGCCAAAGCCTTTTTCCGAGATCGTCAGCACGAACTGCTCGGCCGCGGACATCTCGACGTAACGACTCTCGCCAAGTTCGATCGCGCCCTCGGCCTCCTCCTGATCGACGCCGCTTTCGTCGCCGTTACCGTCGCCGCGCCGCACAGCGCTGGCGCGCTTTAAATAGGCCGCACGCTCCTCCGCGGTTGCTTCGACGTGGCGAAGGATCGACAGCGAAATCAACTTGTCGCCATCCGCCATATTGATCCCGCGTACACCCATTGACGTACGACCTTGAAACACGCGCACATCATTGACCGCGAAACGGATGCATTGCCCGGCTGCTGATGTGAGCAGCACGTCGTCATTCTCAGTGCAGATTTGCACGTCGACAATGGCGTCGCCTTCGTCGAGCTTCATGGCGATGATGCCCGAGCGCCGCACATCAGCGAAATCCGACAGCTTGTTGCGCCGGACCGTGCCGCGGGTGCTGGCGAACATGACGTCCAGCCTGTCCCACGTGCTTTCGTCTTCCGGCAACGGCATGATGGTCGTGATATTTTCACCCTGCTCCAACGGAAGAATATTGATCAAAGCCTTGCCGCGCGCCTGCGGCGCCGCTTGCGGCAGACGCCACACCTTCTCCTTGTAGACCTGCCCGCGGGACGAGAAGAACAGCACCGGAGTGTGCGTCGAGGCCACGAACAGGCGCGTGACGAAGTCCTCTTCGCGCGTCTGCATGCCAGCGCGGCCCTTGCCTCCACGTTTTTGCGACCGATAGGTCGACAATGGCACACGCTTGACATAGCCGGCATGGGAGACGGTCACGACCATGTCCTCGCGCTGGATCAGGTCTTCGTCCTCCATCTCGCCTTCCTGATCCACAATCACCGTACGCCGCGGCGTGGCGAATTCGTTTTTGATCGCAGTGAGCTCCTGCTTGATGATTGCCTGGATGCGGGTTCGCGAGCGCAGTATGTCGAGATAGTCGGCGATCTCGGCGGCGAGCTTGTCGAGGTCGGCCTTGATTTCGTCGCGCCCAAGCGCGGTGAGGCGCTGCAAGCGCAAATCCAGAATTGCCTTGGCCTGTTCCGCCGATAACCGCGTCGCGCCCTCGCGTGAAACGACATGACGTGGATCGTCGATCAGCGTGACCATCGCGGCAACATCGCGCGCCGGCCAATCGCGCGCCATCAATTCGTCACGCGCTTCATTGGCGTCCTTGGCGCCGCGGATGAGCTTGATCACGGCGTCAATATTGGCGACCGCAATGGCAAGTCCGACGAGCACGTGGGCACGATCGCGCGCTTTGCCGAGCAGATGTTTGGTGCGGCGATAGACTACTTCTTCGCGGAAGGCGATGAACGAGGCCAACAGGTCCTTGACGTTCATTACCTGAGGACGGCCGCCCTCGAGCGCGACCATGTTGGCGCCGAACGACGATTGTAGCGCAGTGAAACGATACAACTGGTTGAGCACCACATCAGGCACCGCATCGCGCCGCAATTCGATGACGACACGATAGCCATGACGGTCGGATTCGTCGCGCAAGGCGCCGATGCCTTCGATCTTCTTATCGCGCACCAATTCGCCGATGCGCTCTACCAGATGCGCCTTGTTGACCTGGTAGGGAATTTCGCTCACGACGATGGCTTCGCGTTCGCCGCGCAGGGTTTCAAACTCGACCTTGCCGCGCATGACGATCGAGCCGCGGCCCAGATGATAAGCGGCGCGTATACCCTGACGGCCGAGGATAATGCCGCCGGTCGGAAAATCCGGGCCGGGTATGATCGCAATCAAGTCGTCGATCGAAAGCGCCGGATCGTCGATGAGCGCAATGCAGGCATCGACGACTTCACCGAGATTGTGCGGCGGAATATTCGTCGCCATGCCGACGGCAATGCCGCCAGCACCGTTGACAAGAAGATTGGGAAAGCGCGCCGGCAGGACGGCGGGCTCCTGCTCCATGCCGTCGTAGTTCGGTTGGAAATCGACCGTATCCTTGTCGATGTCTTCAACGAGGGTGCCGGCGACGCGTTCGAGCCGCACTTCGGTGTAACGCATCGCCGCTGGCGCATCGCCGTCGACCGAGCCGAAATTGCCCTGCCCGTCAATGAGCGGCAGGCGCAGGGAAAAATCCTGCGCCATGCGAACCAGCGCGTCATAGACGGCCTGATCGCCATGCGGGTGATATTTACCGATGACGTCGCCGACGACGCGCGCAGATTTACGATACGCCTTATTCCACTCGTAGCCGTTCTCGTACATCGAATAGAGGATGCGGCGATGGACCGGCTTGAGCCCGTCGCATGCGTCGGGCAAGGCGCGGGCCACGATTACGCTCATCGCGTAATCGAGATAGCTCCGCTTCATCTCTTCGGTGATCGAGATGGGGCGAATGTCGGACGGTGCGCTACCCTTGCCGCCGTCGTTCGGCGGCCCATTATTCTGGTCTGACAAAGGCGAGAATCCTGGGCAAGAAACCTGGCGAATCGAATTTAATTTTTATAGCCGATCAGCCCTGTTAAGGCCACTCATATCGGCATCTGCAATATGGTGTTTTCCTCTGCAATTTCAAGCTAATAGAGAGTACCTGCGGAGCCAGAACGGGAACCCGAAAGCTGACCGCGGCAGACCGTGAATCACGGCCAAAAAGCGTGTCAAAAAAGCCCGTTTTCGTCGCCCGCATAGCCGGCTGTTCCGACCAATGAAGTGGTACCGTTTGACCAAACCGACTGATCGCTACGACTGTTGTTGCAGATGCTACTGGATTACGCCGTCTCGGCCTTTCTGACCTTGTTCGTGGTGGACCCGATCGGCCTGACGCCGACTTTTCTCGCCGTCACCGAGGGCCTGCCACGCCCTGCCCAGCACAGCGTAGCCATCCGCGCCAGCATCATTGCTGGAGCGATACTCGCCGGCTCTGCACTCATCGGCGACTGGCTTTTGCAGACGTTGCAAATCTCGTTGGCGGCGTTTCGCATTGCCGGCGGACTGCTCCTGTTCTCCATCGCTTCCGAAATGGTGTTCGGGCTGCGCATCCGGCGGGAAAGCGAAGCGGCCGAGCAAGCGGTCGAAGAACACGTGCGCAACATCGCGGCGATTCCGCTCATGGCGCGGGTCCCGGCGCGATCGCCGCGACAATCTTGCTGGCGGGCCACGCACGCGGCAATTTGCTTTTGATCGTCGCTCTCGTTGCGATCGTGATACTTGTCGCCGCTTGTTGCGTGACTGCATTCGATTTCGCTGGTCGGATCAGCTGACTGCTCGGCATGACCGACAATATCGTCCTGTCGCGTCTCCTCGGCGTGCTGCTCGCAGCCTTAGCGGTCCAATATGTCGTCGACGGCGTCCGCGCAGTTTTGAGCGGATGATCGCGGTCATTAAATTCAATCGAAGCGCGGCTGCCACACCATCAGCGCCAGAGTGGCGGTGATCAATATAACGACGGCGGCCGCGAGAGCGGACCAGATCTTGAAGAGCGGCCTGTAATCTGCTGGCAATGGAACCCCATCCAGCGCAACCTGGCGGCTCAGACGCCGGATACGCATTTCGACAAAAAATGCGGCGAGCCAGCACGCGACCGTAACCGCATAGATCGCGAGCGACCAAACAATCCAGAATTCGCCGAACGAAAGTCCAATCGCCCATGCCAGCGGAAGACCCGAGATGGGCTGCAAGGCAATAGCGGCGATCATCACCGTTTTCTCTACGGTAACGACAAATTGGGTAGTGACGGCAACAACTGAAGGATTGCCGGAACGGTGTCCGAGCAGCATGAACGTCGCAAGGCACAGCCACACGCCAAACATCGCCGCGGCGGCGAGCACGTGGACGAACTTAAGCGCGAAGATAACGTCGAGCATCGCGGGGCCGGTTCAGTAGATCGGACCGCTGCCACAGGAATTCACGCGCAAGCCGAGCACAGTCCCGCAACTCGAACGCTGATTGGTGCCGGTCAGAACGGGATTTCGTCGTCCATGTCACCGCGAAGCGAACCGCCGGCGGCGACCGCGGCTTTTCGGGTTGGACCCGGCGAGCCGAAACCATTTTCGTCCGCCGCGGCATCGCCACTCGCCGGCGATCCAGCGCGGTCAAGCAAAGTCAGTTCGCCGCGAAAACCTTGCAGCACGACTTCCGTCGAATAGCGATCCTGGCCGGATTGGTCTTGCCACTTGCGCGTCTGCAAGGCGCCTTCAATGTAAACCTTTGAGCCTTTTTTCAGATACTGTTCGGCGATCCGGCACAGGTTCTCATTGAAGATCACGACGCGATGCCACTCGGTTTTCTCGCGTCGTTCGCCGGTCGCCTTGTCGCGCCATGAATCCGAGGTTGCAAGCCGCAGATTGGCTATCGGACGGCCGTCCTGGGTGCGACGGATTTCCGGATCGGCGCCAAGATTGCCGACCAGAATCACTTTGTTCACGCTTCCTGCCATCGTCTTACTCCGCTCGTTCTCCGCCTATGCACCCACCAGGCTGCTTGCCGTGGCGTTTTGCGCTTTGCGTCGGCAAAGCCTCTTGTACTGGGACAGTAGTGCCGGCTCCATTGGCTGCAAGAATGAACGCCGTTTTCCACACGTGTTCTGTTGAACTCGCTCAGCGGTCACATGTTCTCTATATGTTCTAATGATCTTCTACGTATGCGGCAACCCCGTCGCAGGTACAACCCAGTTCGATGAGCGATTCTCACTTTACGTGTGAGGGAGACTCTATATTAACCAGAGCGTGTAGAAAATCTCCGTCTGTGGCTTTTGCGTCACACACTTTCGCTGGCAAATCAGGCACTATTCGGACCTCGGTGGGAAACCGCCTCGCAGGGGACGCATGAAGCGTTTGGTATTGGCTGGAGCCTTGGCGGTCGTCGCTGCCGGCCAAACGCTCGCTTCCGACCTACCGCCTCCCTCTCCAGTTCCGCCGCCACGCGCGCCGGCGGCATACATGCCTCCAATCACGCAGTCTATAACTGGGGCAGCGTCTATTTCGGCTTCAATCTCGACTACGGCTTTGGCAGCAGCAAATGGTCGGATCCCGCCAACTTTTCTGACCAGGGTACGACGACTGGCGACTTCAATCTGAACGGCTTTCTGGTCGGCCCGACCATCGGCGCTAACTTTCAGGTCGATTCGCGGCCGCGAGGGTTGCGAACCAGAAATTCTTGGTCTCGCCGTTTCACCTCGAACGTCGGTTGGTTTGCCGCCGTAACGGGACGTGTCGGCTATGCGGCGCGACGATCGACGGCATTACCAAAGCGGTCGTCGGGGCTGAAGCCGATTTTGACGGATCCTGGATCGACGGCAAGCGCACTGCGCCCGCGCCGAAGCCAACATTGCTACAGAAAGAACTCGATTTCTGGAATGACTGGCTGTTTTACGCCAAGGGCGGCGGTGCCTGGATGCACGTCTCCTACACAGAAGATCTTCTCGTCGCGGGTGGGGTCACCAGCGGCACGCAGGTCATCAGCGACAATCGCACCGGCTTCACCGTCGGCGCCGGCATTGAATTCGGGTTGGTTGAGAACATCTCCGGCAAGATCGAGTACGACTTCTACGATTTCGGCAGCAGAAACTACAATTTCGGGATCACGCCGGTGTCCGTCAGCTCTAACCTCCACACCTTGACAGTCGGCATCAATTACAAGTTCAACTGGTCGGGCGGCCCCAAGCCATAGCCCCCCGATTTCACTCGCGCGCCCGAACCAATTTTGCGGGAATAGCGCCTTACCTGCTGGCAAAAGCTAGCCGTTCTCACTATGTTCGATGCTGGCTCGATCGAGCCTTGAGGCCGCTCGCGGGTTCTATTGCGCTCGCTCGGCATAAGCGAGCTGAGCGCAAAACGCGACCGCAATTGCACCTCCCCGTCCGCAGAAAATCGAGACTGCGCGGGCTAGATTTGCTGAAACTCTTCGGCGGCGAACGGCTGCCGCGAGCGTACATGGAATGGACGACCTGTTCGACAAAGCTGCCAAATCGTCCCGAAGCCGCCGACCGGATGACCGCGGCGCGGACGATCGCCGCGTGATCGCCATCCGCGGTGCGCGCGAGCACAATCTTAAAAACATCGAACTCGACATTCCGCGCGACCATCTCGTCGTGTTTACGGGTCTATCCGGCTCCGGCAAATCCTCGCTCGCCTTCGACACGATCTATGCCGAGGGGCAGCGCCGCTACGTCGAGAGCCTGTCCGCTTACGCGCGGCAATTTCTCGAAATGATGCAGAAGCCGGACGTCGATCAGATCGACGGCCTGTCTCCCGCCATCTCGATTGAACAGAAGACCACCTCGCGCAATCCGCGGTCGACCGTCGGCACGGTCACAGAAATTCACGACTACATGCGTCTGCTTTGGGCGCGTGTCGGCGTGCCCTATTCGCCGGCCACCGGGCTGCCGATCGAAAGCCAGACCATCTCGCAAATGGTCGACCGCATCATGGCGCTGCCAGAAGGCACGCGGCTTTATCTGCTGGCGCCGGTGGTGCGCGGCCGCAAGGGCGAGTACCGCAAGGAGCTCGCCGAGTTCATGAAGAAGGGCTACCAGCGCGTCAAAATCGACGGCAAGTTCTACGAGATCGCCGACGCGCCGGCGCTCGACAAGAAATTCACCCACGACATCGATGT
>Ga0318567_10001334_pt1 | contig 9979 bp, 9 predicted proteins | sample GRESIP088b5f20_FD_203691 | JGI IMG/M metagenome (GOLD analysis project Ga0318567, IMG submission 203691) | Tropical soil microbial communities from Luquillo Experimental Forest, Puerto Rico - GRE.SIPMG.088b5f20 | ecosystem: Environmental > Terrestrial > Soil > Tropical forest > Bulk soil | place...
GTGCCAGGCAAGGAGCAGCGGCGCGCGCCGCGGCCAGCGCCGTCCGGCCCGCCCCCCGCCGTGCCGGTGCCGCTGCCGCCTGGCCAGCAGGAGCGGCCCGACCCGGTGACCTGGCCGGAAACCGAAGCCAGCGCGGAACAGGTGCTGGCCCGGGTGCCCGCCCTGGAGGCTGGCCGGGCGGCCGGGACGCTCAAGCTATCGCTGATCTCGGTCCGGCACACCCTGCAGTGGCTGGCCGGATACCCCGGCGAAACCTGGCAAGCGCGGTGGCGGGCCAGCGGCGCCGACCAGGCCGGCCGCGGCTGGCGGGCCCTGGCCGGCGATGCCGACCCTGTCCGGATTCGTGATGGCGTGCATTTGCTGCTGATCGGGCAGGTGATCCGTCCGAGCCTGCAGTGGCTACTGGCGCAGTATTTCTGCCGGACGCTGACCAGGACGCTGGATGTCATCGATCCTGACGGTGCTGCCGCGCTGGAGCGCGAATACGCCCGGCGGCAGGCAGGCGGGAACTTTGGTGCCAGCCGCAACGTGATTGCCAGGATCGTGCTGGCCAAGGGCGGCCCCATTTCGGCGATCACGGCAGGGGATTGCGCCTGGTACTGGCATACGCGCCGGGCCGCCACCGAGAGCCAGGTGGCGCTGGACGCGGGATTGTCGTATTCGCTGCTGTATGAGATGGGCGTCTTCGGCAAGGACGCCCCGCCGACGCTGACCGGCGCCACCCGGCCTGGCCAGAAGACCTGCGCCGAGTTGGTCGATCAGTGGGGCATTGAATGCCAGCCCATCCGGGACCTGCTGGTGGACTATCTGGGCGTCCGGCGTCCGGCTATGGATTACTCCTCGCTGGTCGCGCTGACCCGACACCTTGGCCTGTTGTTCTGGCGCGACCTGGAATTGAACCATCCCGGCATCAACTCGCTGAACTTGGCCGACGATGTGGCTACCGGTTGGAAGCTGCGGCTGCAGACTGTGATCCACGATCCGCGCCGGGCCGGGCAACGACGTCTGGTCCCCGAAAGCACCATGACCTGCGTGCGCTCCTTCTACGCCGACCTGGCCTGGTGGGCAGCCGAAGACCCGGCCCGGTGGGGCCGGTTCGCTGCTCCTTGCCCGATCCGGGCTAGCGAGGTGACCTTCACCAAGCGGCGCCGGCTCCGCAAGGCCGCCATTGACCAGCGCACCCGCACCCTGGCCCCGGTCCTGCCTGTGCTGGTCCGGGTAGTACAGGAGGGCTACGAGCAGGCCACTGGCCGGCTCCGTGCCGCGGAACTGGTCGGCGACGGCTGCGAGTTCACCTTCGCTGGTGTCCGCTACGTGCGGCGCGACTCACTCAGCGGCCGCAGCATCCGCGCGATCGAATGCGGCACCGGACGGCAGCTGGACCTGCAGGTGGAGGAAGAAAGGGCATTCTGGACCCGGGCGATCGTGGGGGTACTGCGCCAAACTGGGGTGCGCATCGAGGAACTCCTCGAACTCACTCATCACAGCTTTTGCGTCTACACCCTGCCCGGCACCGGCGAGGTAGTGCCGATGCTGCAGATCGCGCCGTCCAAGACCGACTCCGAACGGCTCATCCTGGTCTCCCCCGAACTCGGGGAGGTCCTCGCCGACGTCATCACCCGCGTCCGCGCCGGCAAACCCGCGGTGCCGCTGGCTTCCCGCTGGGACCCCTTCGAACGGCGCTGGTCACCGCCGATGCCGTTCTTGTTCCAGCGCCCTGAAGGCGGCGTGCAGAAGATGCTCACGCACAGGTACGCCCACGAGGCACTGACCCGCGTCATGAAGGCCACCGGCGTGACCACGCCAGACGGCTCGCCACTGCCGATCGGCCCGCACGACTTCCGCCGGATCTTCGCCACCGACGCCCTGCGCTCAGGCCTGCCACCGCACATCGCGGCCAAGATCCTCGGCCACCAGAACCTCAACACCACCATGGGATATGCGGCGGTCTACCCCGAGGACGTGATCACCGCCCACCGGGCGTTCATCGCCCGCCGCCGGTCGTTGCGGCCCAGCGCCGAATACCGCGAGCTCACCCCCGGTGAGTGGGAGGAGTTCATCGGCCACTTCGAGCTGCGCAAGGTGGAACTCGGCGTCTGCACCCGTGACTTCGGCACTCCCTGCGTCCACGAGCACGTCCCGTTGACCGAACTAACAGGTGCCCGGGTCGGCCCAGCGGCCCCGGTTGGTGCAGATCGCCGCCAGCCTCCGCGACCGGATAGCCGAGGCACACGACAAAGGCTGGAAAGGAGAAGTCGCCGGCCTGGAGGTCAGCGTCGCCGCAGCAGAGCAGAAGCTGCGGCTGATCGACGAACTGACCGCCCGGCACACCGTGACCTACCTCGGTATGCCTGACTTCAGCTCGTCCGTCGGCCGCACTTCAGCCACCCAGGCCAGGCCATGCCCGCCCTGATCGCTGCGCTTGCCGTCGCCGGCCTGGCCGCCGGCTGGCCGCAGCGAGCCATGATCGCATCCCTGGCCGTCCCTGCCGGACAGCAGGAACCCAGCTGCGCGGGCTGCGGCCATCCCGCAAGCCCGCCGTCTCCTTGGCCGCGGCTGCGGCGGCCGGACCCCTGCCCTGACTGCGGCCGGCGGCCCAGCCCGCCCGCGCTGGCAGCCGGGCTGGCCACCGCGCTTCTGCTAGCAGCAGCCACCTACCGGGTCCACCCCTGGCCGGTGCTCGCCGCCACAGCGTGGCTGATCGTTCTCGCCGTGCCGCTGTCGGTCATCGACCTAAGAGTGCACCGGCTCCCCAACGTCCTGACCGGCTCCGCTTACGCCGGCGTCGTCGCGTTCCTGGCCGTTGCGGCCGCCGACGCCGACAGCTGGGCACGGTTCAGCCGCGCGGCGCTGGGCGGGGTCATCCTGGCCGCCGGCTTCCTGCTCCTGGCCCTCCTCAGCAAAGGCCAGATCGGGCTCGGCGACTGCAAGGCAGCCGCAGTCACCGGAACCCTGCTCGCCTGGTACGGGTGGGACCAGCTGCTCACCGGCACGCTGGCCGCATTCCTCCTCGGGAGTGTCTATGGCGTCTGGCTCATCGCCAGGAACGCGGCAACCCGCCGCAGCCACATCCCCTTCGGCCCGTTCATGTTCGCAGGCGCCCTGCTGGTTCTCTTGCTCACCGCCTAGCCAGAGCCCAGGTTGGGGTCCTTGGAGTGACAGTGCAGGGCGATAAACTCAGGACCGAAGAAACCCCGGGCGCGTCGCGTCTTGGGCGACGAGCACCGGGGTTCTCCCTGTAATCGCAACTGGACGATATCCCGGATTCCGCGCTTGGTGGCAGTTCCCGCTGAGTGATTTCTGTCTCGTCTTCCCAGCATGCGCTTGCCTGGATAACCCGGTAGCGCCGTGGAGGACAGGCAGTGACAGACCAGACACTAACCGAATATGCCGGTGGGCTCGCCCCACCGGCATACGACAAGGCCGGGGCAAGCATCCGGCGCAAGGCCGTCGAGACAGCCCTGGCTGCGTCGAGCCTGCGCGTGACATCCATGTTCGAGAGCGGTTCGTGGACGCACGGCACCTCGATCTCCGCCAAGAGCGATGTCGACTACATGGCGATCGCGACCGGCTCGCGCCCTTTCTGGACGAGCAGCGCGCTCGCTGCCGCCAAAACGGCGGTGACGGGATGCGACTGGAAGATCACAGGTGTCCGGGTATCGTCGCCGGTCATCGCCATCACGTATTACAGCCAGCCGTATTTTGAGGTCGCGCCGGCTCAGTGGCGCCGGGCCGCTAGGCCGAGGCGGCGCCGAACCCGGTGTGCGCCGTCGTGGCACCGGACGTCGTCATTTGCTTGAACTTCACACAGGCGATGAGGCCGCCTTCGGCGCGCGGCGTGAGTGACAGTTCGGCGCCGTGGGCACGGGTGATTGACGCGACGATGGAGAGCCCGAGTCCGGCGCCGTCCCCGGCGCCGGTGCGGGCGGGGCCCAACCGCGCGAACGGCCGGTGCAGCCGGGTGACCTGCTCCGGCGCAATGGACGGGCCGCTGTTGGCCACGGTGAGGACGCAGCGGTCGTTCTCGGTCGCGGTGCGGAGGCTGACGAAGCCGGCTGGAGCGTTGTAGCGGATCGCGTTGTCGAGAAGGTTGGTTATTAGCCGGCCGATGAGGTGGCCGTCCCCGGATATGAGTGCCGGGTTGATGTCGGTGTCGATTCTCAGTCCGGCTTCGGCGAGCTGCGATATCCGTGAGGTGACGGCGTCCTGGGCGGCCTTGCCGAGATCGACGGGGGCCCGGCTGGCCAGACCGCTTTGGCTTTGAGCCAGGGTGAGCAGGGATTCAATGAGCTGCTCTTGCTGGACACCCAGCGCGAGCAGGCGCTGGCAGGTGGCCCGGAGCGAATCGACGGTGCAGTCGGGGTCTGCAAGCGCCACCTCCAGCAGGGTCCGTTCGAACGTGAGCGGCGTTCGCAGTTCGTGGGATGCGTTGGCGGCGAACTGGCGCTGGGCTTCGAAAGCGGTCTCGAGCCGCTGGAGCAGCTGGTCGAAGGTATCAGCAAGTTCTTTGAGCTCGTCGTCGGGTCCGGGGGCGGCGAGGCGTGCGTGGAGGTTGTCCTCGGAGATTTCGCGAACCGAGGTGGTAATGGTCCTGATGGGGCGCAGGACGCGCCCGGCCACAAACCAGCCCAGCCCGGCGGACAAAGCGACGACGGCGCCCATCGCAATACTGGAAACAACCAGCAGTTGGCGCAGGTCTGCTGCCTTTGCGCGTGCCTTTGCGTCGGGCATCTGGACCGAAACCCGTGCCGCTGCGGGGAGGCCTTTCGTCGCCCCGCTGGTGGCGCCGCGCAGTTGGTAGATGTGCTTAACGGTGCTGGTGATCACGCTGCCTCCCGACCACCAGTGATCGAAGAGCAGGTAGGTGATGCCCACCAGCGCCGCGCCCGAGACCAGGACGAGAGAGGCGAAGAGAAGGGTCAACCTCAGCCGGACCGTCCAGCGCGGGCGATGAGCCAGGAACCCGCTCATAGTCACGGCGCGATCTGGTAGCCGGACCGGTCAACGGTCTGGATGACCGGGGGATCACCGAGCTTGACCCGGAGCCGGCTGATGGTGACCTTCACGGTGGCGGTGAACGGGTCGGCGTGCTCGTCCCAGGCTTGTTCGAGGATCTGCTCGGCAGACACCACACCGCCCTGCGCTGCCATCAGGAGCTCGAGCACGGCCATCTCCTTGGCGGTCAACGGGAGCCGCCGACCGGCACGCACCGCGACCCGCCGGGCGACGTCCAGCCGCAGGTCCCCGCGCACCAGCACCGGTGGAATGGCCGGCTGGGAGCGCCTGCCGAGTGCCCGGATGCGGGCGACCAGTTCGGCGAAGGCGAACGGTTTGGGCAGGTAGTCATCGGCCCCCAGGGTCAGCCCGTCCACCCTGTCGGCGATGGTGGCCGACGCGGTGAGCATCAGGATTCTGGTCGTCTTCCCCCCTGCGATCAGGGCGGCGCAGACCTGGTCGCCGTGTGTGCCGGGCAGGTCCCGGTCCAAGACGATGACGTCGTAGTCTGTCCAGCTGGCCCGGTCGAGCGCGCTGTCACCGTCGAAGGACAGGTCGACGGCCATGCCCTCGCGGCGCAGGCCAGCCGCGACCGTTTCGGCCAGTTCTTGGTGGTCCTCGACCACGAGCACTCGCATGGGCCACCTCCCGGACCGGCGACCAGGGCTTCTTATGCGTGGTCCGGGGCGGGCTCAGGCAGCGCCCGGAGCGCGAACCGAGGTCACGCCATGGCCGTATGCTGCCGGCCGGCCGGTTACAGCAAGGTAACAGCTTTCGTTCCCACCGCGTAACCGGCCGTCCCGTACTCCTTGGCCTAAGAACCACCGCCCAAGGAGGACGTTCCCATGGACAACCCACAAGCCACCCTGACCAGGCCGCTACTGCGGCTGGCCCGGTGCGCTCGCCTACTCGCCCTGTTTGCTATGGCCGTGGCCGTCGTGGCCGGGACAGTCACCGCCTGCTCGAGTTCGACCTCACCGTCAGCAGCGCCCTCGCACGCTACCGGGCGGGCGCACTCGGCGGGCGGCGCGCTGGCCTTCTCGGCCTGCATGCGGTCCCACGGCGTGCCCAGCTTCCCTGACCCGACGTCCGGCGGAGGGATTTCGATTCAGGTGCAGCCGGGCAGCGGCATCGACCCGAATTCCCCGGCCTTTCAATCGGCGCAGCATGCCTGCCAATCCCTGTTGCCGGCCGGTAAGACGTCAGGCGGCTCTGTCAGCCCCACGGTGCGGGCGCAAATTCTGCGCTACGCCGCCTGCATCCGCGCGCACGGCGTGCCGAATTACCCGGACCCGACCTTCAACGGCAACGCCGTCAACTTCGGGAATCTGTCGGGCATCAACCCGAACTCCCCGGCCTACCAGTCGGCGTTGCGTGCCTGCGCGTCGCTGAACCCGATCAACGGGCACGGGGGCTCGAAATGACCATCAAGCCTGCTCCGGCAGCCAACGCGGCGGCACCTCCGATGCCCGCCGCGCCAGTCCGCAGCGTCCGGCGCCACCGCTGGGTGATCGCGGCGGCCACCTTTGTGGCCGCCGCCGGAGGGGTGAGCATAGGCCTGGTCGCCGCCGCGGCCGCCACCGCCCCGGTGACCTACCGCACGTTGACGTCGCAGCAGCGGGTTAACGGCACTCTCGGCTACTCCGGCAGCTACAGCATCGTCAACCGCGCAGCGGGCACCCTGACCGCCTTGCCCTCGCCCGGGCAGGTCGTGCGCCAGGGACAAGTCCTGTACCGGGTCGACACCAGCCCGGTTGTCCTGCTCAACGGGTCCACTCCCGCCTACCGCGCTCTGACCGAGGGCGACCGCGGGCCCGACGTCAGAAATCTCAAAGCCGATCTGGTTGCCCTGGGCGACGCGACCCGGGCCAGCCTGAAGCTCAGCTCGGATTACTTCGGTACGGCCACGGCCGCGGCCGTCAAGGAGCTCCAGGAAACCCTGGGCGTCCACCGGACCGGGACACTGGCCCTCGGGCAGGTCGTGTTCGTCCCGGGGCCGATCCGGGTGACCGCCGTGACGCCAACCCGTGGCACCCTGGCGCAGCCCGGCACCGCGGTGCTGCAGGCAACGTCGACCAGCCGAGAGGTGACCGTGAGCCTCGACGCCGCCTTGCAGGGTGACGTCAAGGCCGGCGACCAGGTCACGATCACCCTGCCCAACCAGGACACGACCCAGGGCACGGTGGCCAGCGTCAGCAGGGTGGCCACCACTGGGTCATCGGGCTCATCGTCGGGCTCCTCAAGCGGGAGCTCGCAGCCGGCCACGGTCCAGGTCACCATCACCCTGCGTGACCCCGGCGCCGCCGGGACCCTCGACCAGGCGCCGGTCCAGGTCGCCATCATCACCGCGACCGCGCCGCACGTCTTGACCGTGCCCACCACCGCTTTGCTCGCGCAGCCAGGCGGCGGCTACGGTGTCGAGGTCATCGGACCCAGAAACAGCCGGAAGATATTGCGGCTATCGGTCGGGCTGTTCGATGACGCACAAGGACTGGTCCAGGTAAGCGGGCCCGGACTGCACGCCGGCCAGCAGGTCGTCGTGCCGGCCGCGCCGTGAGCGCCGGCTACCCGGCCGATGCGGGGGTACCCGGGTCGGCCGCGGGGAACGGCCGCGTGGCGCCGCCCGTCCTCGAGCTGAGGGATGTCACCAAGGCCTACCCAACGCAGCCGCCGGTGCACGCCCTGCGCGGCGTCGACCTGGTCATTCGCCGAGGCGAGCTGGCGGCCGTGGTTGGCCCGTCCGGATCGGGCAAATCCACCCTGCTGCACATTATGGGCACACTGGACCGGCCTGCCACTGGAACCGTGCGGATCGGCGGCCTGGACGTCGGCCAGCTCACCGACCGGCAGATCGCCGCCGTGCGGGCCGCGTCCATCGGGTTCGTGTTCCAGCAGTTCCACCTGGCCGAGCACCAGTCGGCGCTCGACAACGTCGCCGATGGCCTGTTGTACGCCGGCCAGCCCGCCCGGGCGCGCCGCGACCAGGCGCGCCAGGCGCTGGCCCGCGTCGGGCTGGCCCACCGGGCCCAGGCCAGGCCCACGCAGCTGTCGGGAGGGGAACGCCAGCGGGTGGCCATCGCCAGGGCGCTGGCCGGCGACCCGGCCATCGTCCTCGCCGACGAACCGACCGGCAATCTTGACAGCACCACCGGAGAGACCATCGTCGGCCTCCTGAACGACCTGCACCGCCAGGGAGCCACCATCGTGGTCATCACGCACAACCTCGATCTGGCCGCGACGCTGCCCCGGCAGGTCGAGGTCCTCGACGGTCGGATCCGCTACGACAGCGGTGCCGCCATACCTGCGGCCGCCGATTCCCCGCCACGCGACGAAGGCACCACCATGACCATCTTCGAACCGACCAGAAACGAATCATCCGGGAGGGCCGCGCCATGATCGGTACCCAGCCCTTCCCGCGCATCCAGCCGCTGCGCCCCGCCGACCTGGCCAGGACGGCCAGTGTGGGCCTGCGCACCCGGCCGCTGCGCGCCGTGCTGTCGGCACTGGGCATCGCCATCGGCATCGCAGCCATGGTGGCCGTGCTGGGCCTGGCCGCCTCGTCCCAGGCCGGCCTGGTCAGCGAGATCAACCGGCTGGGCACCAACCTGCTCACGGTCTCCAACGGCCAGAACCTGCTCGGCCAGCCAGCCGAGCTGCCCACCATCGCGCCGGCCATGATCTCCCGCATCAGGGCCGTCACCGGCGTCGCGGCGACCGGAAGCGTCAGTGCCTCGGTCTACCGCACCCCGCTGATCCCAGCCGTCAATACCAACGGCCTGTCCGTCGACGCCGCCACCACCGGTCTGCTCCCCGTCGTGGGCAGCTCCGTTGCCCAAGGCCGGTTCCTCAACGCCGCCACCGCCCGCCTGCCCGTTGCGGTCCTCGGCGCCACCGCCGCGCGGTTGCTGGGCATCGACCGGGCACTCCCCGGGCAGCGGATCTGGCTGGGCGGGCAATGGTTCTCAGTGGCCGGCATCCTCCGCCCGGCCGTCTTGGCACCGGAGATCGACTCCGCTGTGCTCATCGGGTTCCCCGCCGCTGCGGCCTACCTCCGCTTCGACAAGCACCCCAGCACCATCTACGTCCGCGCCCAGACCAGCCAGGTCCCCGCCGTGCACGCCCTCCTGGGCGCCACCGCCGACCCGCAGGCGCCCTACAACGTCCAGGTCAGCCGGCCATCGGACGCCCTCGTCGCCGAGGCAGACGCGCGAAGCGCCCTCAACGGGCTGTTCCTCGGGCTCGGCGCGGTCGCCCTGCTCGTCGGCGGCATCGGAATCGCCAACATCATGATCATCTCAGTGCTCGAACGCCGGTCCGAGATCGGCCTCAGGCGGGCCCTCGGGGCCACGAAAGGGCACATCCGGGGCCAGTTCTTCACCGAGGCCCTCCTCCTCTCTCTGCTCGGCGGCACCGCCGGGATAACCCTCGGAACGCTGGCCACCGTGATCTACGCGGCCACCAAGCACTGGGGCGTCGTCGTCCCCCCGCTGGCGCTGGCGGGCGGGCTCGGCGCCGCCCTGGCAATCGGCGCCATCGCCGGCCTTCTCCCAGCCATCCGCGCCGCCAGCTTGTCCCCCACCGAGGCGCTTCGGACCAGCTAATCACCACCAGTGGTCGCGACCTGAGTGACATAAGCTCGCCAATGGCACGCGGCCCGGCTCCATAAGAAAGGCAAGGGAAGATGTACCACGCGATCGTCCGGGCACAGGTCCGCCGGCTGTGGCAGCGAGCGGAAACGGCGGACTACCCCGCCGCCGTCGTACTCGCCTCATCCAAGCTGCACTTCCACCTGGTCGGCGACGCACCGCCGGGCGCCGAACGGTGCGGGCCCGAGTAACTCCGGCAATGGTTCGACCCGTTGTATGAGCGCGAGGCGGTCGTTGCTTCGGTGCGGCGGCTGCTCGATGCCGGGTTCGCTGGCTGCGGCGGGACGGTGTTCGTGGTAGCGCCCGCGGGGCTGGGCAAGACCAGCGTGCTGCAGATG
>Ga0318567_10001337_pt1 | contig 9963 bp, 15 predicted proteins | sample GRESIP088b5f20_FD_203691 | JGI IMG/M metagenome (GOLD analysis project Ga0318567, IMG submission 203691) | Tropical soil microbial communities from Luquillo Experimental Forest, Puerto Rico - GRE.SIPMG.088b5f20 | ecosystem: Environmental > Terrestrial > Soil > Tropical forest > Bulk soil...
CTTTTTTATGAACAAAAAGTTCGAACAAATTGTAAATACCAAGGGTTATCATTCCGACAACCAAAGGAATGCTAATGAAATCCATCATACTGTTTTCGTTTTAAAGTAAATAATTTTGATCTTTGCAGGATTTGACGCATCAAAAGAAAAATGGTTACAATAGATTGCGTATATTGCAATATCTTCCGGTTATTATTCTGCAACCTGTAACCAAACAAACTGGCTAGCGTCTAAAAATACGTTATGGATTATCAGCTTGAAACAGACTACATACGACGCATCCTGAATGGGGAAACACAATTGTTTTCCTTTTTCATCGACCGCTATAGCCGTCCCATTCATGCATTGATCATTCAAATTGTCCAAAACCGCGAAGATGCTGAAGAGCTTACGCAGGATACTTTTGTAAAGGCATTCAAAAAGCTGGATACATTCAAAGGAGATTGCAACTTTTCAACCTGGTTGTACAGGATAGCTTATAATACAGCCGTATCGGCAACACGTAAAAAGAAAATGGTGTTCCCGGTTCTGGAGGAAAATATATTGGAAAACATTTCCGACGAAACGGTGGATGCCATGCTGGAAAAAGAAGATGATGAACAGCTACTTCAAAAACTGGAAGAGGCTATTGACAGTTTGGATACAGAAGAGAAATCATTAATTACACTTTATTACCTGGAAGAAAAATCAACTGCTGAAGTGGCTGCTATTCTCGGGCTTACTACAGATAATGTAAAAGTGAAGCTTTTCAGAACCCGGAAAAAACTATATATCACGATTAAAGACAAAGACTATGGAACAAAATAATGCAATCAAAAAGGCCCTGAAAGCCAGGCGATCGGTAGAACTTCCTTATGGATTTGAGAACCAGATTATGCGCCGGGTATACGTGGAAGCTGAAAAGAAAAGAAAACGTTCGTTTTTTATAGGTATCAGCCTGATATCATTTGTTTCGGTACTCATGATCGCTGCCACCATTTATCTGCTTAAAATCTATTTCGCATTCAAGTTGCAAATTCGCATGCCCGCAGTCAGTGTTACTTCCGAATCGCTCAACGTCTTTGGATTTAGTTGCTATATTGCATTGCTCGTTTTGGCGTTATTGGGTCTGGATAGTTATTTCCGCAAACTACGGCAGAAACGACAAGAAAAACATTCCTGAACCGGAATGTGTCGGCAAAAAATTGGATATTAAACCTGGCAAAGCTGAAATAAATGATTGGCACAGGTTGTCCTCAGGAAAGTATTCCCTCCCATTTCAGTAACCCTCAGCAACAAATTCCGGAATAATTGTTTGTCAGCATCATTTAAACCGGCTACGTGTATAAAACAATCATACGGACTAAGTTGGAGTGCCGAATCCCACGAATAAACAGAAGTAATTCCTAACTCTGACAATGCCAAATCAATAGCCGGTTGATCACGCTCTTCATCTACACTCCCATCGGCCGAAGCAATCAGTTGGTAAACGCAGTGCAAAACCGACAGTTTCTGTATCATTTCCATATTCTTCATGCTTGGTTAAGCGATAAAGATGAGTAATTAAGCTTGTAAAAAGGAATATAAAACGTCGGTTCAAATCCAATCTTTTGTGCCAGTTTATAAGAGCCCTGATTTTCTAACCGGCATCCCCAAACCGGCTCCAGGTTATTTTCCAGGCAATGATCAATCAAAGAAGAACAAGTTTGCATAGCAAGTCCTTGCCCGTGAAATTCCGGTGAAGTTTCAATTCCTATTTCCAATTGGCTATCAAAAACAAATGCAGAGAAAGCCGTTGAGGCCAATTTACCTTCACGAACCAACGTAAATCCAATTCCATTGGTACAAAATTGATCAGCATCTTTCCAAAAATACATCGGGATTACACTTCCGGTCATACTGTCATACATAGTCTTGTCTGTTCGAAGCAGCTCATAATCTCCGTTGATCTTCTTTTTGAAATCAAGGTATTTATCGGTATTGAATTTAAAGTTAACCCGGGTGTGCTCTTCAATCTCTGCATTTTCGGTCAATTCAGGCTCATCTGTTGATTTCACGATCTTTTCCCCGAATAGTTCTTCCAATTTTGTATTCCAGGCAGCCGGATAGGCCTGAAGCCACTCAATTTTACTACGCCTTTTTGTTGTATTTAAAACATAGTCAACCAACCCGACATTAAATGCGTCGTTAGTCGTTTCTCCAAAAAGCAAAGACATGCCATACGGGTGGGATACATAAAAAGTCCGGGGATTGGCAGCGTTATCAACATATACCGAACCATCTACCTGGTCTTCAACAACTGCACGGGCAAATAAATTATTTATTTCAACTTTCAGAAGCGGCTCTATTACTTTAGGATAATCACTCTTGGCTAATAATATCATTGTAGAAAAATTTTGTTTTGTATATCTCTCCTGTTCATTGTGGAGCTGCGTAAAAGTCATTGATTGAATGGGTATATACGCAATAATTCAGTTTTACTTTAATTTGAAAAACGGTCGGATTTTTCGCCCCTGTTGGCACCAACATCAAATCCGGTTTTCCTTTTATTTTATTCTTTTTGATCGCAGGTCCTTCCCGGTTATCAAAAGGAAAATTGAAGTAGTAAAGGTACGGAAAAATCCATTCAACATAATCTCTTTTATTGGTTCCGGAAGAAGTAACAATACTCAGGTTGTCGTAACCGGTTGCTATGGCCTGTTGAAATTCAACCGCATTCAGTGGAATATTATTTAAAACCGGCATGGCATCCCATTGCCCATCGAGCAAGACCCATTTTTTCAGATCATTCAGATAGACTTCGGCCAATACGTGTCCGGCACCAAACTCTGCGGTTTCCACATCCTTTGTTTTCAATCTCAATACCCTTGCCTTCAAGCCTGCAGCATTCAGGCAAGCGGCAGTAACAATACCATATTCCACACAACGGAAGTTATTCCCCTTTCCGGCTTCGTCGAGAATAGAAATTGCATCACTCTTCTGCGGTTCATTGCTTCCGTTATGCTTCCATTGCCGGTGAACCCAGTGGAGTATGCACAACGCTTTTTCCGTATCGGTTTTAGCTCCTTTGACCAAGCTATCAACCGGATATTTGGAACGTAATAAATCCAGGTATTCATTCTGGCTGTTTTGTTCGTACCAACATTTTATTTTATTATTCTTCGTATGAGTATCAAAAACCAGGGCATCGTAACGGGTATCAAGCGCTCTCACCACCGTCAATGCATGAGCTCGTTTAGGAATAGCCACATAGAATTTACAAACCTGTCCCGGGGTGAGTTTAAAAGAAATGCTGTCTGTGTCCGTATAAAAAACAAACGGCATGGGCACAGAATGGCAAGTGACAAGCAATGTATCGGCTTCGATTTGGGGCGAAATTATCCAACTACCCTTTATTAACTCCTTCCCTATCTTGTAATCGGCTTGTAGGGATTTTGCTTTAATAACAGGAAGATCCTGACGGATTGTTTGGCCATTGGCCGCCATGAAAAATAGGAAAGATGCCAAAATTACTGTGATAAACTTCATACCGGCTGATTTTTAATTCCACATACGATCCTGTTTTAAACCTGTTGCTACTCAAGAAGGCTCTTTTTCATTTTATAATGAGGGATATTTATTTCCAGAAACTCCTCCCCCATCTTTTCGTATCCCAGTTTTTCATAAAACCCGACAGCAGTTTTCCGGGCATTCAACACCATGACTGCATATCCTTTGTTTCTTGAAAATTCTTCGGCAAAGCGAACGAGTTGCGTACCGACTTTCATAGATTGCATCGATTCATCTACCGCCACCTGGCGCATCTTGACCGAATTAGCATCCAACCGGGTCAGGATCAATACGCCTACAAGTTGATTATCCTGAAATGCCCCGACGTGAACATCATGCTTTTCGGCATCCCGGTTTTCGTCATACAAACTCATGCCGAGGGGTTTCCGGAGCACTTTATCACGAAGCTCCAGTTCCCGGGCATATTCTTCGGTATTATACTTTATTTCTTTCAGTTGCATGTTATATACGTACAGGATTTCTGTTTCGGTCCATTATTTCTTGATCATATCATCGAGAGCTGTTTTTTTGACTCCCACCTGATATTCCACCACCAAGTCATAGTCGCATTTGTTATCCCCTATTTTACTCATTACCACCAAAAGTTCCAACGAAATAATGAAAGCAAACAACAAGAAATAAAACGCCGCCGCCACAAAATCGCTCTTAATAATCTTCAACATGGCTTTAAGTTCTTCCAGGAATCCGGCATTGGCTTCCAGCTCTTTCCGCACAATATCTTCAATATTTATTTTCAGGTTAATGAGTTTCTCCAACCGAACGCGGCACGACTGTATGGTAGCCGCATTGGTTCTTATCTGGTCAATCCGGGTGTTGGCAACATGCTGTGTGGAAATAATACTTTTGGTTTCAGTGCTCTTCGTCCCGTTTGCCAATGTTACAGGTGCCACCTCTTTCGTTACGTTGGTAACTGCAATGGTGGGATGTTTTGCCACCTCATCGTTCAACCGCGCATTGACTGTTTCAATGGAATCAATGGTATGGTTCAGTGTATTGATTTCAACCTGAATGGTTTTTTGCCTTTTCTGCGCAATGATGTTAGCCTGGTCGGTACGGAGTTCTACCAACACTTTTTCCACATCATTTTTAAAGATGATTTGATCCAGGATAGACGATCCGATTAAAGCCATCAGAACCGCCAGGATAAACCGGAAGACAACAATACCCCGGTTGCGCCCGACCGTCAGGATGACCTGCCGCTCTATTTGAATCACAATAATGATAAAAACCAACGCAAACAAGGCACATCCCCACCAGGTTTTTATGGAAATATAGCGTTCGGCAAAGCAATAGCCTGTGGCGCCCCATATAAACATAAGTATCAGGATGGAAGAAGCATATTTTTTCAGGGTTTTGTAACTGGCTTCACTGCAGTTTGCCAATATATTCGGATTCCACCCTACCAGGAAACACTTGAATTTTGTCCAGCCGTTCATAACTTCTATCTTTTTAGGTTCAGTGTTTCTAACGACAAGGCGGCAAGGCCTCTCAAAAATCCCCGTTCGTAGGACAAAAGCATACCGATCATGTATTCCTCGCCTTTTTCAAGGTCATCTTCCATTTTCTTGATTTCGTTCAAATGGCTTTCGAACATGTCCCGCTTGTTTTTCAGCATTTCCACAATATCAATCAACCCGGCCTGCGAACGCGACCGGATATGAAAATCGGTCCGGTTCAAACTATCCACATAGGTTTGCTTCAGTTCTTTAAACAGTACTTTCAGGTTACTGATAATTAATTTTTTATTCATATCCCGGTACGAAATATCCGGATTCATCAAAGCGTCCTCATATCCGCGGCTTTCGAAATCGGTGTGCAGGTACTTGTAAATTTCATCCATAGGCATGGGTGGAAACAAAGCCTGGTTGCCGGAATCCACACCGGTATGATCCGTCCCGGCTGTTACGGGTACGTGTTGTTCTTCCTGTTGAGCATCGGCAGCCTGAACTGGTTCCGGAAGCCCGGTTCGTTTAAATAAATCAAATAGTCCCATGATTGTACTCATTTAAATTGTTTAGATATTCCTTTTTTTAGCACCTGATACAGAAGCTGGTTAATCAGCGGTTCAGCATTCCGCCCGGCCATATACTAATACGTTATTCTTTCTTCGATATTACCCGGATGCTATTTTTTGTTAGACGCAGTTTTTGAAACTTGGTTACAATTTGAGAAAGCTTATTCTGCCATGGCCTTTTTCAGCCTTCCAAGACCGATACTTTTAAGCTCTACCGTGATCATGTCAGGTCCGGCGTAGTAACGGAACAGTACACGCTCCGCAGATTGCAGCCGGCTCATGATGTTTTCGTTTAGTTTATACTTAAACTTGACGATTGTTTTATTGTTTTCGGCATACCCTGTCACCACCGATACCTTGGTTGAATCACTCTTTACAACATCGGCTCTTTTCTCCTCCAAAGTCTTGGCAGCCACCAATTCTTTCGTTTCTATTTTCATCGGAAACACATCGTTGTCAATAATCATAAACACTTTATTTTCGAGAGCAAAACTCCCATCCGACAGGTTTACGATATCGTACACCGTATATGAAGTTACTTTATTTGCATTGGTTTCCTTCACAATGGACTGGTTCAGGCTCAACAACGGGGAAATCCGTCCCAGATTGTTGTATACATATTCCCACTTTGTTCTTTTTGAAGCATAAACGATATCTTCTTCCGTCGTTACCCTCCCCCCAAGAATGCCACAGCCCTGAAAAAATAGGCCTGAAAAAATAAGTACCAACAAGGCATTGGGTTTGCTGACAAACATGCTCTTTCTCATAAATTCAATTCTTTAATTGTTTTGTTATTCTAATGTTTTTTATTTCAATGTAAAGCCGTGCATTACACTTTAATCAATCTGTTTTTGTATAGATTGGTATTCTTGTATCGCATGCAAACACCTCTTCCTGACCAATAATTACTCAAAGAGCTTTCTATTAATTGCATGTGTAAATGCGGCCGTTCGGTCCAACCCGAATTGCCAACCAATCCAAGCAAGTCATTTCGCTGAACAAAGTCGCCTTCCCGTACCTTTATGCTTCCTTGCTTCAAATGTCCCATTAAAAGAAAATAATTGCCCTGTTGTATCACAATTGTATTGCCGGTGTTGTAAGGATAGTTTCCTGAAAAAGTATCATTATCCGGGATGTTGTTCTCTACTTTTACAACAGTTCCATCGAGTGGACTAACGATTTCCTCTCCAAAAATCAGGTATTTATCATTCGTTGCAGGCAGAAAGGCAGTCTTTTCAGTTGCAAGCTTGACAATATCCGTGGCATAGAGCATTGAATTGTTGGTGTTGTTTTTACGGTGTGTCGGGGAGTAATAATGGTAATTCATGAATCGGCTGATTTTAGAGTTACCTCCATCGGTAATTAAATAAAGACCGGACTTAAACGGAAATAATATTTCCTGAAACACCTTGTCCCGCTTCCATATCACGATCATTATCTTTATCAATTCAACCAGAAGATAAGCCTGAACAACAGAAAGGCATAAAACCAGGCGAAGATTCATTGCATCACTCCTATCATGTTGAACTCTCCAAACAAACACAGCAATGATGAGCATTTGAATTACGGAGCAAAACAATTTCCGGAATCTGATTCCGAAAAACTCCCAATATCCGGAGAGAAATAAAATGATAAGTGCAGTTTGACTGATTGATACAGAAAGGTATTTGTCGTTCGTTGATGCTATTGAAAATAGGATCAGGCAAACAATCAGAATAATATGTGATGCTATCAGCTTAATCGCAATTTGAAATCTCTCGTTCATTGTGAAGTTTTTGTGTTGTAGTAGCCGGGTTGTTGGATTAGTTATATCTTTTCTATCTTATTTATTACAAATTTCAGTTCCCGATAACGTAATGTTTCTCAACAGTTGCTCGGCATAGCACCCGTTATGCCGAACAACTTGTGCCAACCTACGAGCAACGAGGGTCGTTTGTTTAGTCAAAAAGAGGTTCACTGTTTCCATATTCTAAATTAATTTCAGACATATATGAGTCCCAATAAATAATCGCATTTCGATATCTACTGTCTAGAATAAATTCATTTGTTTTTCTCCAATTGATTTGTATTTGAATATTGTTTTCTTTCTCTTTTTTGAAAGTAAACCAATCTGCACAAGGCACATTATATGAATTTATCTTCTCATTATAAATCAACTTACCATTTTGAAATACTTTAACCCTGTCTGAACGATATGCTGTCCAAAAGTAAAATGTAATAGAATCTTTTGTTGTTGGATTCTTTGATAAAGTTGAGTCAATTGAGTCTTTTGAATCAATGGATTCGTAAGACTTTTTTACAGATATTCTTACACAAGAAAAAAACAACGTTGGACTTATCAAAACAAATAACAACACAATTTTATCAAGTTTCATATTCTATGTTTTTAGTTGCCTTTCCATAACTTCTTTTTTCTACTGCTTTTGTATTTGTCCCAAAACAGTTTTTACTTTTGACATCAATCACCTTTCTTATGTTCGTGTGGTTTCAGTGAAGGTGTATTACCTGGAGTATTTTTGTTGTCTCGTTGACGTTTGTCTGGTTGTCCTGTTGATGTTGCGATCCTTTTTGGTCCTGGCTTAATTCCCATAATTTTCCCTCCTTAGTGTTAGTTTTATATTTTTATTAATTTATTGTTGTTCTCCAATTAAATGGAATTTTATATTCAGCTCCTTTATTTCATTCAGTTTCATAAACATTTCTTTTTTTTTCTAAAATGCCCCATAACGACCGAGGCTATGGGCATTGGCGGTTTGCGGGAGCGTTCACTGTCACACAGCGACAAAGTGAATTGAAAATCAGCGAAGCTAATGCGGGAGCAAAACTGCCGGAATGCACGTCAGCCAGCCAATGACCATAGGCGTGTGTTAGCAGTAGTTTATTCCTCTTCATAAAATTTTATATTGTGTTGAGTCAGGAATTCTTTAATTCTGTCTACATGAATGCAATGTCCAACATGTAAAAAAGGGTGATTTGATACTTTTGTCTTTTTCCCATCGATAACAATTTCTTTATTGTCAATGTCAAATCCTAAATGTAAATGGTTTGTCATAAATTGCATTCCGTAAACCAGTCCTTCAGTGTCAAATAATGGACCACCACTTTGACCCTTTAATCCTGGTGTGCTCATTTCAATTGAAGCTATTTGATTATTTTCTGCACCAAAACGGGTAATTATACCATCAATGGGAAATTTGGGAGAACTTGGATTTCCATTAGCTGTCCAATCAATCTAATTCTTGATTAAATTGGAAATTATTAAATTCCGGAAATGGATAACCAAGTCGACACAAGTATCGACCTTGAGCAATTTTTTCGGGGTTTTTCACAAATGTCGCATAAGAAGAATAATGCTTTTCAGTAAATCCTTCAAAAATCAATATTGCCAAATCTAAAGTCGGGTGAGCATGAAAACGAATGTTTCCAATAGGATTAACAGAATTCATAAATCTGTTCTTTAATTGTATAGCAGTGTCACTTTTTAGACTGTATTTTAGTTCAAGTCCTTTTAATCTGCTCTTAAACTTACCATCACGAGGCAACAGATCTCTTTCAGTCTTAAAGTTTTGGTAGTTCTGGTTAACCTGCTGCGCTTGAATGATCAAGTTTAATACATGTTTACATGTTATAGCAACGCCATTTTCGTTTATGAAAAACATTGTTGAACTACCAGGAATAATAATACCACCGTACGTTCTGATAATTGAATGAATCGGTCTGGTAAATTTGTCTACTTCATTAATTGCTTGTACAAACATATTTTTTATTTTTTTTAAATTACTGCTAACATCCATATATACGAACATGCTGTTCTGGTATATTAACTTCAGTCTCGGGGCGGAGTTGAGTTTCAATTAAATCCCCCTGCAGAGATCCAAAGCTTTCCGGATCCCTGCATGGGTCTTTTTTAGTTTATCAGGAGGTTCAATTGGCGGCCGGTTTTGTTTCGGCGGCGTTCTTGAGGTTTTCGGCACGGGTATCGGCTGCTTTTACCGAAGTCAGCGAGGTGACGATAAACTCGTTGAGCTGGGTGGTGAGTGCGTCCAATTCGGCCGACGGGGCAGCTATTTGTTGCAAGCTCACGGTCTGGAATAGCGCTCTCAAGGCAGCCATTAACTCAGGACGGGTTTCGACAACTACAGGCTCGTGATTAGTCGATGCCACTTGCTTGATAACTTCTTCAAAATCGGTTTCAGACATTTCCAGGTCCCGCAACCATTCATCAGCATTAATCAGTATCACGTCGCCCTGATATTTTGTCCGGGTTTCGGAAACTATTTTGGTTATGGCAGCCGTTTTGGCTTTATAACCCATGGTTTGTGCGCTCCAGCCATGCTTGCGGATAACGGCCAGCAGGCGTCCGGCAGCTTCGGCCCAACCGGGTTTGCGACGGGTTTCGG
>Ga0318567_10001338_pt1 | contig 9957 bp, 9 predicted proteins | sample GRESIP088b5f20_FD_203691 | JGI IMG/M metagenome (GOLD analysis project Ga0318567, IMG submission 203691) | Tropical soil microbial communities from Luquillo Experimental Forest, Puerto Rico - GRE.SIPMG.088b5f20 | ecosystem: Environmental > Terrestrial > Soil > Tropical forest > Bulk soil | place...
GCAACTTTGAAATCAACGTTGACTACGAAATTTTTCGCAAGCCACGCCTCGATACGACCTGCAACCTCGGTCGCCGTTGGCGCTACCTCCGACTTGCGGATGAAGTGATATGCGAGCGCCGCTTCCTTGGTCTCCTGATCCTCGGCAGTAGCAATTAGGTAGTCAAAAATGCCCGCATTATTGTTGACATTGCGGAAGTACATGTTTTCAGCGAGTTCCATATGGTACTTCAGCGTTTGATGCTGATATTTCAGCCATTGGCGCACGGCAAAGCCACCGAGCGCCACGATCCCCATCAAGGCGGCGAGTGCCGCTTTCATGTCGGTGTCTGCAACCGACCCGGATCCGCCGAAGTAAACTCCCGCCACAAGGAACAGGACGGAAATCGTGGCGTAGAGTTTGATCAGGATAGGAATACCGCCGGCAATCGCTGGTACGCCGAGAAAGGCCTTGTCAAAATTGCTCATGACGACGCGCGCATTGGGGAAAAGGGCGTAGAGATCGCCACACGCGATATTGCGGAAATATTTCAACAGCACCGAGCCTGGAACGATCTTGCGACGCTTCAAGATGCGCAATTCGCGCCGTGAACCAATCTCCGCCTGGGCCTTCATTGCAACCACAAGCACGATATCGTCGAATACTTCGATCTCAACTTCGTGCCGTCGCAAGCCGAACCATTCCCTTACTTCAAACCGCTCGACATGGCGGCCGCGCTTGTAAAAGCGCACCTCGCGGAAATCGTCGTGCTCTGCCTTGACTTCGACCGGTACTGTGCGTTTGCGGTGGGCCTCTGTGACTTCCTCGTGGGGCAACTCCTCAAAATTTGCGTCTTTGAGAACTTTATCCAGCGATCGGATGAGATCGTCATAGGCGAAATCGCTCTTTGCGTGATCCGCCGCAGTGTGCCCCGCGACCTCAGGATTGAAATAGTAATAGTCATCGCGCAGCCGATCGAGGGTCTCGGAATATTCGTAGTGACAGATCGTGCGCAGCGTGCGCGCAAAACGCCAAAAAAGTTCGCGCTCTAGGGGGTTGGCGAGGTCGCCTTGCTTGATCAGAGTGCTGAAAAGATCTTCCTTGCGAACAGGGATAAATTGATCCCGTCTCTCGCCCTCGGCCAGTTTTGAGGTCCCCGTTGCGGCATCCATTTGGGCGCACCTGTGCTCCCTCGCATATAAGTCTCGAGCATCTGCGCTGAAAGAGCGAGCCAACTGATCCAGCAGCTGCAATATCGAAATAGACTATTTGCTACGATGCAGAGTTCAGGATGACCGTTCACGAACCGCCGGGTGAATGTCCGCTTTCGGGGGTAAAGCGGACATCTTTACCGCACTGAAGCAACGGCTGATCAGCGATTGCAACATGATCATCCCCCTCAGAACCACGGTATCGAAGTCGTTCTACGGTGCTTATGATCCCAACCAATCGTCGAACGGAAGCCGATTTGCGCTTCGCTCGACGCATCGGGCTCGCTCAGTATGTGGAGTGGCAAGGCCGGATCACGCGCATTGGCGATGGCGTCAGCGATATGCTCGCGGGCTTGTCGCCGCGCGTCCGCCTTGGTCGCATAGTGGCCTGGCAGGCGACGCATGGTAATCGTGTTGTCATCGGTATAGGTGGCGACGACGGGCTGATAACCGGGCCCATCGTGGGCGGCCATGGGTTCTAAGGTTGTCATGATTTGAAAACTCCCCATCCGTTGGCATTGACAATATGAGTATATGCGCGTATATAGGAGTATATGCACGCTTGTCAAGGACGGGATTCGGATGATGTCAGCCAGCTCTCAATTTAAGCCGGAAGATTGCAATTGTTTTGTGGTGCGCTCCGCGGCCCGTCACGTGACCCAGCTTTACGATCAGTTTCTGGCGCCTGTCGGATTGCACGTGACGCAGTTTTCGGTTCTGGCAAAGCTGAAAAGGCTCGGCCCAACGACGATCAACACCTTGGCAAAGGAAATGGTCATGGACCGGACCACCCTTGGCCGCAACGTTCAACCTCTTGAGCGCGATGGATTGCTCAAGATTGAAGCATCCGCCACGGATGGCCGCGCCAAGGTACTTCTGTTGACCAAAATCGGTGAAAAGCGGCTGCAAGCCGCCCGCGATGCCTGGGAGCAGGCGCAACGGCGCTTTGACACTCGCTTCGGCACCAAGCGCGCCACGGACTTTCGCGCCATGCTCCGCGCCGTGATCGCGAACGATTTCGCCGCCGATCTGAATGATTAGCCGCCGCTCCGACGCGAAGCGCGGTCGATGTGTCGATGTGTTGGTAAAAAGGTGCATATACTCCTAACTGATGGAGTGCATCATGGACGCGCTGACAAAATGGAGCGAAACGGCTGTTGCCAAAGCAAAACCGCCGTTGTCCTTGAAACGACTCGCTTTGATTGGGCTTGGCTGCGCGTTGACCTTGGCGGCATCGGGGTATGGCACCTACTGGTGGGCCGTCGACCGTTTCTTTCAGAGCACCGACGATTCTTATGTCGGCGGCGATGTCACGCCGATCTCCCCGCACATCGCCGGCTTCGTGGCCGAGATCCTTGTAAGCGACAACGAACGTGTTCATGCCGGACAGTTGCTGGTGCGATTGGATGACCGCGATGTGCGCGCAACGGCCCATCACGCCCAAGCGGTCCTCGAGCAGCGCAGCGCGACGCTCGCCAGTTTGCGGGCCAAATATGAGCTGCAGCAATCGACTATCCGGCAGACAAGTGCCGATCTCGATGCCAAGTCCGCGCAGGCTGATTTCGCCAAAGTCGACGCGGACCGCTATCGCACCCTCGCCCTTTCCAATTATGGCTCGCGGCAGGATGCCGAGCGGACCTCTGCGCTCGATGCGCAGGGCAAGGCAGCCGTCGTCGCGGCGCAGGCCGCCCTTGCCGCGGCAAAACAGCAGCTCACCGTCTTGAATGCCGACATCGCCCAAGCATCAGGCGCCGTGGCACAGGCGCGGGCCGACCTCGACACTGCGCGGCTCAATGTCAGCTACGCGGAAATCCGTGCTCCGGTTGACGGCTATGTCGGCAATCGCGCGGCGCGGGCCGGAGCCTACGTCTCGCAAGGCGCTTATCTGCTGACGATCGTGCCGTCGCAGGGTTTGTGGGTCGATGCCAATTTCAAGGAGGATCAGCTCGCACGAATGAAGGCTGGGCAGCCGGCGACAATCGCCGCCGACACTCTCCCCGGCCATATCTTTCATGGTCACCTCTTGAGCCTGGCCCCGGCAACCGGCGCCGTCTTCAGCGTAATTCCGCCGGAGAACGCCACCGGCAATTTCACCAAGATCGTGCAGCGGGTCGCGGTGCGGATCGCGCTCGATGATAACGATCCGAATCTGGGCATGATCCGGCCGGGACTCTCGACGATTGCGACGGTGGATACGCGCTCGCGCTCCGGAGGCGAGAAATGACCGACGCTTCGGAGAACTGGCTCAAAAGCATCGTCCCGTTCATCGTGATGTGCTTCGGCGGCTTCATGGCGCTGTTGGACATTCAGATCGTGGCGTCCTCGCTGCAAAATATCGGCGGCGGGCTGTCGGCGGCGCAGGACGAGATCAGCTGGGTGCAGACCGCCTATCTGATCGCCGAGATAATTGTGATTCCGCTATCGGGCTGGCTGACGCAAGTGTTCTCGACGCGATGGCTGTTCACCGCCTCAGCCGCAGGTTTCACCGCCACCAGCATCTTGTGCGGTGTCGCTTGGGACATTCACAGCATGATCCTGTTTCGCGCGCTGCAAGGCGCGCTGGGCGCCTCAATGATTCCGATCGTATTCACGTCCTCATTGTATTATTTCCAGGGACCACGGCGCGTCTATTCCGCGGCTGTGGTTGGCTCCATTGCCTCTGTCGCTCCGACACTCGGCCCGATCATCGGCGGCTGGATTACCGACGCGTGGAATTGGCACTGGCTGTTTTATGTCAATCTCGCGCCGGGCATAGCAATTACGCTGTTGGTCCCGTTCCTGGTCGATATCGACAAACCTGATCTGCGCCTGCTCAGGGACGCCGATTATCCAGGTATCGTCCTGATGGCGATCTGCCTGGGCACGCTCGAATATGTGCTTGAAGAGGGAACACGCTGGAATTGGTTCGACGATAACACCATCCGCACTTGCGCTTACATCGCCGGCATCAGCGGTGTCCTGTTCATCGCCCGAAGCCTGACCTTCCCGCGTTCGGTCGTCGATTTGCGCGCGCTGACCAACAGAAACTTTGCGCTTGGGTGTTTTTTATCCTTCATCACCGGCGTCGGCATCTTTTCCACGATCTATCTCACCCCACTGTTTCTTGGCTATGTGCGCGGTTTTTCCGCCTGGCAGACCGGACTTGCGATCTTCTCGACCGGCGCGGCTTCGTTGATCGGCGTTCCAATTTATATCGTCCTCGCCAAGAAATTCGACATCCGCTGGCTGATGATGCTGGGACTTGCCTCCTTCGGCCTGGCGATGTGGAGTTACACTTTCATCACCCACGACTGGGGTGCCGATCAGCTCTTGATCCCGCAAATCCTTCGCGGTCTGCCACAGGTTTTTGCGGTCGCGCCGGCGGTCAATCTCGGGCTCGCCAGCTTGCCGCCGGATCGGCTGAAATACGCAAGCGGGCTTTTCAACATGATGCGCAATCTCGGCGGCGCCGTTGGCATCGCGCTGTGCGGCGCCATCATCAATGCCAAAACCAATTTCCATTTTGTCGCAATCGCGTCCAATCTCACGCCGGCCAACGGCGCAATGACGCGATTCCTTGGTGAGATGGAACAACGCTATGGGTCGATTCCCGGAAATCTGCAGGCCGGCCACACGGCAGCACTCAAGCAGCTCTGGGAGCTTGCCTACCGCGAAGCCTCGACTTTGGCCTACGCCGACGCATTCCGGGCGATTATGATCGCTTTTGTCGTTGCCACGCTTCTGGTGCCGCTGTTGCGCAACGTTGCGCCAACACCCGCGCCTGCGCAATCACACTGAGACACGGACACGTTTAATCCAAAGGAGTGACGACAATGGGTAGGCTAGCGGACAAGAATATCCTTATCACTGGTGGCAATAGCGGGATCGGGCTGGCCGCAGCGCAGGAATTCTACCGAGAGGGCGCGCGCGTCAACGCGATGTCCGCTTTTGACCCAAAGCGGACATTCAAGTGTCTTGCGCTACTGCTGCCTTCGGCTCGGCAATTCTGCGGCGCGACGAGCCTTCTGTCGCCGTGTTATTGTTGCCTCGTCAATTCAACTTCGCGGTGAGGTAAATGACGCGGGCTGCGCGCGCACACGTCCTGGCTTACCCCAAGAAGTTCCGGGCGCGGCAGGTCGCGACCAACGGGACTAAGCTCTACGTGCGCGTTGGCGGCGGGGGACCCGCGGTCGTACTGCTACACGGCTATGGCGAGACCGGCGACATGTGGGTGCCGCTTGCCAACGACCTGGCGCGCGATCACACCGTGGTCGTTCCCGACTTGCGCGGCATGGGGCTCTCCGCCAAGCCGGCCGGTGGCTACGACAAAAAAACGCAAGCCGGCGACGTTGCAGGTATCCTCGATGCGCTCAAGGTGGAGCGAGCCGCCCTCGTCACTCACGACATCGGCAACATGGTCGGCTACGCCTTCGCCGCGCAGTACCGCAGCAGCGTGACCCGTTTTGTGGTGATCGACGCTCCCTTGCCGGGCGTGGGCCCGTGGGAGGAGATCCTCAAGAACCCGCTGCTATGGCACTTCCGCTTTGGCGGCCCGGACATGGAGCGGCTGGTGGCCGGTCGCGAGCGCATCTACCTCGACCGGTTTTGGAACGAGTTCTCCGCCACCCCAAAGCGGTTTCGCGAGACGGCCCGCCGGCACTACGCGAAGCTCTATGCCCGCCCTGGCGCAATGCATGCGGGGTTCGCGCAGTTCGCGGCCTTCGACCAGGACGCTGTCGACAACAGGGCCTTCGTCGCGGCGGGCAAGCTCGATGTGCCGGTTCTAGCGCTGGGCGGGGAAAAATCATTCGGCACGACGATGGCCGCAGTGATGCGCTTTGCGGCGAGCGATGTGGAAGAAGGGATAGTTCCGCACTCCGGGCATTGGATCATGGAAGAGAACCCCAAGGCGACCATCGCGCTGGTTCGCGGTTTCCTCGACAAGGGCCGATAATCCCGCAAGACCGCGGACCTGCTGCACTGTCATCGGATGATTCTTTGGCTCGTGAGCGCGCATCGAATGGATGACCGGGCTGATGTCCGCTTTTGGCACAAAGCGGACATTACGCGACTGAGTTCCGATGTCTGCTTTTGGGGGTAAAGCGGACATTGCGGCCAAGCTGCTCACGCGCGATAAGGTTCGCAGCATTTCATAAAAACCGCGATCAGATATGAGCTACGCTGAAGCGTTACTCCTGACCTTATTCACTGCAATTGTGTCGGTGATAGCCACAAGCCTCGTTCGTCGCGCGTTAGGCGTGGATACCCGCCGAGAGCATCATGAAGTTGGCAATCCCGTTTACCTACAAATCGGCGTTGTGTTCGCTGTCCTGCTTGCGTTCGTGTTCAATGAAGTCTTTGGCGAATATAATGCAGCGGCCCAAGCCATAAACGGAGAATGCGGCGCACTGCATGGAGCCGCACTGCTAGCGCATCAGCTTCCGGACAGACACGGACGAGGTGTTGAGGAAGCCATCCTGAACTATTCGAAGGTTGTGATAAGTGACGAATGGCCGGCCCTACAGCACCGAGAAGCGAGCTCAAACGCGGTATTGGCGTTTCAGGCAATTGTCGAAGCTGCGGGAAATTTGAGCATTGGGCAGCCGAATGATGCGGCCATCCAAAGTCAAATTCTGTCGTTGTTAACTCAGGCCCATGCATTTAGGGAAACGCGCATTTTCCACGCAAACCAAGGGCTGCCGATTATTATTTGGATAGTTCTGTCGTTCTATGGCCTTGTCTTAGTCGTGTTTGTCCTGTTTGCGGGCGTCCAGTCGCGAATAGGACATCTGTTCTTTACAGCAGTTTTTTCGGCGTCAGTAGTTTTAGTATTTGTCCTCGTCAGAATGCTTGACTACCCCTTTGAAGGAGCACTGACCTTAAGCAATGAGGACTTCGTCAGAACGATTGGGCACGTAAGCAGCTTGATTGGCGCCTAAGGTGCCACGCAATGTCCGCTTTTGGCACCTAGCGGACATGGCAACCACCCTCAGCGATGTCCGCTTTTGGGGGGTAAAGCGGACATAGTCCGCAGGCAAGATAATATCTTCGAAAGTTCGGAGCGAATTTGCGAGGATGGTTCGGCCGCGCGCCGAGACTCAATTTTGCCCCACCCCCAACTAATATTTTATGGCGTGGGTGGAATAACTGTCGGGCCCGTCCAATCTTTTGGAAGAAGCTCTACAAACAGTATGCGAAGCGGGAGGTCCGTCTTATTGTCAGCAGTATGTGCGAGGTTCCCCGTTTCAAAAAAGTAATCCCCAGCACGATAGATCGTCACCTTCCCTCCTTCAGTGAATGCGAGCTCGCCAGAAATTACATATCGAACTCCAGGGCCAACATGGTGATGCACGCCGAGGTGAGCCCCCGGGGCAAACGTTGCTTCAGTGGCTCGCATTTTGAATTTACCGTTGAGCTCTTCCATGTGGCTATACACAACCTCATCTAGTTTAATACCCGCTGTAATGCCCCGTGCTTCCACGGCTTCTTGAGCTGCCAAATGATCTGTCCCGCCAAGCAGCGCCATGACGAGCAATAGTGCGGAGCGCATCATCATATCCTCCTCTGTGTTGACCCATTAACGGTAAGCTTAGCACTCGTTTGCGCAATGTCCGCTTTTGGCACAAAGCGGACATGCCAATCGCACTCCGCAATGTCCGTTTCGGGGGTAAAGCGGACATTGCTCGGAGGTGCCCCAATATCCGCTTTTGACCCAAAGCGGACATCGGCGACTTTACCTGGTACGATGCTGCGTCGCGAGCCGGGGAACCACTCTTTAGATGCTCCATTCTTACGTTTTTCGCGATCAGATGACGATCCGGCGGCTCCGCCTCGCAGCCGGTCTGGTCATGCTCTCTTATCTCGCGCTGCACCTCACTATGCACGCGCTAGGCAATATTTCTTTCCAGGCAATGCAATGGGGCACTCGTATCCATGATTTCGTCTGGCATAGTGCGCTGGGAACCATTGCTCTCTACTGTGCGCTCGCCATCCATTTTACGCTCGCGTTGTACGCCCTCTATGCCCGCCGGAGCTTCCGAATGGGTGCCGGCGAATTGGTGCGACTTGTTCTCGGATTCTCCATTCTACCTCTCTTATTCCATCACTTTTTTGCGGGGCGATACGTATATTCCGCGTTCGGCGTGGATCGCCGCTATGACGTAGTGCTCACTGCTTATTTTTGGTTTGTTCCGTTCTGGGGTTGGCGGCAGGTCACCGTGCTTTTGGTCGCGTGGACACATGGTTGCCTAGGTGTGCATTACTGGCTCCGTGCACGATCCAATTATCATAGGTTTGCGCCCATATTGCTGACCGTCGCCACACTCCTGCCAGTACTCGCTCTGCTTGGACTTTGGCAAGGTACGCAGCAAATATTCCAGCAATGGCAACTGCACCCCGACTTGCTTCAGATGACCGTGCGCGACGGTCATATGCGCGATCCAGCTATAGGCGGGTCGAGCTGGAATCTCGAAGTGCAGCTCTATTGGATTTATATTGTGCTACTCGCGCTCGTCTTTGTCGGATGGGCGGTGCGCTGGCTGGTTGAACGCCGCCGCGGGCTGATCAAAATCGCTTATCCTGGCGGCCGCGTCCTTCGAGTCCCGGTTGGCTACACCGTACTCGATGCCAGCCGCCGCGCTAGCATTCCACACGCTGCCATTTGCGGCGGACGAGGTCGCTGTACGACTTGCCGCGTCCGCGTGCTGCGCGGGGTTGACAAGTTGCCGCCGCCTAGCGCTTCCGAGCAGGCTTTGTTAAGTCGATTGCACGCTGGTCCGAGCGTGCGTCTGGCTTGTCAATTGCGCCCCCGCAGTGACACCGCCGTGCTGCCGTTGCTGCCGCCAGACATCGGTGCGGGCGAGACACGCCGGCGAGACACTTCTGAGGCTTCGGACCTTGAGCGTTTCGTTGCAATCATGTTTGTGGACATCCGTAGGTCAACAGCTCTGGTCGAGAAACGCCACCCTTATGATGTGGTGTTCCTACTGAATCATTTCTTCGATGCCGTGGCAGGCGCTGTGGTCGACACCGGTGGCATGCCTAGCCAATTCGTCGGCGACGGCATGATGGCGACCTTCGGCGTACACACCGGGGAACGTGAGGCTTGCTCACAGGCATTGGGTGCTGCGCAACTTATTCACAGCCGCCTTGCCGATATGAATCGAACAATGGCTGACGAGTTGCCGGAGCCAATTGCAATCGGCGTCGGGCTCCATGCAGGCAGTGTCATCCTGGGGGAACTTGGCTACAAGGATCGCTTCGTGCTTACAGCAATCGGCGATTCAGTGCATGTAGCTGCACGTCTCCAAGAATTGACTAAAGATTACGGCTGTCAGCTCATCGTGTCCGAAATCGTCGCCACAACTGCTGGGGTCGAAATGAGTGGCTTTCCTCTGCGCGAGATCACCGTGCGCGGACGTGCGGAACCACTGGCCGTAAGAATCGTCGGTGCTATGAACGAGCTCGTCGCGTGAAATTGCGGTCTGCCGCAATGTCTGCTTTTGGCACAAAGCGGACGTCACGCTGCGTCGGTCGGTCATCGGTGCTGTGAGATTCGGGGCGCGATCGTGGCGCCTCGCGTCTCGCCAGCATACGACCGCTTCTGCTCCTTTGACCGGATCATGTCCGCTTCTGGCACATAGCGGACATCACGCGACTAAGTTCCAATGTCCGCTTTTGGGGGTAAAGCGGACATTCCTTTGACTAGCCGCGATGTCCGCTTTTGACCCAAAGCGGACATTGGGCGATCCGGTTTGCTGTGGCGCAAACAGCCTCCATTCGATGTGAT
>Ga0318567_10001339_pt1 | contig 9956 bp, 8 predicted proteins | sample GRESIP088b5f20_FD_203691 | JGI IMG/M metagenome (GOLD analysis project Ga0318567, IMG submission 203691) | Tropical soil microbial communities from Luquillo Experimental Forest, Puerto Rico - GRE.SIPMG.088b5f20 | ecosystem: Environmental > Terrestrial > Soil > Tropical forest > Bulk soil | place...
GTATCCAACGATCTTTGTGTTGGGCATCGATGGGCTTGGGCCGAACACCAAGCTCGCAGGTTCGGCTATCGTGATGTCGATCGTAGGAGGCGCCTTGCTCACGCCCATCATGGGTCTGCTTGCACAGTCGGGCCATCATGCCGCAGACGCGTACTCCGTGCCGCTGCTCTGCTACGTCTACGTCGCGTTCTATGCCTTTGTCGGCTGCCACTTCGGACGCAGCAAAGACGTGCCGCTGATCGCAGCGGGCGAGGAATAACGCACAGCTCAAGTTGCGCCAGACTGCCTTAAAGTTTGTCCCAGAAGATGGTGGACGCGGAAGGAATCGAATTGTCCACCCAACGTATTATCAACAACTTGCAGTCGCACGGATGACACATTTTAGCTACTAAAGGCAGCCCAAGACGGAGAAACAGAGCGCAAATGGAGCGCACAATCACGATCAAGCAGGCAGAGACATGGACAATCCCTACTTCGAAGACCAAGATCGACCGTGTTAAAAGCCTATAACCCAACTCCAAGCATCACGCCTATGCAGTGTAATTAGACCCTGCACGTTACTTCAGTGGGGTTGTCACTTCAAAACGGGACCCCATGTGTTTCAATGGAAACAGCTTAGAGACGATTGGGGTACGAGATGCCTGAACTGAGCGTGAGCGCTGTAACTGTCCCGACGCTTTTGGAGAAGTTGAGGAAGCTGGAATGGCAGGTTCCAAAGTTCCAAAGGGAATTCGTTTGGAGCACGAATGACGTTCTAGAGTTGCTCGTGTCAATCTATGAAGCTCGACCGATTGGGATGGCGACGTTATGGGAGCAATCCGACCCGCCAGCAGTCGACCTCCAGCCGATCTATATATACGACTCAGACCCAATTACCAACGGAGCAAGCCCTCGGCACTTCACCGAAACTGAACATCCTCCAAGGACTACTAATGCAATTCTCGATGGACGGCAGAGATGCACGGCGTTGGCGATGTCATTTGGCGGACTCCGGGCGCTTGACGGTCGATTCAGGTTTTCAGGGAGATACTACCTAGATGTCTTAGCAGAGGATGACTCAAAACGGTTCCAATTCATAAAGGAATCGGATGTCACAGCGCGCCATTTGGATGTGGATGCGAATTGTATCTCCAAAGGACTGTTCCCCCTCTGCTCCAATCTGGACGGCGAGTCGATAATGAACCAGTGGATGCGATACCTGGCAGCCATCCAGGATCCGCAATACTATCCGAATTCGGCGTTGCCGCCGTTGGAGGAGATCCAACGTAGAAACGAGATTCTGAAAAAGGCGTTTCAAGGAATCGTTGACACCAAGCTTGCGGTCTACACAGTTCCTTCCAGCTACGGCCTGTCAGATATTTGCGACATCTTCGAAAAGCTGAATACAACGGGCACCAAGGTTTCGGCTGTCGACTTGATTCATGCCTCTCTCTATGCTGATACGAAGGATGACGCAGAAGGACCAATCGACCTCAGAAACTGGATCTCCGAATTCGGACAATTGGATGGCGCCATCGGGTGGTCGTCCATCAATGATCGCCCAGAACTCGTGGCACAAATCGTAACGGCATGTTACGTCGCCCTAGACCAGAAACCACCGTCGAAAAGTCAGCAGTCTGTCACATCCGTAAAATCAGGCGATCTGATGGCAACTCCAACCATCCATTGGAGAAATGTCATTCAGAATCAGTCAAGATTGGCTGAGTTCCTCCTTGAGTTCCAGAGAGTCGTGGCACATGGCCTGTTCTCGTATCAGAACTGTCCCTATCCGGTCTCCGCTGCGATTTATGTAGCGTTGCGTTGGCATCTTACCTTTGATCTGAAACCTGGGACGCCAAGACGGACAGATGAACTCGACGCCCTTTATAGAGCATTCTTTTGGAGGAACGCCCTATCGAATCGATATGACCAGGGATTCTTGACTCAGCTTGGAGCGGATATCGGCGAGATTAAGACGTGGCTCGCTGCAAGGGACTCGTTCGCAACGATAACCGAATGGGCCGCCAACATCCAGGTGAAGATGAATACCTATATGAAGGCGCAGATCCCGACCAAAGAGATATTGGTAGACTCACTCACGAATGGACGACCGACGGGCGCGACTCAGAAAGCCTTCTACCTTTGCATGCTGGCCAACGTAAAAAGGGACCTCGTAGATCCGGCTGTCTCGCTTGCATTTCCTGGCAATGAGAATGTCGAGATGCACCATATTTATCCACGGGCATGGTGTGCCAACAACCAAGTAGGCGCCCTGGCGACGCTATTGAATACTCAGCAGGCCGGACGTGATTGGGTCAATTCGGTTTCTAATCTCATGCCGCTGAGCAGACCATCCAACAATCTCTGGAAGGCGCGTTTGCCAGGGCAGCTTGTGCGGGAACGGGCCATTACTTATCTTCAAGTTCAAGAAATCGCGGATGCAGCCTACATAGACAGCACTTCGTACAGCTATCTACTCGAAGGCTCCACTCACATCCGAGAGTTTTGGGAGCGACGAGCCGGAGCGATCGCTGATGATCTGCTCCGCAGAACTAATGTGATCGTATAGGAGAGGAACGAAGTGCTCGAATCCGCGACCACTCCTCTCCTGGAACTTCTAGCGCACTTCATAACCTCTCAGACGATCCTGACCCTGAGAGAACTGTTTCAACGTGCCCAATTGTCTGGCCTAGATCTGGACAGACTGCAGACTGTTAGCGCTCTATGCAGAAAGCACAACCTCGAGTTCATTCCGCCTCTGACACGCGGAGACCTTGACTCACCTCGAAAACTGAGGTTTCGGCCGGCAACCGGGTTAACACATGAAGCAGCCCTTGAAGAGATTGCGAAAGGTGAATCCCAGACCTTGGAATTCAAATCCTCTCTCTGGTTCGATCGTCAACGTGCTGAAAGTAATCCCGAGGTTTCGCTGGCTGAACTGAAATCGGAACTCGTCTTGCATAGCGCGCTGAAAAGCATTGCGGCAATGATGAACACCTCTGGCGGAATTCTCTACCTCGGTGTGCGCGATGACGGCCGCCCGATCGGGCTCGAACCAGATTACGCATTTCTCAAACCTGAGAAACGTGACCCCGATGGGTTTGAACTTGTGTTCAGAGACTTGATCAAGGATCGCTTTTACCGAGGCAATGGTGTTAACGATTGCATAGAAGTGCGATTCATCGTTGTGGGCAATGGTCCTTGTACGATATCCCGTATTGAAGTGGTTCCTGGTCCGCAACTGGCTTTTCTGCGGGGGGTCAAGGACCCCCACTATCACCTCTATAGGCGTCAAGGTAATCGAACGACCGAAGTCCGCATTGAAGAGTTTGAGGATTTTCTCTTGAGTCGAAGGCGCATGTACGCAGCCTGACTACGGCTACGTCTAGAATCTGCGCTTTTCTGTTCAAGTGTTCAAAGTGCGCTCGAGTGCCTCCCACGAACCATTCGACTACAAAAGCCGTTGCGGAAGGCTGCTGATCGTGCTCAGGTGGGCTGCCATCTTGGCCTCTACTTTGCCGTCCTGACTCACCCGCCTATTGATCTACGCATAGAAAAGCTCCATCACCCCTTACCCCATCGTTCAATCGGTGGGTTTTTCATGTTGCTCACGGCTTCGCCGCGTTGCGCCGTAGGCAAGACTCGATCTCACCAAGAAAGGTAACTAATGAAGGAAGATGCAAACGAACCAACCCCTGCGAATGAAACTTCGCCATCAAACGAATTCAACCGCCGCCTAGCTGTTCTGAAGACGGAGGTCGATCTCGACTTCCCCAACCTCTTGACTGGATTGGAGTCGGGAGTCAGGCTCGTGATCTTCAAGAACAACCGGCCTTCGGCGGATCTCAATCCTGAGGTTCTGCGCAGATGGGGTGGAATGCTTGCACTCTGCGAATCCTATGGCGCAGCAGTTCTGATCGTGGACCAGCGTCGGATCCTCGAGACTGAGGATTAGGGAACCTGCAATTGCTCGCCAGCACCTCAGGTCAGTAGTTTCCCTGGCGAATCTCAGGGGCTCGCCCGATACCAACGTTTCTGACCCTGCCCTAATCTTCCTTCAGTGAACAGGCATTCGGTCGCTTTCCAATCGCTGCCAGCTTGAACGCGTTATGAGCGCGCTCTACCGAGGAAGAGACCCGCAACACCCGTTTGCAAATTGAATGGCCCATCCAGATGCCCGCAGGCGTCCACACCTGACGTGTGTCTGCGAATGGCCATACAGGAGAAGAACAGCTTTGGACAACTCAGAAACAACGAAGTACCCACTGCTCGAAGCACTGCTTTCGAGCCGCAACTTGCCCCTTCAACCGATGTACCGCAACCGCGATGTCGCAGCCATCTTCGATGTCTGCGTGAGGGTCATCCAGAACAGGATCGCCTCCGGCCACCTGAGAGCTCGAGATCTCCCCGGCCGGTGGCGCTTCTTCCCGCAAGACCTTGAGGACTACCTCCAAGCCAGCGCAAAGGGGGCACGCTAAGGTGTCATTCGCCATTCACCTCCGGGAGACTCCGGATTGCTCATCCTGCGCGGCAATTCCTAGACGTTCCGTATATCTTCCAAACGCGTTAAACCAAGGCTGGCGTTTCCGAAACTTCGCGGCGCATCACCTTGATGCGCATTTTATGCGCATATTCGCGCCCATAGCTTAGCGGACAACCAACAAGGAGATGCATATATGAAGTGCTCAAAGATTCCGAATGGCACGCTGCTTGCTCGCGAAGTTCGCAATTCATCCGAGACAACGGGGTTGCCGTCTCCAAAGACCATTGAGGATCTCCTCATCAGACTACGCGAGGATCCACCCAACACATTGCCGATGCTGTGCAGCACGGCCGCACGATTGAGCGACTATCTTGGAAAGTGCCCAAATGAAATGACCATTGATGAGGTCGCAGCTGCGCGGAATGGCTTCAGGCCATTCCTCATTGATCGCAAGTACAAGCCCGGTGCAGTCAAGAGCTATGTCAACTATGTTCGGATTTTCCTCGATTGCGCGGCAAAATGCGGCTGGAACCCGGACGAATCTGTTCCTGAGGCATGGAGAGGTGTCATGAACCTCGCTGAGGCTGCCAAATGCAAAGACTTCGTCATGCATTTTGCGCGGTTGAAGGCCTCTCCTAACGAAGTCACGCTGTCTGATTCCGACGAGTTGCTTCGCTCTAAAATAGGCGCGGGATACAGCTACGCGCACACTGTCGCAAAGATCAATCGGTTCTGGCGTGTGCTACGACAGCTGGGACGCACCGATGCGCTCCCAAAGGCTTTGTCTCGCGAAGCGGAGTACGGGATTAGGCTTGATCAGTTTCCCGATCCTCTAAAGGACGAAGTGCAAACTTTATTGAAATGGAAACAGGCGGCATTTGCACTCGGTAGGCCGAAGACCGGAAGACTGAGGCCAGTGACAGCAAAGCTCCTCGAAGGCCATATTTGCAGGCTCTATGGATTTGCCGTCAACGTTCGCCAAATCGCGGGTGTCGTCTCTCTCCCCTCTCTAATAGATAAGGCACTCGTGAGTGACTTCGTCGAATGGAGCATCAACGAGAGAGGCATCAAAGGCGAGGGGGTACTCAACAGCCTAAAGCAACTGTACGCAGCGATTCGTTATCATTCGACCTTCGCGTCTGTCGATTTGTCCTGGTTCAAGCCTCTTATGGACAGCATCCCGACTGACGGTGATGACGAGAAGAGAAAGGAACGAAAGGGATGGAATTACCTCGAGTATCAAAAGGTCGAGGCCATTCCAGAAAAGATCCGCGCGGAAAGGAACAGTCTTCCACAATCATGCACTGACCACGCTGCACACCTAGCAATGTACGAACTATTGATTAAACTTCTGCTCGTTTTTGCATGGCGTCAGCTCAATGTGAGGAATTGCCGGATCCAAGGAGAACAACCAAACCTGTTCAAAGCGAAGATCGAACCTTACAGACAGATGGATAGACCCGAATGGGTCATCCATGAACAGGAAAGAAATCCGGATGCTCAGATTTGGCAAGTGCACTTCAGCAAAGATGAAACTAAAAAGAAGCATGTGGTACATGCCGTCGTACCGCGCACTTTGATTGGTCTCCTCGAGGATTACTTACACAACTTCCGACATCATTTGCTCCGAGGGAGCGATCCGGGCACCCTGTTTATCAATCGCACCGGTGGTCCAATGACGATGCAACAGACTACCAGACTTGTGTCCAGACTTGTGGCACGGCATGGAGGAGTCCGTGTAACCCCTCATTTGTTCCGCGACATTGTTGCATTTGAGTGGTTGAAAGCTCATCCGAAAGATTTCCTGACATTGTCGAAGATCTTATGGCACAAGGATGTGCAAACAACAATTCGAATATACGGCGGCCGATTTGACGAATCTAGTGGCGTCTGCGGAATGGAGAATTGGATCGAAGAACGGGAAGCGAGGTCCGAATCAAAATGAGCACTGTCGGCACGATTGTTGAGTCACGGCAAACTGAATGGCTCACGGCCGGTGAGGCCGCTCAACACCTAAAGGTGAAGCGACGCACGCTGCTTCAGTGGGTGCGGGAAGGAAAAGTTCCCGCACACAAACTCTCCGGCACGCAGAGGTACGTCTACCGATTCTTGAAGTCCGAGTTGGATGCTATGCTGATGCCGTCATCCGCTGTGGCTGCTTAGAGGAGGAAGCATGCGAACACAGCGACACACAAACGGGTCTGTGCGCTACGACAAACGGCGCAGGACTTGGAACTATCTCTGGTACGAAGGCCCGATTCGCCGTTCAAAGCGAATCGGGACCAAGCAAGAATTCCCAACCAAGGCCGCAGCTTGGAAGGAAATTGAGCGCCTCGAGATCCAACCACGATCCCAGACGCAAATGGGTGAGACAGTGCGCAGCGTGATTGAGCGTTACCAGGCTGAACGGATGCCATCCCGTCATACGACGGCGAGGGTGTACAACGGAGTCCTGCGTAATCACATCATGCCGAAATGGGGAGATGAGCCGATTCAGGCACTGCAGCCCCGCCCTGTCGAACTTTGGCTCCGCGAACTGCCCCTGTCGCCGAAATCCAAGACGCATGTGCGCGCAATGATGCACATGCTTGTGGAGTATGCGATGTGGGCCGGGATGATGGACCTGAGCCGCAATCCGATCTCTCTGGTGCGCAACATAGGGGCAACCCAGAAGATCAGGAAGGCACGCAGCCTGACAGTAGAGCAATTCCATGCCCTGCTGAAGGAGCTGCATGAGCCGTTCGCAACGATGGCACTCACCTCTGTTTGCTTGGGGCTTCGCATCAGCGAGGCGCTGGCGCTGAAGTGGTCCGACGTGGATTGGCTCAACGCTCGGCTCAGTGTCCGGCGCGGTATCGTGAATCAAACGGTCGCAGATGTGAAGACACAGGGCTCTGCACGGACATTCACTCTCTCCGCCAAGCTGATGGAGAGGTTGAAGGCCTGGAAGCGGTGTTCGGAATTCACTGCGGAAGAGGACTGGATCTTCGCCAGCCCGTTCAAGATTGGAAGGCTTCCCTGGTCATACACAGGGGTGCGCCAGGAACTTGAACGCGCATCTACGGCCGCCGGCATCGGTCATCTCAGCTCGCACGCTTTCCGGCACACCTACCGCTCCTGGCTAGATGCAGTTGGTACGCCTGTAGCCGTGCAGCAGAAGATGATGCGTCACTCGGACATCAGGACTACGTTCAATGTGTATGGGGACGTTGTGACGGACGAGATGACAACTGCAGGAATGAAGGTAGCGCAGCTTGCGTTTCAGGTAGACGGAGCGCAAACAGAGCGCAATGTAAGCTAAGTTATTGATTAGCTGGTGGACGCGGAAGGAATCGAACCTTCAACCTGTCGGTTAAGAGCCGAATGCTCTGCCAGTTGAGCTACGCGTCCAGTGCTTGTGAAAACCGCGCGGTGGGTAATTCGTGGCGCGGTTCAGGCAGGCAAAACTCTCTTGCTGCCAAGAAGAATAGTAGCACAGTGTGCGGTGGATTCCCAAACGCGCAGAGTGCGTGATGTGAACTAGAAAGTGAACGCGAGGCCGGCGCGGATTCCGCGCTGATCCTGCGCGAACACGAGCACCGATCCATCGCTCGTGATGAAGGGGCGGTAGCCCTCGGCGAGAAGGTTACGCACATCGAGCAGCGCTTCGATGTTGCTCCGTTGATGGCCTGCGCGAATGGGCTGGCGCAGATGCAGATTCAGGTACGGAGCAGCCGCGTCCTCTGCGAACGGAGCGACGGCAGTCACCGTGTCCTCTGGCTGCCAGCGATAGCTTGCGCGCCACCGGGTGCCTGTGCCCTCGAGCGTTCCAGAGAGCGAGAGCGCGTAGGTTTGCACGCGGCGCGGATGCATCGCCGCAACCAGTTGCGCCATGGAGATGGAATGAGCGGCTACGGGAACGGCGAGTGCATCGCCATTTGCGTAGGCGAGGCGAACCGTGTTGCCTGCGGGTAAACGGCGCTCAAAGCTGGCGGTCACACCGGAGGTAGAGTAGTTCGGCCCCGTTGTGCGTAACAGATTGCTCGATGGGTCGATCAGCACATCGTTGCCGGAGGGCGCAGTGCCCGCAAATCCCGCTTCGATAACCGGGTTCTCGAGCGACTCTGAAAACACGGCCACCGCCAGGCTGGAACCGTCTGTGCGGCGCTCCCATCCGATCTCGTGGTGCATTCCGTGCTCAATTACGAGGTGTCCCTGGCGCAACGCAGCCGCTGGCATCCAGGTGGCAGCATGTCCCTGGTCGGCGCCAGCCTCGGGTGACAGCGCTGTCGCCATCCGGTAGCGAACCGTGGAACTCCCCTTCCGCCAGCCGAACGAGGCAAATGGAAGCGCTGCGATGACCGTATTAGGCGAGTTCTGTGCCATGCGGGCGATGACCTGAGCCGCTCCAGCCTGCACTTCGAACTCGTCGCCCATATTCATGTCTTCCCAGGTCCGCATCGTTGCTTCGTCCAGCCCCTGCGCACCCTCGGCATCGATCTCCGGATGAACCGCAATAGCCGCCAGGGTCTGCACCGATCCGGCGAAGCCGAGATCCTGCCGGAAGCCCAGCATCGACTCCATACCGGCATCCGTTGAAGGATCGAAGTCCACGCGGGCCAGCAACTCGCGGCTTCCCGAAGGCGTGTCTTCGATTGCGGCCGTAAGACGCTCACCGCTCTCGCCGAATGTACCCTGGCCGCCGGATGCGACCAGGCGGGCCTTGAGCTTCGGTTGCGCGCTGGGGCCGTCGGTTACCACCACGAGCGGTCCGTCTTCCAGCCAGCGCAGCAATGGGCGATTTGCCGCAGAACGCAGAGTCCACGCCCAGTCATCCTGCTGCGCATTGGCTGCACGCGGCTGCGCAGGCAGCCACTGCATTACTTCGTAGAGAGTATTGAGCGTAAGATTGACGACTGTCGTGCTGCGCACGCGAATGTTCTCGCGCAGGGACGGCAAGAAGGTTGCACCCATCGCTTTCAGCGAATAGCGGCCCGGCGCAACAGACGGAATCGTGAAGTGCCCCTCGTCGTTGGTGTAGACGACCGCCAGCACGCTGAGGTCGGGACGGAGCAGCTGAACGACTGCGCCAATCTGCGGAACGCCCGCAGAGTTACGCACCACTCCTGTAACCGATCCGGGGGCAGCCGCGTGGACAGGGGCAGCACCCACCGCAATCAGCGTGATGAAGACAGCGAACTGAAGCCTGCGCATCATCCGTGTTGAGTATCCGCCTGCGTCCCTGGCAGATCTGCTCCAACAATTGCCTTGCCAGCCTGCCGGTCTTATGCCAGCATGAGCCTCTTACAGCGCGTGCTACTGACTATTCGACGACAAAGGGGACCGATTGTGCAATCTCCTGCTTCGAAATCAGGTCGGCAACCTTGATCGTCACCTTGTACTTGCCGGGCTGCAACCCAGCTACCGGGAGGGAGTTCTCCACCGTCAGCTGATCGCTATGTTCGCCCAAGTCCTTTGAATCCATCTGCTTTTCGAGCAGAACACTGTTGTTTGC
>Ga0318567_10001340_pt1 | contig 9952 bp, 10 predicted proteins | sample GRESIP088b5f20_FD_203691 | JGI IMG/M metagenome (GOLD analysis project Ga0318567, IMG submission 203691) | Tropical soil microbial communities from Luquillo Experimental Forest, Puerto Rico - GRE.SIPMG.088b5f20 | ecosystem: Environmental > Terrestrial > Soil > Tropical forest > Bulk soil...
GTCAAGGTGCTCTCCCAGATCCGCTGCACCCGGGCCGCCCTGCCCCGGCTCCGGCACAGCGCCGCCCCGCGGGTCATCAACATCAACGCGGTCTACGGCCGCTACCCGGATCCCGGGTTCCTGGCCTCGTCGGTCAACCGGGCCTCCTGCCTCAGCCTGGCCAAGGCGCTGGCCATCGAGCTCGGCGGTGAGGGGATCCTGGTCAACAGCGTGAACATCGGCTTCGTGACCACGCCGCAGTGGGAGAACATCCACCGCAGGCGCGCCCCGGACGTGCCGGCCGAGGAGTTCTTCGCGCAGCTCGCGGCCAGCGAGGTGCCGCTCGGCCGGTTCGGGCGGCCGGACGAGGTGTCCGGCCTGGTGGCTTTCCTGGCCAGCGACCGGGCCAGCTACATCACCGGCGCGTCGGTCGACGTGGCCGGCGGCCTGGGGAAGTACCTCTAGCCATGTGCCGGCTGCTGGGCTACTGCGCCCGCGACAACGCCTCGCTCGCCGAGATCATGGGCGAGCCCGGGTTGCAGGCCTTCACCGCGCTGTCGTCGTTCCACGGCGATGGCTGGGGCATGGCCTGGTACGACCACCGCCAGCTGCACGTCAAGAAGTCCCCGCAGCGGGCCGCCGATGAGCCTGCCTTCACCGAGCACGCGCACCGCAGGCTCGGCGAGCTGGGCCTGGTGCACCTGCGCTGGGCCACCCCCGGCCTGCCGGTCGAGCCGCGCAACACTCACCCGTTCCGCCGCGGCGACGTCGCGATGGCGCACAACGGCGCGATCCACCCCCAGGACCGGCTCGGCGAGCTGCTGCCGGCCGCCTGGGAGGGGCAGCTGGCCGGCACCACCGACAGCGAGCGGTACTTCCTGAACGTGATGTCCGGCCTCGAGGCGCACGGCGGGGACATGATCGCGGCCCTCGACGACACCGCTGCCCGGGTCGACAGCCTGCTGCAGCCGAACAGCCTGAACGCGGTGTTCCTGACCCCGGACGCCCTCTACGCGGTCTGCTGGTACCACCCGGAGCGCATCCCGCACACCGCGCTGGCCGCCCGGGCGTACGACGGCCCGACCGAGTGCTACTTCGAGGTGTCCTACCTCGAGACCGACGGCGCCGTGGTCGTGGCTTCGTCCGGGTGGCCGCAGGAGGGCTGGACCTCGCTGCCCAACCGTCACGTCCTGGTGGTGGACCGGGACACGCTGCAGGCCAAGGTGGTACCGCTCCGCTGACGTCCCGCGGGCAAAAGATCTCCGGGGCGGCCTGTCGATCCGCGCTGGTCCCGCCCGTCGTATGAGTATCAGCCCGTTTCCCGGCCGCAGGCGCGGCTGGGGCGCAGCGAGGGAGAACCCGATGGCTAAGTTCGTGTACGTCTACACCGGCGGCCAGATGGCCGAGACGCCGGAAGCTCAGGAGAAGGCGATGCAGGCCTGGGGGGCCTGGTTCGGCACCCTGGGCGGCTCGGTGACCGACATGGGGAACCCGTTCGGCACCTCCGCGACGGTGAGCTCGGGCGGCGTCACCGACGGCGGCAAGTCTGGCGCGAGCGGCTACACGATCGTGTCGGCCGACTCGCTCAGTGACGCGGCGGCCAAGGCCAAGGACTGCCCGGTCCTGGCCAGCGGCGGGACGGTCGAGGTCTACGAGGCCGTCGAGATGTAGCGCCCGGCCAGGTCACGAGGTGACGTCCCGGGATCCCGGGACGTCACTTCGTGGCGGGCGAGTTCCGCTGATCGGCCACCGCGGCCAGGAGCCGCTCGATCTGGCGGATGCCCCGGGCGCGCTCGTGCCGATGCGTCAGCACGGCCGCGGCCACGAACACGATGGAGACGAGAACCGCCAGGCCGACCACGAACGCGATGGTGACCAGGGCGTCGTTCAGGAGCTGCATGTGGATCACGGAACCCACTCCCCGTTTTGTTTACACTGTTTACTCGGCCAGTATGGACAGCCGAAGTGAACGGTGTCAACATATTTAACTCCCGCGCCCGCCGGCCTGGGCCAGCCGCCCTGATGGGCGGCCGCGGCTAGGTGCGGCGCGGAGCGGAGCCGATGCCGTCGATGAGGATGTCCAGTGTGCGCTGGATGGCCGCGGCCTGCTCGCGCTCGGCCAGCGCGGCCAGCGGGCCGTCGACGAGCAGCGTGGCCAGCCCGTGCACGGACGCCCAGAACGCGATCGGGGCCACCGGGCGGCGGGCCGGGTCGAGCAGGCCGACCTCGACGAGCTCGTCGAGGGAGCGGGAGAGTATCTGGTACGGGCGCGAGGCCTCGATCCGCGCCGTGACGTTGACATCGACGTCGCCAGGGCCGGCGTCGGGCCGGCAGAACGCCGTGTGGAACAGGCCGGGGTTGTCGAGCGCGAACCCGACGTAGGCGCGGCCCAGGTTGCGGAACCGCCGGACCGCGTCGTCGGCCCGGGCGGGCAGCGGCTGGCCGCGGTCCAGGCCGTCTTGCATCGCGTCGGCCAGCGCCGCGAGCGCCCGGTGCTTGACCGCCTGCAACAGCTCGCCGTGCCCGACGTAGTGCCGGTACGCGGCGGCGGCGGAAACCCCCACCCGGCGCGCCGCCTCCCGGAGCACGACCGCCTCGGGCCCGCCGCCGCGGGCCAGGTCGGTCGCGGCGTCGGCCAGCGCGTTGGGCAGGTCACCGTGGTGGTAGCCGGCCCGGCCGACGTGAGTGGTTGCCACGGCTTCATAGTGCAGCACAAGTCCCAGGTTGGCCAACGCCAGCCGCCGGATTGCCCATCTACCCCGGGCCCGAGATCGCCGGACGAAGAGCCTCAGTCCCCAGCTAATCCGCAGATCACCTTCAGCGTGCCCTCACATTGCTGCGATTGGCTTACTCATAGCGCGGCCGAGGGCTCGCCGGACCGGTCCTGCTCCCAATATCCGGCATGCCGCGCACGTCACCCGGACGGGCCCGGCCGTGACCCCCGGGCCACCGGGTGACCCAATCCCGCCACTGCGCCAGCCCCGGCTCTGCCGGCTCAGCCGAGCCAGAGGCGCAGCCAGTCGAACTGCTCGGCGAGCACGTGCAGCACCGACTCGCGCGCCAGGTAGCCGTGGCTCTCGTGCGGCAGCAGCACCAGCCGCGCCGTCCCGCCGTTGCCCTGGATCGCCTGGTAGAGCCGCTCGGACTGGATCGGGAAGGTGCCCGAGTTGTTGTCCTGTTCCCCGTGGATGAGCAGGATCGGCGCCGTGATCTGGTTCGCGTACCGGAACGGCGACACCCGGTCGTAGATCTCGGGCGCCTCCCAGAAACTGCGCCGCTCGGCCTGGAACCCGAACGGCGTCAGGGTCCGGTTGTACGCGCCGCTGCGCGCGATCCCGGCCGCGAACAGGTCGGTGTGCGCGAGCAGGTTCGCGGTCATGAACCCGCCGTAGCTGTGCCCGCCCAAGACCACCCGCGCCGGGTCGGCGATGCCCATCTCGTCCAGGGCCCGGACGTGCGCCTGCGCCGCCGCGGTCACCTGCTGGATGAACGTGTCGTTCATCGTCTCGGGATCGCCGATCACCGGCATCGTCGCGTTCGAGAGCACCGCGTAGCCGCGGAGCACGAACCACGTCGGCTCCAGCGCGGTCAGCCTGGTGAACCGCTGGCTGCTGCCGCGGACCTGGCCGGCGGTGCCCGCGTCGCCGTAGTCGAGCGGGTAGGCCCAGATCAGCAGCGGCAGGCGGCCGCCGGTGGCCGGGTCGTAGCCCGGCGGCAGGTGCAGCATGCCGGACAGCTGCACCCCGTCGCCCCGGTCGTGCACGATCAGCCGCTTCGCCATGCCGGTCAGCTGCGGGTGCGGGTCCGGCCAGCCGGTCAGCGCCCGCCGGCCGGACCCGTCCAGGGCGGTGCGGTACAGGTTCGGCGGCTCGGCTTGGCTCTCGTGCCACAGCACCACCTCGCCGCGGGGCGGATCGGCGTCGCCGCGGAAGCCGAGCACGTGGTCCAGGCCGTCCGCGGGGCTGGAGTACAGCCGCTCCCGCTGCGCCGTCTCCAGGTCCAGGCGGTCGAGGAACGGCCGGTCCCCGTCAGGGGTGGAGCCGTCGCCGCGCAGGTAGATCACGGAGCCGTCCTGCAGCACGGTCCGGGTGCCGTCCGGGTTGGTGATCATCACCGGCGAGCCGGGGTCGGCGTAGGCGTCATCCATCGAGTGGTCGAACAGGATCCGGCGGCGCTCTGGCTCGGCCAGGTCGCAGACCCAGGTGGTCAGCCAGCGGCGGTCACGGTCGTGCTCGGTCAGCAGGACCCGGTGCGGCTCGTCCAGGTCGAGCCAGCCCAGGCAGCGGTGCTGGACGTCGAACGCGCGCTCCGGCTCCCCGGTGAACGGCGCCGCCAGCCGCAGCACGCGGTCGCGGTGCTCGGAGGGGGCGACCGGGTCCCCGCCGTCCAGGGCCTCGGTCCAGGCCAGGCTGGCCGGCGCCCGCTCCTCCCAGGACACCTGGCGCGGGCCGGTCGGCACGCCCTGCCGCGGCACCTCGTCGCTCACCCCGAGCTCGGCCACCACGCGCTCCAGGTCGCCGGCGGCCGACCATACCTCCACGCTGCGCGCGAAGTACTGGTAAGGCACGCGGAACGAGAACGGCCGCCGCAGCCGGTGCACCAGCAGGTGCTCGCCGTCCGGCGAGTCGGCCAGCCGCTGGTAAAGCCCGGGCGGCCCGAGTTCCTTGGCCGCCCCGGTCCGGGGCTCGACCCGCAGCGGCACCGACGTGGCCAGCGCCTCGAACGCGTCCGCGTCGGCGTCGGTGCGCAGCAGGTCCTGGTAGGTCGCCATCTGCGACCGCTTGCCGACCGTCTCCTCGATCCGCGGTTCGAGCGGCGCCGCGGGCAGCTCGGGCGCCTGGTCCGGCGCGCCGAGCGCCAGCAGGGAACTGCCGTCGCGGGTCCAGCGGACCGCGGCGCCTATGGTCAGCGGGTCCCCGCCGAGCACGTCGCGGACCCGCAGCCCCGGCACCTGCCGGGCGGTCGCCGACTCGGCGTCGGCCACCCACACGCCGATGCCGTCCGCCTCGTCCACCGTGAACGCGAAGGTCCGCCCGTCCGGCGCCCACGCGGGCACGCTCGGCTGCGCTCCCTCCGGCAGGGCCACGGCCCGCTCCGCCCCGTCGGCCAGCCGCAGCACCGACAGCCCGGTCAGCCGGCGCACCCGTTGCCGGGCGGCCAGCCCCGGGTCGACCCGGATTCCGGCCAGCGGCCGGTAGGGCCGCGCCAGCAGGGCAACCGGAGGGTGCGACTCGTAGTGCACCAGCGCCACGAACCGCCCGCCCGGGGCCAGCAGGGCCACGGGGGTCGGCGGGGCATCCATGATGGCGACGACATCGCGTTCCGGGGTCTTGTAGGGCACTCGTGATCCTTTCGGTGCGCGGGCCGGTCGGTCTCGCTCAGGGTACGTGGGCGGTCGCGGGAGGAGGACCAGGGCTCGGTCTCGCTCGCCCGTTGCTTCCCCTGCCGGCACCGGGGCGGATAGCGTGGGCCCCCGTGACCGACGATCGCCTGCAGCGGCTCCTGGACGCCCAGACCGCACAGGAGCAAGCGAGCCACCGGCTGCCTTCGCTGGCCGCGGGGCTGGCGCGCCATGGCGCGCTGGCCTGGTCGGGCGGGCGCGGCCGGATTGACGGAGCGAACGGGCCGGCCCCTGATGCGGACGTCCAGTACCGGGCCGGCTCGATCACGAAGACGTTCGTCGCCGCGGAGGTGATGCGCCTGCGCGACGAGGGCAAGCTCGACCTGTCCGACCCGGTGGGCCAGTACTTCGACGCGGCGGACGTGTCGCGCCTGACGATCGGCCAGCTGCTGTCGCAGACCTCGGGCCTGCGCGCCGAGACCTCCGGGCCGTGGTGGGAGCGCACACCGGGATCGCCGTTCGAGTCGCTGACCCAGGCGTCGCTCGGGCCGGACGCGCGGCGGCTCCGGCCCGGCCGCCAGTTCCACTACTCCAACGTGGGGTTCGCGCTGCTCGGCCACCTCGTGAGCACGGTCAGGAAGAAGCCCTGGTACGACGTGATCGCCGAAGAGCTGCTCGCGCCGCTCGGCATGACCAGGACCACCACCCGTCCGCAAGCGCCGCACGCCACGGGCTTCGCCGTGCACCCGCACGCCGACCTGCTGCTGCCCGAGCCGGAATACGACGCCGTGGCCATGGCACCCGCGGGCCAGCTCTGGACCACCGTGGCCGACCTGGCCCGCTGGGCCGGGTTCCTCGCCGGGCCAGGCGGCCCGGGCGGGACCGACGGGAAGGCCGTCCTGCTTTCCGCCGCCAGCCTGGCGGAGATGCGCGAACCCACCGGGATCGACGACACGGCCGACCAGCCCTGGACTCAGGGCTACGGCCTGGGGCTGCAGCTCTGGAACGAGGGCGGGCGCCGGAGCCACGGTCACACCGGCTCGATGCCTGGGTTCGTCGGCATCCTCAAGATCGACACCGCCAGCGGCGACGCGGCCGTCGCGCTGTGCAACTCGACGTCCGGTTTTGGCGTGTCGGTGTTCGCCTCAGACTTGCTGCGGATACTCGCCGAGAACGACCCGCCGGTCCGGCCCGAGTGGACGGCGGCCAGCGTCGCGGGCGACGCGCTCGAGCTGGTGGGTACCTGGTACTGGGGGCCGTCGGCGTTCCTGGTGAGCATGGTGGGCGGGACGGACGGCGGGGAGCTGGAATTCCGGGTGGGCCGGTCCGGCGAGCGGGCCTTCCGGTTCCGCCGCAGCGGCGGCGGAGAATGGACCGGCCTGGACGGCTACTTCGCGGGCGAGGTGCTGCGGCCCGTGCGCGGGCCGGACGGCCGCGTCGTCGCGCTCGACCTGGCCTCGCACACCTACACCCGGCTGCCCTACGACGAGGCCGCGCCGGTGCCGGGCGGCGTGGACCCCGGCGGCTGGCGCGCCGGGTAGCCGCGCCCGGGTAGACGGGCGAGACAGTCGTGACGGGCCACACCGGGTGGCGCCGGGCCCGTTATGGCTTGCGCCCTACTCCGCCCATACCGGGCACGCCGTCGGCCTCCGGGAACGGGGAGGCCTCGGGACGCCAGCTGGTCAGCGGGACCACCCCGGGTTCCACCACCTCAAGGCCGTCAAAAAAGCCGGTGAGCTGCTCGGGACTGCGGGGGTGGTAGGTGTTAGCCGAGCTCTCGTTGTAATGCCGCACGGCCTCGGTGAATGTCTCGCTGGTGTTGACACCGTCGCTGAGGGCCAGATAGCTGCCGGACGGCATGGGGTTCATGAGCCGCTTGATGATCGCCCGCGGGTCGTCGGAATCGGGGACCTGACCCATGATCCCCAGCAGCATGAGCGCGACCGGCTGGCTGAAGTCCAGTGTCTTGGCCGCTTCAGCCAGGATCTTGTCCGTGTGGCGGAGGTCGGCGTCAATGTAGTCGCAGGCACCCTCCGGTGTGCTGGTCAGCAGGGCGCGGGCGTGCACCAGCACCAGCGGATCGTTATCCACGTAGACGATGCGCGACTCCGGCGCGATCGACTGGGCCACCTGGTGGGTGTTGTTAGCGGTCGGCAGGCCGGTCCCGACATCCAGGAACTGGCGGATGCCCGCCTCACCAACCAGGAACTGGACGGCGCGGCCCAGGAATGCCCGGTCCGCCCTCGCCAGCCGGGTGATGTCAGGGAACATCTCCATGACCTGGTCACCGACCATGCGGTCGACCGGGTAGTTGTCCTTGCCTCCCAGCCAGTAGTTCCAGACCCGGGCCGAATGCGGCACCGAGGTGTCGATCTTGGGCTTCTGGTCGGCCGCGGACGAGGACGAGCTGTCGCTCACGGATCATTTCTCCGCTCTGTGCTGCGGGCGGGACGTGGGAGGCACGCCGCCGCGTCTAGGTCTGCTTGAGCAGCGCGCTGATCATATCCTTGCTGTCCGGGCCGGTCCGGGCCCGCACGGCCAGCTGGTCCATGACCGTCACGTAGTCGATGACGTCGTCGGGGTGGTCCAGGTAGACCGCGCTGTTCAGCTGTTCAAGGTAGACCATGTCCGGCAAGTCCGGCTCGGGGAACCGCAGGATCGTGAACGGGCCGCCGGCGGCGGCATGCGGGCCGACGTCGAACGGGGCGATCTGGAGCGTGACGTTGGGCAGCTCGGTGACCTGCAGCAGGTGCTTCAGCTGTGCCCGCATCACCTCCGGGCCGGCCGGCCAGCGGCGCAGCGCCGCCTCGTCCAGCACGGCCCACACCTGGGGGGCATCGGGCTGGGTCAGCAGCAGCTGGCGCTTCATCCGCACGCTGACCCGGCGTTCGATCTCCTCCGCGGGCGCGTGCGCGTTGGCGATGAGGATGACGGCCCGGGCGTAGTCCTCGGTCTGCAGCAGGCCGTGGACGAACTGCACCTCGTAGAGCCGGATGATCGAGGCGGCCTTCTCTAGCCCGAGGTACAGCTCGAACCAGCTGGGCAGGATGTCGTTGTACGGCTGCCACCAGCCGGGCGTGTTGGCCTGGCGGGCCAGGGCCAGCAGCTCTTCGCGCTGGGCCTCGTCGGTCAGCCCGTACAGGCTGAGCAGGTCGGCCACGTCACGCTGCTTGGCGCCGCTGCGCCCCCGCTCCAGACGGCTGATCTTGGAATGGGTGGCCCGGATCGCCTCGGCGGCATCGGCCACCGAGACGTGGCTCTCTTCCCGCAGCCGCCGCAGCTGGGCGCCCAGCGCTATCCGCAGCGCGGTCGGCCCGCTCCGCGCGGCCACCAGCGCTCGCTCCGCCGGCGCGCGAGCAGGCATGACACGCCGAGCCTGGTCTGAGTTCATCGGCAACTCCACCCATTGCGGCTGAACGCCATTCAGCCCAGTATTCCACCGGCCCGCCGCCCCCGCATAGCCGACGGTTACACGCGATAGCCGACCGTAACCTAGGCCACGGCAGCGGCCGGGATATCCGGGCCGGTCAGGGCAGCAGGTAGTCGAACTGGCCGTCCTTGACACCCCGGATGAACGCGTCGATCTCAGCCGGGGTGTAGACCAGCGCCGGGCTGTCGGAGTGACGAGAGTTACGGACGGCGACTCCCCCGTCCGGCAGTTCGGCGACCTCCACGCAGCTCCCGTTCGGGTTGCTGAAGGCGCTCTTGCGCCAGCTGACTCCTTCCAGCCGCGCTGCTGGCATGCCGTTACGAGCCTCAACCATCGGTCTTCTCCCCGTGTTGTTACGGCGGACCTGCCCCTTGTTGGCACCCCTTGCCGCTCTTAGCACGGTATCGCATGCACTTGCTTTTGTTCTGTGCAATCCGCTGCTCATGCAAATGTTCTTGCGGATGCTCTTGCAGGCGTTCGTGCGTACGATAGCCCAGGAACCTCAGAACCCCGATGTTCCCCGATGCTTCCGAAGTATCCGAGCAGACCAAGAGCGGGGAAGGCTGGCATGCCGAACCTCAGCGACAAGGACAGGCAGGCACTCCGGCTCGCCGGAGACCTGCAGAAGGCTATCGACCAATGGCTGGGCCGCCGCGGCGTTCAACCGTCCTGCGCGGTCTCCCCCTTCGTCGACACGGCCGGGGAGCCGGCCGTGATCATCAAGATGAACGCCCAGGTGGCCGACGCCATGATCGACAGCCTCCAGCAGCTGAACGGGCCCTCCGGGCCGCCGCCGCCCCTGGGCGGGCGGGGGCAGGCCCCGCCCCCCGGTGACCCTTCCGCCGGGCCGCCCGGGCCCAGCCCGTCGGGGTACTTCCCGTTCAAGAGCTGAGCGAGGCGGGCCGGCCGCCGGCCCGCGGGCCGGCCGCCGCCGCGCGTCCGGGCCGTCTGCCCCCCGGCGTCCCGGCTCAGGCGTGCACCAGGTCGACGGCGGCCTTCTCGATCGTGGGCTCGTCCAGCAGCACCGCGTTGGCCGCCGGGCCGAGCGGAACGAAGCTGTCCTCGCTGGTCACCCGGGAGATCCTGCCCTGGTACCCGGCGTCGACCAGCGCGGTGACGATCCCTTCGGACACCCCGCCGACGTGGCGGGTCTCGTCCACGACCAGCACCCGCCCGGTCGCCTCGGCCTCGCGCAGCACGTC
>Ga0318567_10001342_pt1 | contig 9945 bp, 6 predicted proteins | sample GRESIP088b5f20_FD_203691 | JGI IMG/M metagenome (GOLD analysis project Ga0318567, IMG submission 203691) | Tropical soil microbial communities from Luquillo Experimental Forest, Puerto Rico - GRE.SIPMG.088b5f20 | ecosystem: Environmental > Terrestrial > Soil > Tropical forest > Bulk soil | place...
CTCTAATATCGCTTTAGCGATAACCTCGTCCGCATTCTTCACTCCCAGCTTGCCAATGTTTGCTTTCAATTCATTTTGTAATTGTGCATCTTTTGCGAGACTTACAATTTCATTTACCAGTTTGTCTTTTGCCTCGCTGTCTTTAATCATTATACCCGCGTGTTTGGCAACAAGGTTTTGTGCATTTACTGTTTGGTGATCTTCGGCTGCAAAGGGATAGGGTACGAACACAACCGGCTTTTTCACTACACACAATTCCGCGATCGCCATGGCACCGGCTCTTGAGATCACCACATCTGCTGCAGCAAATGCAAATTCCATTTTGTTTATAAAGGTGTTGGACCAAACATTCTTATTATCTACAGCTACTTCCGCTCCTCTTGCTGCATAAGGCTTTCCTGTTTGCCAGATTAGTTGCAAATCATTTTTTGCAAATGCAGCAATCTCATTGTCAATTGCCGTATTAATACTTTGCGCTCCGAGACTTCCTCCAATCGACAACACCGTTGTTTTCGCAGGATCGAGTCCGAAAAACTGAACGCCTTCTTCGCGGGTTACGCTCGAGTTGGCAATTGTTGCACGAACAGGATTTCCTGTGACCATGATCTTCGCCGCAGGAAAAAATTTCTCCATTCCGTCACTTGCTACAAAAATCTTTGTTGCGTTTTTGCCGAGCATAATATTTGCCCTTCCGGCAAATGAATTAGACTCGTGAATGAATGTTGGAATATTTTTTTGCTGCGCATATTTCAACACCGGAAAACTTGAGTAACCGCCAACGCCAATAACGGCGCTCGGTTGAAACGAATTAATGATCCTCCTTACCTGGAAAAAACTTTTGATCAGCTTTATCGGCAGTCCGATATTTTTTATCAAAGAACTTCTATTCAACCCTGCAATGTCCAGCCCTTCTATTTTATAGCCTGCTTCGGGCACTTTCTCCATTTCCATTTTCCCCTTCGCACCTACAAATAATATCTCAATGGATGAATCTATTTTCTTCAATGCATTGGCGATTGCAATGGCAGGAAAAATATGCCCGCCTGTACCACCGCCTGCTATGATTATCTTTTTCGAATTCAAAAGTCAAAAGTTAAAAGTCAAAAATTGCATCCCCACTTATCAGCGACTCGCTCTATTAATTCTTAATTATTAATTATTAATTGCTTTCTGCCTTCATCATCTCGGCCTTCTCCACATTCCTCGCAACACTCAATATAATTCCGATCGCCAAACACGTAAACAAAAATGAACTACCACCCATACTCACGAGCGGAAGTGTTACACCCGTTACCGGAAATAAATTCACATTCACGGCCATGTTCGCCAATGCCTGTATCACCAAAGTGAAGCTCAGCCCTAACGACAAAAAGGCCCCAAAAGCGTAAGGGCATTTCCGGAAGATCTGGATGCTTCGGAACAGGAAAACCATGTAAACAAATAAAATTAGCGCTCCCCCCACTAAACCGTACTCTTCTATGATGATTGCGAAAATGAAATCTGAGTACGGGTGCGGCAAAAAGTTTCTAGTTTGACTATTACCAGGTCCGAGTCCAAACACGCCACCTTTCGCAATTGCTGTTTTTGCCTGGTTGATCTGGTAGTTATCATCATCGTCGATATCTTTTCCTCCGTACATGAAGTGCTCAACACGGCTCCTCCATGTGGTAACACGTACAAACAGTTTTGATATTCCTCTTGCTTTCTCCGTTGAGGGAGCGCTTGAGGTTACATCATTACTGCTATGGTGAAAAACAGCGGCCATTATAAGGAACATGATCGGTATCATCGCTAAGCCGATAATCAGCAAAAGATGCTTCATACTAACACGTCCAATGAACATCAGTAGCATACTAGTTGCACCAATCAGCAAAGCCGTTGAAAGGTTTGCCGGCGCAATCAGTATACACACAATGCCAACAGGAATAATGATTGGCAAAAAACCTGTTTTGAAATCTTTGATCACATCTTGCTTCTTACTTAGCAACCGACTCATGTACATGATAAGTGCAAGCTTCGCTAAGTCAGATGTTTGAAAAGTAAGATTGATGATGGGCAGCTTGATCCATCGACTACCTTTATTTAGCTCGGTACCAAAGAACAGTGTATATACAAGTAATGGCATGGCGACAAGAAACAATATTCGCGCCACTTTAGAGTAAACGTTGTAGTTTACCATGTGTGCGAAATAAATCACGCCGATACCGATTGCAATAAAAACGATCTGCTTGAACAGGTACACCTCAGTGTTGCCTTTGTACATTTTGTATGCAAGCGAACCAGTAGAGCTGTACACCACGAGCAGCGACATCAGGGCAAGCAGTATCACAATGGACCAAATCACTTTGTCCCCTTTGGTTCTGCTGCTTAATCCTCTTAAAGCATTTTGTTCTATGTCAGCAATGTTGTTCATTCTTCTTGTTCGTAAGGTGTTGCTTTATTTTTCGATAAGTTGTCAGTTAATGGTTGTTAGTTGTTAGGGTTTGTGATTATAGGGCGAATTCAATTCGCCCCTACTACTACAAATTCTTTACTGCGTCTTTGAATTGTTTGCCTCTGTCTTCGTAATTTTTAAACAAGTCGAAGCTTGCACAAGCTGGGCTCAGTAAAACAACATCTCCTTTGTTTGCCAAATGAAATGCTGTATGTACAGCTTCTTCAGCGCTTGAGGTGCTTGCTATTACGGATACATCGTTTTTAAAAGCGTTCTGTATTTTCAAATTATCCAAACCCATGCACACGATCGCTTTCACTTTTTCTGTTACCAGTTCACGGATTGAATCGTAATCGTTTCCTTTATCAACTCCACCTAGGATGAGGATGGTTGGTTTTTCCATACTCTCCAAAGCGTACCATGTGCTGTTGATGTTTGTAGCCTTACTATCGTTGATAAAATCCACTCCACGCACGGTTGCAACAAATTCCATTCTGTGCTCCAGCGCTTCGAATGACTGAATGGCGTCACGTATCTTTTCTTTTCTCAGGCCAATGGATGAACCGGCCAGTCCTGCTGCCATAGTGTTGTATTGATTGTGTTTACCCTTCAATGCAAAGTCATATACACTCATCTGCATCTTTTCTTCTTCCGTAGCTATTACGACTTCGCCATCCTTAATGTATGCGCCTTTTTTCAGTTCATTTCTCATAGTGAATGGTAATAAGTTAGATTTAATTGAAAACTTGTTTATGTTCTGCATGGTTACTTCATCATCCGCACAATAGATAAATGCATCGCCCTGCTGTTGATTCATTATTATCCGGAACTTGCTGTCTATATAGTTCTGAAACTTATAATCGTATCTATCCAAATGATCCTCCGTGATGTTCGTCAGCACTGCTACATCTGGCTTGAATGTTATGATGTCATCCAGTTGAAAGCTGCTTATCTCTGCTATGTACCACGGCTTCGGATCTTCTGCTACCTGCTTTGCAAACGAGTATCCAATGTTACCCACCAACGCACAATCCAATCCTGCTGTTTTACAAATGTGGTATATCAGCGACGTGGTGGTTGTTTTACCATTACTACCTGTTATGCCAATGATCTTACTGTCTCCTTTATATCTGTATGCCAGTTCTATTTCGCTTATTACCTGTATTCCTTTCGCTCTTATCTTCTTCACCATTTCGTTCTTCTCAGGAATCCCAGGACTCTTCATCACTTCATCTGCATTCAAAATTTTTTCTTCTGAATGTTCTCCTTCTTCGAATTCTATCTGGTGTTGTTCCAGTTCTTTTTTGTAAATGTCTTTTATGCTGCCACCGTCAGACACGAACACAGCATACCCTTTCTGTTTTGCAAGGATGGCTGCGCCAATCCCGCTTTCGCCTGCCCCGAGAATTACAATACGTTTGTTCATAATTTTGCTTTCCCAATTGGATTTTGGGGTTCTTCAAAAGAATGGATTTGTTAGTAACTGCACCTCAATATCTTTTGATCGCCTTAGGATGGTCATTCAAGAATAGGATTTTAAACACTTGGTCCGGTTTTTCAATATTACTTCTAGCGGATCTTCAACGTTACAATTGAAAACACTACGCATAATATGGTTACTATCCAGAAGCGGGTTACAATTTTACTTTCGTGATAACCCAGCTTTTGATAGTGGTGATGCAATGGACTCATTAAAAAGATTCTTTTGCCCTCGCCATACTTCTTCTTGGTATATTTGAAATACGAAACCTGTAATACAACGCTGATATTTTCTACGAGGAACACTCCACAAAAAATAGGGATCAGCAATTCTTTGCGCACAATGATTGCCAGCGCTGCAATGATGCCTCCCAATGTTAAACTTCCTGTATCGCCCATGAACACTTGTGCCGGAAATGCATTGTACCAAAGGAATCCGATACATGCTCCTACTAATGCTCCGATAAAGATGGACAACTCACCAAGATTGGGTATGTACATTATGTTCAGGTAATCGGCCAATCTTAAGTTACCACTTGCATACGCAAACACACCCAAACACACACCTATGATCGCGGACACACCTGTTGCCAATCCATCAATACCATCTGTTAAGTTTGCTCCGTTCGAAACGGCAACAACAATGAAGATCACAAGAGCGATATACAGCACCCATGTAAAACTTCTTAAAGCCGGCGGTAATAATTTCGCGTAGTTAAACTCGTGGCTCTTTACAAACGGAATGGTTGTTACAGGATCCTTCGCTTCTACAAAATGTCTTTGTATGTTGTCAAACTTCACAGTTTTCACATCTTTCATGCCCGTTATATCACCGGAGTATTCGCGCCAAACTTTTACGTTGTCGTTAAACAACAATGTGCTTGCGATGATAACGCTTAGTCCAACCTGTCCGATGATCTTGAACCAACCCGCCAAACCATCTTTATCACCTTTTTTATATGGAACGCCTTGTTGTTGTGCAATGCGTTTTGCTCTTAGTTTTAAATAGTCATCTATAAAACCAATTATTCCTAACCAAATGGTACTAAGGATCATCAGCCTTACGTAGGCCTTGTGCAAATCCGCCAATAATAATGTTGGGATTAAAATGGCAAGAATGATGATGATGCCGCCCATTGTCGGCGTACCTTTTTTCTGTTGTTCGCCTGCAAGACCAAGGTCGCGAACTGTTTCACCAACCTGTTTGCGACGCAAATAGTTGATGAGTGATTTTCCAAACACCGTCGTAATTACCAGGGACAGGATGATAGCCAGCAAAACACGAAACGTGATAAACTGGAACAATTGTCCTCCGGGAAATTTCCACCCTTCAGATTTAAACCATTCAAATAATTGATAGAGCATTTATAATGACTGAATAATTGAATAACTGAATGACACAAATTCAAAAGTTAAAAGTCAAAAGTCAAAAAAACGACTCCGTGACATAAACCACCCCTTTTGAATTTTTAATTTTGAATTTTGACTTTGCCTTTATTTTCCAAACAACTCGAACATTTCCATCAACACTTCCTTGTCATCAAAATGATGTTTGACACCATTTATTTCCTGGTACTTCTCATGGCCCTTGCCTGCTATGAGAATGATATCTTCCGGCTTCGCCAAACTCAATGCTGTTTTGATCGCTTCCTTTCTATCTACTATTGAAATAAATTTTCTTTTTGCTGCAGTGTTTAAACCTGCTTCCATTTGTTTGATGATCTCGTTCGGATCTTCGCTTCTGGGATTATCCGATGTAAAGATCACCTTGTCGCTGTAGTCGCATGCTTCCTGCCCCATTACCGGACGTTTCGCCGTATCTCTGTCTCCACCGCATCCTACAACGGTGATAATTTGCTCGTGACCTTTTCTCAGTTTTTGAATCGTTGTCAGCACATTCACCAAAGCATCCGGAGTGTGCGCGTAATCAACAATTCCGATGATTCTTTCTTTGGGTGACACGATATAATCAAATCTTCCTTCTGCACCAGTCAATACACTCAGGCATCTTAATACTTCGTGTTTTTCTTCGTGCAAACAAATCGCAGCGCCATAAACAGCGAGCAGGTTGTATGCATTGAATTCACCGATCAATCTGAAATGCACTTCCTGGTCATCAATCATCATTACCAAACCGAGCAAACCATTTTCAAGGATCTTTCCTTTAAAATCAGCCATTGTGCGCAGGCTGTAGAAATATTTCTGTGCGTTGGTATTTTGCAACATCACAGCACCATTCTTATCATCATGGTTTGAAATGGCGAATGCATTTGTTGATAGTCCGTCAAAGAACGATTTCTTTACACGCAGGTATTCTGCAAATGTTTTGTGATAGTCCAGGTGATCGTGCGTGATGTTACTGAAAACGCCTCCGGCAAATTCCAATCCCGCGACCCTGTGCTGGTCTATTGCATGCGAACTCACTTCCATGAATGCATGCGTACAACCCGCGTCTACCATACGTTTCAACAAAGCATTTACGCTGATCGCATCCGGCGTGGTGTGTGTTGATGCCAACACTTCACTGCCGATCTGGTTTTGAACAGTGCTTAGCAAACCTGTTTTATATCCCAATGCTGTAAAGAGCTTGTACAACAATGTAGCAATGGTAGTTTTTCCGTTTGTGCCCGTAACCCCTACCAGTACTATCTTTTCAGATGGTTGCCCATAAAAATTATGAGACATGTTACCTGCCGCTACGCCACTGTTTTCAACCTGCACATAAGTAATTCCATCTTTCAGCTTCAGCGGAAACTGCTCACAAATGATTGCAGTTGCGCCTTTTTCAATTGCAGTATCTATATATTGATGTCCATCTACATGAACGCCTTTAATCGCAATGAAAGCCGAACCATCACTCACCTTACGCGAATCGATCTGCAGGTCATTTACATTTACCTGCATGTTTCCCTGCACAGAGCGAAGGCTAACCTTATATAATATATCCTGCAATAATGCCATTAACTCAATTCTATTATTACTGTTGATCCTTTGGTAACGGGCGTTCCGGCTTCTTGTGATTGCGCGGTTACTTTTCCTCTACCTTTTGTAATTACTTTTATCTTCATGTTTTCCAACAAATACAATGCATCTTTCAAACCCATTCCTTTCACATTCGGCATTATATTTTTTTGCACAGGTCTCGCTGTTAATACGGAGCGATTATCGTTCGTCGCAACCGATGTGTAGTCAATCGTTCTCACTGAATCCACAAAAGGCAGCTTCAATGTTTTCATGACACATTTCACTTCGTCAGTATTTCCAGCTCCGCTGAAAGCAGAGCTGTCTTTCCTGATAGCATTCATTGTGATATTGAAAGAACTTTTGTCTACGTTCATCGCATACAGTTTGTCAGCAACTTCTTTAAACACCGGTCCTGCTACTGATGCGCCGTAAAACTTTTTCGCGAACGGTTTATTTTTTATCACCACTATAACAGTGTATTTCGGGTTGTTTGCCGGAAAATATCCTGCGAATGATGATTGATAAATTCTGTCTGCATAACCACGGCTCCCGTTTGCAACAAGTGCCGTTCCTGTTTTTCCTGCTGCTCTGTAATATGGTGACTGCAAGCCTTTACCTGTTCCTTCCAGCATCACTCCTTCAAGGCAAGACTTCAGTTGTTTTAATGTTTGTTCGCTGCAAATCTTCTCTTCCACTACCACCGGTTGATTTTCCTTTACCGTAATTCCATCTTTCTGAAAGGAATTAACGAGATAAGGTTTCATCATTTTTCCGTTGTTCGCTACTGCATTGTACAACATCAATGTTTGCAGCGGGCTCACCAGCACTTCGTATCCAAAGGCCATCCACGGCAGCGACGTAGCACTCCATGTTCTTGACTTCGGCGTTTTAATTACAGGACTTGTTTCTCCCACGAGATCAATTCCTGTCAGCTGGTTCAGCCTTAATCTTTTTAAATGACTGATGAACTGCTCAGGATTTTTGGTATAGTAAGTTGTTGCCAGCTTAGCCATTCCCACATTTGAACTTTCTTCAAATGCTTCCTTGATCGTTACATCATACTTCCCGTGTTTTTCACTGTCAAAGACCGTTCTGCGTCCGTACTGCCATTTGCCACCTTCCAGGTTCACGTGTGTACTAAGTGTGGCATATTTATCTTCCAATACCGAAAGCATTGTTGCCAGTTTGAAAGTAGAACCGGGTTCTGTTGCACGAAGTCCGTAGTTCAAATCTTCCCAGTAATTACCTTCCGGTGTTCTTCCAAGATTGGCAATTGCTTTTATCTTTCCGGTTGCCACTTCCATCACCATGCAGGTTCCGTGCTCACACTCATTTTCAATCATCATTTTCAGCAGAGCATTTTCTGCAATGTCCTGTATGTTTACATCGATGGTGGTGGTTACATCTTTTCCATTCTCCGCATCTACTTCATAGCCTTCAACGGGTACGGCTACACCACCTGCGATAAATCTTACCAGTTTTTTTCCGCTTTCACCTTTTAACAAACTGTCGTACGTTCTTTCCAATCCCACGTTCTGTGCGTTTTCACGGGCCAGACCAATCGTTCTGTTTGCCAGCAATCCAAAAGGATTTAATCTCTTAGATTGTACTTCGGTGATGAAACCGCTTTTGTTTCTTCCCTGTTTCACCAATGGGAAATCACGCAACTGTTTATATTCTTCAAACGAAATATTCTTTTTTAGTAAAAAATATCTATTCTTGTCCTTGTATCCCTTCTTCAACATCTCCTTGTACGCCTCAGTGTTCGCATCTTTAAAAAGACCTGCTAAAGACATACTGAGCGAATCAACATTTTCTTTGAACCTCTTACCATCTTTATCACGTAATCCTTCTGCACCAAAGTCTATGTAAATATTGAAGTAAGGAATCGATGTACTCAACATGCTGCCATCTTCACTATAGATCGTTCCTCGTTCTGCTTCGAGGTTCACGATCTTTGTATGCAAACTGTCACTCTTACTTCTCCAATAATGTCCTTCTACATTTTGAATGTAAAAAGCGCGGCCAATTACAGCTATACCCAGGAACAAAACCCCCAGGAAACATAAATACACCCGCCATAGTATGTCGCGTTTTACCTCCATAAATCAGTCGTCGTTGTGTGTTGAACTATCTGCTAGTATTACCGGCGGCGTTGACAATTCTTTTAATCCCAATGGCTCTACCGCTTTTGATAGTTCACTTTGCTTGCTGCGAAACATCACTTCGCTTTTCAGCGTTTTGAATTCGAATTGCAGCTCCTTTAAATCCTTGTTCGTTTTATTTATTTCCTTGATCGTTTTATCTGAATAGTGTCCGTTGTATATGTAAATAATCGCCAGCACACTTAGAAAAAGAAAAAAAGGAATGTTCTTCACCACCCACGCATACTTGAACCATCTGCGCCAGGAGGCCTTCCTCTGCTTGACTTCCGGTTCCTTATTTTCTACAACTTCCTCCATTTAATAACTGAATAACTGATTAACTGAATAACTGATGTTTGATTTTCTAAGTCGCTTTTATTCTTTAACCACCCGCACTTTTCTAATTCCTAATTTCTAATCTCTAGATCCTCTCCGCCACTCTCAACTTTGCACTTCTCGATCTCGAATTCCTCTTCATCTCTTCATCGGTTGGAAGGATCGGCTTTTTGGTCGTCGGTTTCATCAGCGTTTCTATCTTTTTACTTTCAAACGGATGATCTTCTTCTTCCTCGAATGTTCCTTTCTTGAAAAAACTTTTTACAATTCTGTCTTCCAAAGAATGAAAGGTTATGATCGCTGCTCTTCCGCCTGGTTTCAAAACCGTTGGAAGCTGCTCCAGCATTTCCTTCAACGCCCCAAACTCATCGTTCACTTCTATTCGCAATGCCTGGAAAACCTGCGCGAAATATTTGTTTGGATTTCCTTTCACCACTCCCTGCAAAGCGTTTTTAAAATTGTGAATCGTTTTAAGCGAAACTGCTTTTCTGATCTCAACAATTTTTTTCGCCAGCGTTTTTGAATTGGTTACTTCGCCTAATTGCTCAAACAGCTTGTGCAATTGCGACTCGCTGTAAGTGTTTACAA
>Ga0318567_10001343_pt1 | contig 9944 bp, 9 predicted proteins | sample GRESIP088b5f20_FD_203691 | JGI IMG/M metagenome (GOLD analysis project Ga0318567, IMG submission 203691) | Tropical soil microbial communities from Luquillo Experimental Forest, Puerto Rico - GRE.SIPMG.088b5f20 | ecosystem: Environmental > Terrestrial > Soil > Tropical forest > Bulk soil | place...
CAGGTCGACCCATGCCAGATAGGTCGCATCCGGAATGCGGAATTTGGCCTTGGGCAAGTGCTCGTTCAGAAATCGCTGGGTCCATGCGAAGTTACCGTCCAGATACGCGCGCAACTCATCCAGCCACGGTGCGCCGTTCCGATACGCGCCAATGGCAGCCGCGAGACTGAGGGGATTCACGAACGGGTAGTGCCGCCGTTTCCATTCCGCGCGCAATTCCGGGTCGGAGATGATCACGGTCGCGATCATCATCCCCGCCAGGTTGAAGGTCTTGCTGACGGCCATGCAGGTGATGATGTCCCGGCTGCCCGGGAACAGTCTGGCCAACGGCGTATGCCGGCCGCCGGTTCTGAGCAGATCGCAATGGATCTCGTCGGAAACGATCTTGACGCCGTTTGCGATGCAGAGCTCGCCCATGCGGCGCAGTTCGTCATTCGTCCACACCCGGCCGGTCGGGTTGTGCGGATGGCAAAGGAAAAAAAGCTTCACGGCCGGATCGCTGACTTTTGCCTCGAAGTCGTCGAAGTCGATCGCGTAGTCGCCATCGTCGCAGGCGAGCAGGCGCGATGTCACGAATTCGCGATCGCGCAAAACCGTCGCATGCTTGAAGTAGCCATAAGCCGGCGACAGGCTGAGCACTTTGTCGCCGGGCTGGCAGAGGTATTCGACCAGCCCGAAGAGCGCCGGGATGACGCCTAGCGAGACCTGCATCTCCTCACGGGCGAAGCGCCAATCGTATCGCTCGACACACCAGGCATGGAAAACGTCATAGAGCTGATCGTCGAAGTTCATCGTGTAGCCGAAGACCGGGTGCTTCAGGCGCTCGGAGATCGCGTCGATTGCCGCATCCGGCGCGGCGAACTGCATGTCCGCCACCCACATCGAGATCAATTCTTCCCTCGGCACATCGAGCGCGGGTGCCGGCGCACCGGCGCCGAACAGATAGTTTTCGAAGCCGTCCTCCGCCAGGGCATTTGTGCCGCGGCGGGAAATCAAGCGATCAAAGTCGTAATCCATATGCGTTCAGTCATTCAGTGAAAAGGCCGCCCGGGCCGATCCCCGGGCGAGGTCCCGAAGTCAGTTGAGGAGCGAGCGTTGCCGCGCGTACGTGAAATACACGACGAGCCCGATCGCGAGCCAGACCAGAAACGCGATCCAGGTCGTGGCTTGAAGGAACACGGTCAGCGTGATGCAGAACGCGATCGCAAGCAGAGGCACCAGCGGCACGGCAGGGCAGCGGAACGCGCGCGGCAGATCGGGGCGGGTTTTTCGCAGGACGATGACGGCGACGGAAATCAGGCTGAACGCCGCCAGCGTCCCGATGTTGATGAGTTCGGTCAGCACGTTGAGCGGAACGACGGCCGCGACCAGGCCAAACAGGATCCCGACGATCCAGGTAGCAAAGAACGGCGTACCGAGACTCGAATGGACGCGCGACAGTTTTTTCGGCAAAAGGCCGTCGCGCGACATCGCGAAGACGATCCGCGTTTGCCCATAGGTCATCACGAGAATGACGGTGGTCATGCCGAGAATGGCGCCGAGGTCGACGAATCCCGCAACCCAGTTCTCGCCCGCGTATTGCAGTGCAAGCGACACCGGGTGGTCCACGCCGAGGAACTTCGGGTATGGAACGATGCCGGTCATGATGGCTGACACCGCGACGTACAACACCGCACAGACAGCCAGCGAACCGATGATGCCGATCGGCAGATCGCGCGCCGGCCGTTTCACCTCCTCGGCGGCGGATGTGACCGCGTCGAATCCGATGAACGCGAAAAACACGAGCGCGGCCGCGCTGAACACGCCCGAGTACCCGAAGGGCGTAAACGGATGCCAGTTTCCCGGTTGAACGTGGCGCGCGCCGACCAGAATGAACAGCAGCACGACGCAGATCTTCAACCCGACCATCACGTTGTTGAGTCGTGCCGATTCGCGCACGCCGAGAGACAGCAGTGCGGTCAGCACCAGCATGACGAGGAATGCCGGAAGGTTGAACCATGTATGCACGCCGGGAATCGCACCCGGCGCGGCCGACAGCACGGCGGGAAGATGCAGGCCGAATCCGCCGATCAGCGACTGGAAGTACCCCGACCAGCCCACCGACACAGCCGAGCTCGCAAGACCGTATTCGAGCATCAGATCCCATCCGATCATCCACGCGACCAGCTCGCCCAGCGTCGCATAGCTGTAGGTATAGATCGAGCCGGCAACCGGCACCGATGACGCGAATTCCGCATAGCACAGCGCTGCGAATCCGCACGCGAGCGCGGCAATGACGAACGACACGGTCAACGCGGGTCCGGCAGTCAGCGCGCCGGTGCCCGTCAATACGAAGATTCCGGTGCCGACGATCGCCCCGATCCCCATCAGGATGAGATCGAAGGGCCCAAGCACCTTCTTCAGGCCATGTGGCGCGTGACTGGCGGCAAGCATCGCCGACAGATCCTTTGTTCTGAACAGACTCATCCAGCTCCTCCATTTCTTGTGTATAGATGGCAGGCGCCTTTAGTGGGCGCCGCCGTTCGGACATCGCAGACACGGTTCGGACGCCTCGCGTTGCAGCGCGCCCCCCTTTCTTTTCTGCCTTTGTTTGGTTAATGATCATCGATAGCGTGGTTAATAAGATTTCTTCCTGATAACCATTTCGATGTTTGGCGAGAATATAATTAACCGGTGCTGGATCGCTGCGAATCCGCATCGGGACAGGGCGCGTAGCGTCTTTTCGGCGCGCGAATGAGCGACCGCCGTGATGCGGCAGTGCAATGGAGGAGAGTGGAAATGACGGAACTGGACGATACGGACAGGAAGATCCTGGAGTTGCTGCAGGTCGATGGCCGGCTGACCAACGCCGAAATTGCAGAGAAGATCGGTATGTCAGCGCCCGCTTGCTGGAAACGGCTCAAGCGGCTGGAAAAGCAGGTCATTCTGGGCTACCACGCAACCCTGAATCAGCAGGAGTTGGGGTTGGGACTGTTTGCCTTCATCAACATCATGCTCGACAGTCATTCCGAGAAGGCCATGCATGCGTTCGAGGCAGGCGTGATGGCACTACCGAACGTGGTGGCGTGCCACAACGTATCCGGCAAATACGACTACTTGCTTCAGGTGGTCGTTCGGGACATGGAGTCGTTCCATCAGCTCGCGATGCACCGGATCCGTACGCTCGGCAACATCAAGGAGATGTACACGGGGTTTTCACTGAAGGAGATCAAGCGTTCGACGAGCCTCCCGCTATGAAGCTCGCAGCCTGTCGCAGGCGCACATGAAGGCATGTCCGCTTGACCTTGAGAGCGGCCCCTGACGACGAATATCGTCGAAGGTCTGCATCGGGGCGGTAGCGGCCCTTGGAGGAGCAGCATAAACCAAGCCCCGGCCCGTCATACGGCCGATGTCAGCTGGAATCTGGAGCCGTAGACAACTAAGCTCGATGCCACGGAGCGAACTTGGGCCGGAAGCTTTCATACCCGCCTCACGTTTGCGCGCGACGGGTTACGCGATTCCGGCGAAGCGTTGCTCTAGATAGGCGACGATGGCGTTGGACTCGTACAACCAGCGCGACTGGCCCTCTTCCTGAATATGCAGGCAAGGCACTTTGATCTTGCCGCCGCCAGCCAGCAAACGATCCCGTGCGATGGGATCGTTTTTGGCGTCGTGCAGCGTCATCGGCACATTCAGACGGTGCAGGGCGCGCCGCGTCTTGACGCAGAAGGGGCACGAATGGAACTGATACAGCGATAGCCGCGCCGCTTCTTTTTCTACAATCGCCTGACCTTGCGCCCCACGGCGCTGCGGGCGTGGGCGACTGACGGCGTCGCTGAGTAAAATCAACTGGCCGAGACCGACGCGTAGGGCTTTTATCAACATAGAGACTACCTTGAACGGCGAATGGGAGTGGGCAAGTCTACTCTTTCCAAGATCCGACTGCTCCCGGCATAACCAGGGCGACCGCGATGGGCAGCGAACGACCGTAGTCGGGCCGGCCACGGTGGTCGGGATCGGCCACAACCGGTCGTTCGGCAAGCGGCGAAACCTGTCGTTGGAACGGCGGCAATACTCCGGAACCGGACGGACGAACTGCGCGCACAAATCGGTCTGAGCGGCCATTGGGGCGCGCTGACTGCTAACATAAGAGCTACCAGCTCGTGAGGTCAATGAGATGCGAGTCAGCGAATTTCATAGAGGCCGCTGCGTCCCTACCGGCTGCAGTAAGGCCGTATATACAGCCGCAGCCGATCCTGTACGTCAAAGCAGGCGAAATTGCTTCGCAAACGGGAGGCGTTCATATAAATGCACATGATTATCAAAGGGCAGATGAAGCGCGCTCGCGGAACCCGTCCGTCTGCCGCTAATCAATTCTACGATCTCGCAAGATAAGCAGTACTTCGCATATCGATCTAGCCTGCTCCTTGAGCCTTACTGCGACAAAACCCCTTCGAAAACAGGTCAACCGGCGCCAGGTTGAGCAGGGTGAGATGCTCCGTGTCGGAGATCGCGTGCTCGACCAGATACTGATCGAGCTCGGTCGGTGTCACGTTGAGCTTTTGCGCCAGTGCAGATTTTCATGTGACTGAAATGGGCCGCAAGGAATGAGCACCTCTATAACGCCGTGAGCTCGCTGTCCTTGCCCACGCGCTCGCCGGGTTCTTCTGTTCGTTTAGTGTCGGGCTGCCGTGACAACGTAACGACCTGAGGGCAGCGAAGGCATGCCGCGTAAGAATTCTCGGCAAACCAGCGACAAGTGGCGCGAATCTGGCAAGGTGGCGCCACGTCCACCACCTCTATCAGTTCGGCGACGATCTTCTTGCCGAGGCTACATCTCCCGCCATCATAGTTTCCGCATCTAGCCCCGTCGCAACGCGCAGCGATCCTGAAAACAAGGTTTGGATCGAGCCCGGTATTCTCGACGTCTTCGACAGGGACGTGAGCTTCAGACTTGAGGTACGACACCTCGGGTTGACCGGCCGTGCCACCCACAATCGCGAACACTCTCGCCTCGGGCATATCAGGCTGGCCGCTTGGACAGGAGTACTGCTCAGTGGCTGGCTTCATGTCGACCTCCATCGACCGGCTCGAAGTCAAAGTTCGGTGAATGGCACTTCGGCACCGCCCTTGTCCATGAAGCCACTAAAGGACCTGTGCCCGGAGATCACCGTTAGTGGTTCGGCCTCGATGCCTTTTGATCTCAACTGTGAGGCGATCTCATTGGAAAGCTTCTCCGCCGCCTGAGGATCGAGGTCCCTCAGCCAGCGACCCTGGATCCGCCAGTTAAAAACGACATTTCTGTCCTCGACATCCGTGTTCAATCGCTCGGATGCCAGCTTGATTGCCGCGTCAATCTCAGTCGAAAGGGTGGCCAGAGAAACCACCTTCGCCTTCTTTCCGGATGTAGACATGCTTCCTCCTCGGTGACGTGAATTTCACGCGTGTTTCGGAACGGACCAGGCTTCGACGCCTAGCAGAGTCTAGATAACGTTCACGTGCCCATCAGGTACAAGCGGACACGTCCCCCCTTCAAAGCTGATCGTGAGCTGATGTGTTAATACCATGCCGCCTATGATCTGGGCCGCCTGATCGGGTGTCATGTCCGGATTTGCGTTATTGACATCCTGCGCTATTACAAGGAATGTCCACATGCCGCGATCATCGACGGTAAACTGATAGCCACCGGTGTACACTCCGTCCAACGCCACCGCGTCGCCGAAGCGACCACCCGCGCCGTTGTCTTGTAGGACGAACTTGTCGAACCGGCCATTCGGCCCGGTGAGGAAGCACTGCACAAATAGCTCGGCACCCTTGAAAAGGGTACCGTCCGACGCAAGGAATTGAGCTTGAACGATAAACGGCTCGCGCTTGTATGAGCGCACGACGTCGGGTGCAGTGATCTCATAACTGGAAAGAACGTGGACATTGTTTTGCGTTTCGTCCACGGTGTACGTCAGGTCTCCTGCCGTGGTCGAACGCGTATAGGTCCATTGCGCGCCGATGGCAAACGGTTTGCCCAGCTGGACGGACTCCAGATAGATGAGCTTTGCCTTAAGGTTTTCCGATGTCGTTAGGACACCAGAATGAGTGTTTGTGTGGTCCTGCCCCCGCCGGAATGGGTCCCTGACGTCGGACAATCCTGCTGCAGTTGCGACCGCAGCAGCAGCCGCAAGCAAACCGGCGGCGACAGGGCTTGTGCCGCCCCCAGAGGCGCGAATGCCGCAGCAGTCCTTGGTGCCGTCTTCGCCACCACCACTCGTACCGCCAGACACGGTAAGATCACCTGATCCGGACAACCCTTGCACGACGGCAGCTGCTGCCGCGAGTATTAGCGCTATCAGGCATAACACGAGCTTCCACCACGGGTCACCGAACGGCAAATCCCCGTACTGGCCAGTGTATGGAGCGTCCGGCACCAGATTGACGACAAGTTGGTGCGGAAGGAAGGGCCCGCATGCCGGTGATTTTCCATCCTTCGTCGCGCGCACGAACTCGCGCGCCAGCATCGTTGTAACGCCCTCGTGAATGGGTGTTGAGGGGGAGTCGCAGTCGCATCCGCAGGGCTGGGTGGTACCAACCAGGTCGACGAACTGGACCGCAAGTTGCCCTTCGGGCACGATCCCGGTGAACGTTTTGGTTGCCGGATCGAACTGCACGGATGCCACAAAAATGCGGGCGAAAAGACGCTTGCTCGCGGCCGACGTCTGCACAATAAAGCTGATGAGGTGCTTGCCGGGCGAAGCGCCAGAAAAATTCGCCTGCCAGGTGAACAGCTCGGACGCCCCGGGACTGAGCGGGTTGACGGGATAGGTGACAGGCGTTACCACAATGCCGGGATCATCGACACTTTCAAGATAGACTCTCGCCTGGTCGCTCGCCGATCCTCCCTTATTCCGGAAGTGCGCATTGATGCCCTGCATGCCCAGCGTCGAGACGAATATCCCGTCAGGCAACATGAGGCCGCTGATGTATTCGGTTGCAAACGCGCGGTTCGGAATATCAAGCGTTACGCTCATGATCCTGCTCCATGTCCGAAACAACCAGAACGCTCAACCCGCCGACAATACGGTCCCTGGCGTGCTGCGTGACGTGCAGCAGGGCCGAGCCCGCTTCCAGCGTCCCGACCAGGGTGAAACCGGTGCAGGTGAATGGCGCGACCCTGACGTCCTCAATGACGCGGGGCGCCGTGGCGTATTGCGAAGGATCCGGACACGTTGCCCTGAGAAAACCGTGACCACGCAACTGCCCTGCTTGGATACTCAGCTTCTTGCTGAAGGGCGCGGCATCCCTGGAGGGGGCCTGCCGCGCCCGGATCGAGAAGGTCTGCTCAATACGCCTCGGATTGCAGACCTGGAACGGATAGTGAAAAAGTCCCATCTTGCTGGCGACCACGACGCCGAGGTTGCGTTGTGCGACGGTCGGGTCCGCGTCGCCGTCCAGTACGGACGGGGGCGGTCCCTGTCCTTCAACGACGGCGGCAATGATGCATTCATGCCCGTTATTCACGAAACTGGGCTGCCACACCTTGAGTTCGAGCGTATTGTTCGATTGACCGCCGTACACGGTCACTGAACTCGTGCCAATCGGTACGGCATTGACAGAAGTAATAATTCCGAGTGCCGGATTTGCCCAGTAGAAGTAAACCGTGGCATTGTAAATGTCGGCATTGGTGGTATTTCTGACATTCGCCGCAGCGTAGTACTTCTGACCAACAATCGGCGAAAGCTCTCCGGGCGAGGGCTCACTGGGGTTTGAGATTGGGGTGACCCACACATTGGGGCTCAGCCACCAGGGATCGCCGTGATCGATTACTAGACCGGCCATGATGAACCTCGCATTCTGCTTCTTCAAAACTGGATCAGGTCGACACTACGAGCGTAGGTTGACGCGGCAAGCCATTGGCGGAACTCCGCAGCGGATCGACAGTTTCCGGCGCTTCAATACCGCAGGCAACGCTAAGTCCTGCCGGATCGCAGGTAAGGCCGAAAGATTTGAACGGCACCATGGACGCATGAAGGAAAACGTGCGTGTGCGCGCCAAGGTCCCTCATAAGCGAAATCAGAAAGGCCGACAATGCAGATAATTTCGTTAGTGGACAGCGTGACTGTTTCGCTCATGTCGGCACTCCTGAAATGACCGGGCATCAGATGGCGTGGCCACGCTTGCTGCGCGCGTGTGGATCGCCATTCTGGCCCGATACGGCCCAGCTTCACTCTAGTACGTGGAAGGCACATATCAAAGTGCGCGTCAGAAAAAATGTTGGTCAACCCTGGAAAATCGGGAGTGCCTCCAGATGCACGTTCGGCCACCGGGGAAGCGCTTCATTAAAACGTTGTGTCGCTTGACGACCGTCGTTGACCGTCGTTGTTTGGGCAACTTGAGGGGCAGTGTCGATCGTGCGGTGCTGCTTGCTCAGGCAAGGCCCAGCCGCACAACGGATCGAGCTGCGCGGGGACAGTCAAGATTGAAATCCCCGACAGCGACGTTTCGCCCTCTGCAAAGCGATTTTTCTCCTTGAATCGCCGAGCATTGCAGCCTACCGTTTTAACGGCGCTGTCACATTGAGGTGAACGCGCTCACCCGGACGCGATCGTTACTTCCTTTCTGCATTTACCCTCATACGGAGTGGCAGGCTCGCGCGGTTTGCTGCTTTTGAGTTGGCTCGAGAACGGGGTTATCCGCGATGAGTATTGTGTCTACGCTATTGGCTGATGCTTGGGAGTTTGCGAAAAGGCAGCACCCCGACGCTGAGTATTACGAAGACCGTTTTGAGATGGTCTACGACGACGACAAATGGATGTTCGGTGGCGTCTATGAGGTTGGCGTGCTAACGGCTGTCGACTACAAGAGGCGGCTGGCGCACGTTTCGTTCTGTGTGCCGGAATTGGGGGGGCTAGATATTAACCCTGCCAACATTGCGGTTACCGGAGCGACCTACGTATTTAAAGGTTTAGCAAGCGTCGGACTGTTTGTGCCGGACTTTTTACCCGAGGCCAAGAGTATGCTTCGCCGGGTTGATTCGCCAGCCGAAATTGAGTTTGGCCCCGTACTAACAGTGAGAACGAACGCTGTCCACGTTTCGGAACACGAGATAGCTCAAGCATTCAAGGTTTTTCCCGGGAGGGTAACGATTGTGTCTGAGGATGACCTACACCAGTCCGTCTTCATTAGCTATGGTGGCCTAGATGAGGAACGGGCGAAAGAAATCAATGAGTTTTTGAAGGCGCACAACGTTAAGACCTGGTTCTTTCCTGACAACAGCCTGCCGGGCCAAAAGCTGCATAGAATGATGCATGACGGTGTTAATACGCATGACCGGGTGTTGCTTATTTGCTCTCAATCCTCCCTCTCGCGTCGCGGTGTATTGAATGAACTCGAACGAGTCTTCGAGCGTGAGGCCCGGCAGGGCGGCGATGACATACTTATCCCGGTGACCATTGACGACTATGTTTTTAATGAGTGGACGCTCGCGCGGCAGGATGTCGTGCAGCAGGTGCGAACGAGGGTTATTACAACCATTCCTGCGCGTGAACTTGACCCGGACGGGTTTTTGAGAGAAATGGCGAAGTTGCAGAAGGCGCTAAAGAAATAGGTTTGAGGGAGCATTTTGAGCAGCCCCCTGAAACGCGGGATACAGTCGTTCTGGCATAGATTGACTCATAGTCAATGAGCCTTGAGGTCAGCGGCCCGGGTGCGCGAACGAAGTCAGATTTATTGTGGGGCGCGCGCGTGACACCCTTGATAAACGCACACGGTTGAGAGTGGGTGAGAGGGCGTCCGTTCAACTTCGTAAGCGGCCATTTGGTGCGAAGCGTCCCGAGCGGCCGAGTTGGGTCGGAAAGCGACACCCACGGACATCCAGAAAAACAAAAAAACGGCGTCGCACTAACCGCGCGACGCCGCCGTCAACCGGACTGCGGAGCAGAGATTCCTCCCCTCCCCGCCCCACCCCGGAATGCAAC
>Ga0318567_10001345_pt1 | contig 9936 bp, 6 predicted proteins | sample GRESIP088b5f20_FD_203691 | JGI IMG/M metagenome (GOLD analysis project Ga0318567, IMG submission 203691) | Tropical soil microbial communities from Luquillo Experimental Forest, Puerto Rico - GRE.SIPMG.088b5f20 | ecosystem: Environmental > Terrestrial > Soil > Tropical forest > Bulk soil | place...
TCCCGCACAGCGACAGAAAGGGATGAAAATGAAACAGCGTTCCATTCCCCTGATCACGATGCTTTTAGCCGTTGTGGCATTGGCGTCCGCCGTGCCTGCGATGGCGCAGGACGATGACCCTCCGCCCCAGGCCGGACGCCTGTCCATTGTAAACGGCAATGTGTCGATACAGCCTTCAGGCGCCCAGGATTGGGGGCAGGCCTACCTGAATTACCCGATCGGGCCGGGCGACCGCATTTTCACGGACGCCGACGGCAGAGCCGAGATCGAGGTGGGCCGGACCTACGTTCGCGTCGGTCCCAACTCCGACGTGACCTTCGTCGATTTCAATTCCCAGGCGGTGACCTTCGGGGCGGGCCAGGGCGCGGTGCACATTCGCACGCGCGGGCTCTGGCAGGGCCAGTCCCTTTATGTGCAGACCCCCAGCGGAACCAGCACGGTGAACGGGCCCGCCGACTTGCGCGTGGAGGTGTACCCCGACCAGCAGACGGCGATCTTCACTACCTACGAGGGCGATGCGTACATCTCGGGGGCAAACGATTTTGGCATGGATGCGCCGCCCGGCCAGGCTTTGGAACTTGTCGGGACAAACCCGGTTTATCCTCAGTGGCTGCAACCGGCGGCCCCGGATGATCTGGACAACTGGAGCGAGCGCCGCGACGCGCAGATTGCGAAGGCCGCTTCATACCAGTACGTCAGCCCGGATGCTCCCGGCGCTGAAGAACTCGACGCTTACGGCCAATGGCAGCCCGGCACCGAGTACGGCGACATGTGGTTCCCCAGCGTTCAGGCGGGCTGGCAGCCGTACCATAACGGCCATTGGGTGGATCACGAGCCGTGGGGCTGGGTCTGGGTGGAGGATGAACCCTGGGGCTATGCGCCATTCCATTACGGGCGCTGGGTCAACTACCACGGGCGCTGGGGATGGATCCCCGGCCCTCGTGAGGATCACCCCGTCTGGTCGCCGGCGCTGGTGGCGTTTGCCGGTGGTGCTGCGTTCGACGGCGGCGGCGTCTCCATGTGGTTCCCGCTCGGTCCCGGCGAGCCGTACCGGCCGTGGTATCGGTGCAGTCCGCGCTATGTAGATCGCGTGAACATCACGAATATCCGAGAGACCCGCGTCGTACACGTTCAGAACACCTACGTTAACGTAACAAATGTCACAAATGTGACGAACATTACGTATGTGAACCGGACAGTCGGCGCTACAGCCATGCGCCAACAGGATTTCGCGGCAGGGCGGCCGGTGGCGCAGGCCGCGGTGCGGGTGGACCCCCGCCAGGTTCAGCAGGCGCAGGTGCTCGCGAGGCCGCAGGTGGCGCCCGCCCATGAAGCCGTCATCAATCGCCCGCCTGTGAGGCCCGTGCCGGTCGCGGTCAAGCGCCCGGTGTTGATCAACGCCAAAGGAATGGCAGTAGCCGCGCAGCCCAAGGCCCAGCCGGTTGCGCCACCCCAGAGGACTGCACCTCCTCCTCCGTCCATTCCCCACCGAGTGGTTACGGCCCCGCCGCCGAACGTGAAGATGACGCCGACAGCCCGGCAGGCGCTTGCGAGCGCTCCACGGCAGGCACAACAGCCCGGCCGGCCGGGACAACCGGCTGGACAACCGGCGGCGGGCCAGCCGCAACAGCGTGAGCCGCAGCCCGGGCAGGGGCGGCCTGCAACGCCTCCGGCGCAAGCTCAGCAGCCGGCGCCAATTCCGGGGAACCAGCCGCGTCCCGCGCCAATTCCTGCTCCGGGCGTGCGCCCGCCGGCCGAGCCTGTAACTCCGGCACCGGCGCGGCCGGGCGAGCGCAATCAGCCTCCAAATCAACCGAATCCGCCCGAACCGTCGCGTAACACAGAGCACCCCGCTCCCAACCCGCCGCAGGCGCAGCCGTCTCGGCCTGCCTATCAGCCCCAGGCAGCTCCGCAGAAACAGCCTGAACGCCCGGCGCCCTATCAGCAGCCGGGGACGCCCCCCCAGAGACCAGCCGAGCGGCAGAACCAGCAGCCAACTGCACCGCAACGGCCTGCGGAGAGGCCCGCGCCGCCGCAGCAGCGAACCGAGCCACCGCAGCGGCCTGTTGAGCGGCCCGCGCCTCCGCCGCGTTCCAATGAGCGGACAGCTCCGCCGCAGGGGCCGGCTCCGCCGCCGCGGACAGAGCCACCACCCCGGACAGAGCCGCATGGTGAACTGCCGGCCGTGGCTCCTCCGCCGTCCAGGCAGAACGCCGAACCGCGGCCGGCTCCGCACCCGCAGCCCGCGCCGCCTCCGAACAAGGATCGCCAGCCCGAGGACAAGGACAAGCGTCCGCAGCAGTGATCGATTGCCAATGGATACCAGGGCCGCTGTGATGAGATCGCAGCGGCCCGCTTGTTTCTGGGTGTCTACATTGCGAGTATCATTGGTGCGTCGCCCCGACTCCCCCGTCGCGAGAGCGCGTTTCATTCCCCGGAGGTTCAATGTTCCAGGTCAACCTCACCCGCAAGGTGTACGACGTTTGCATCATTGGATCCGGCGCGGGTGGCGGTACCGCGGCAAAGGTTTTGTGCGAGGGCGGCCTGAACGTGGTGATGCTCGAGGCTGGTCCGCGCCTCGACCCCGACAAGGACTTCAAGGAACACGTCTGGCCCTATCAGCTTGCTCATCGCGGCGTAGGCGTGGGCGGCCGCCAGGCGGGCATCGGTGACGAGTTCATGGCGCCGAACGGCTTCTGGGAGATCGAAGGGGAACCATATACGACAGCACCGGGGTCGTCGTTTCGGTGGTTCCGCTCGCGGATCGAGGGCGGGCGCACCAACCACTGGGGCCGCATCGCGCTGCGTTTCGGGCCGGCGGATTTTCGCGCCCGTTCGCTCGACGGCATGGGTGACGACTGGCCTATTACGTACGAGGAGCTCGCGCCGTACTACGACAAAACCGAGGCTTATATCGGCGTGTTCGGGTCGACGGAAAACGTCCCCAACGCCCCCGACGGCATCTTCCAGCCGCCCCCCAGGCCGCGCTGTACCGAGACGATCGTGAAGAAGGCCTGCGACAAGCTGCACATCACCTGCATCCCGTCGCGGATGGCGATCCTAACCAAGGCGCTGAATGATCGCGACGCCTGTCATTATTGTGCGCAGTGCGGACGTGGCTGCCGCACCGCATCCAACTTCTCGTCGAGCCAGGTGATGATTCCACCTGCCGCCGCGACCGGCCGCTTCACCATGATCCCCAACGCCATGGCGCGCGAGATCATCGTGAATGACAGCGGTAAAGCGGAGGCGGTCTCCTACATCGACAAGGCGACCCGCAGCGAGCAGCGCGTCTACGCCCGCGCGGTGGTGCTGGCGGCCAGCGCCTGCGAGTCGGCACGAATTCTGCTCAACTCGCGGTCCACGCGGTTTCCGAACGGCGTAGCCAACTCCTCGGGCGTGGTGGGCCGCTATCTCACCGACTCGGTCGGCAGCCACCTGGCTGGATACTTTCCGCAGCTTGAAAAAATGCCCATCCATAATCACGACGGCGTGGGCGGGATGCACATGTACATGCCGTGGTGGCGCTTCGGGAAGAAGAACGAGTTCCTGCGCGGCTACCACATCGAGTTCGGCGGCGGCCGCGGCATGCCCGGCGTGGGCGAGTTTCACTACGCATGCGAAGAGCACGAGGGCTACGGCGTCAGCCTGAAGCAGGCGTGCCGCACGTCGTACGGATGCTTCATCGGCTTCAGCGGCCGCGGCGAGATGATTCCCAACGCCGGCTCGTTTTGCGAAATCGACCCGGAGGTCAAGGATAAGTGGGGCATTCCGGTCCTGCGCTTCAACTGGAAATGGGGCGAAAACGAACTGAAAATGGCCGAGGATATGCAGCAGACCTTCCGGTCCATCATCGAGACCGCCGGCGGCAAGGTGATCTCGGGAACGCGAAGGTTTCCCGAACGCAGCAGTTCGGGAGAGGGGCCTGCTCTCGAGGCACAACCCGCGGGGCGCATCTCCGAGGGCGGCGAGATCATTCACGAACTCGGCACCATCCGCATGGGCAACGACCCGAAGACTTCAGCGCTGAACAAGAACTCCCAGTCGCACGACGTGAAAAATCTCTTCGTAGCCGACGCCGCGCCGTTTGTTTCCAACCCGGACAAGAACCCAACGCTCACGATCATAGCGCTGGCGTGGAAAACATCGGATTACCTTCTCGACCAGGCGAAGAAGGGGGAACTTTAGCGCATGAGCAACGAAGGACTTTCCCGTCGCGCAATTCTCAAGTCGCTCACCTTAGGAGCAGCCGCCGGATCGGTTCTGCGCGTGATTCCACTCGAGGCCGCCGAATACGCGCATCATCTAATCGACGACGAGAAATCGAACGCCCCAGCCTATACGCCGAAGTTCTTCGACGTTCATGGGTTCAAGACCCTCCAGGCGCTTTGCGAAGCCATTATTCCCGCCGATGCGGACTCCGGCGGAGCGATCGAGGCCGGCGCGCCGGAATTCATCGATTTGTTGACCAGCGAGAATACCGATTACCAGAAGATGATCGGCGGCCTGCTGACGTGGCTCGATTCGACGTGCACGTCGCGCTACAGCAAGGCATGGCTCGACTGTGCGTCCGCGCAGCAAAAGGAGGTCCTTGACCTCATCGCCTTCCGCAAGAATGCCGATCAGGACAAATCATTGACGGAGCCAGTGCGCAATTTTGCCTTCGTGCGCAACTTCACAGCCGATGGATTCTTCACCAGCAAGATCGGCATCAAGTACGTCGGCTTCAAGGGAAACACGTTTCTGACAGAGTTTCCGGGTTGCCCGCCAGTCCCGGGTGTCTGATTAGCTCGTGATGCGTCTTCTCTTCTTCTGACAATCACATCTTGACAGTCATATGGAGAGAAGCGTACCGTCAATTCCCATGAACGAAGAGAACACCGACGTCATCCAGGGAACGCTGGACATGCTCATCCTGAAGACGCTCAGCCTCGAGCCTATGCATGGCTTTGGCATCGGGCGCCGCGTGGAGCAGATTTCGCGGGGCGTATTCAAGGTGAACCCCGGTTCTCTGCTTACAGCGTTGCAGCGCCTGGAGCGCTCCGGGTGGCTCGACGCCGAATGGACGCAGACCGAGAACTCGCGCCGCGCGAAGGTCTACAGCCTGACGCGTGCAGGCAGGAAGCAACTTGAATTTGAAACCGCGGACTGGAACCGCCGTGCGGGCGCGATCGCCCGGCTGCTGAAAGCGGAGATCTGACATGTCTCTCTGGCGGCAATCGGCGCGCGGCTTGCGTGCACTCTTTCGGCCGTCGCGCGCGAATGACGACATCGCCGCGGAGGTCCGCCAGTATCTCGATGAAGCGGTCGCTGCCGGCATGGCGCGAGGCCTCACTACCGATGAAGCGCAGCGCACGGCCCGCGCGGAAATCGGCAATCTTGCGCCCGTGCAGGAACAGGTGCGTTCGTACGGATGGGAAAACGCCGTTCGCACGTTTCTTTTCGATCTACGTTATGCCGCGCGCCAATTGCGTACCCATCGCGGCTTCACGATCGTCAGTATCATCACCCTCGCTCTTGGCATCGGCGCCAGCACGGCCATTTTCAGCGCCGTCAACCCCATCCTGTTTTCGCCGCTGCCCTATCCGCACGCAAACCGCATTCTGATGATCTGGAACACTTTCCAGGGCACGCGCTTCGAGCAATCGTTCGGCACTTTCTACGAGTTGGAGCAGCGCAGCCGTTCGTTCGAATCCATGACGGAGTTTGAGCCGTGGCAACCGACGATCACGGGCGACGGCTTGCCGGAACGGCTGGAGGGACAGAGTGTCAGCGCCAGCTTTTTCCGGATTCTCGGAGTGGCGCCAAGGTTGGGGCGCGATTTCAGGCCGCCGGAAGAAGGATCGCATGCGCCGAGGCTGGTCGTCCTGAGCGGTCGCCTGTGGCAGCGCATGTACAACCGCGACAACGGTATCATCGGCCGCGAGATCAAGCTCGATGATGACAACTACACCGTCATCGGGATCATGCCGTCCGAGTTCGAGAATGTTCTCGCACCCTCCGCCGAAATCTGGACGACGGAGCGTTATGACCCAGCTGCTCTGGCCCCGAATGTCGCTACGTGGGCATGGGAGTGGGGTATGCACCTGCACATTGCCGGCCGCCTGAAACCCGGCGTCAGCATGGAGCAGGCAGTCAACGAACTCTCGCAGATCGCGCGCACTCCGCTGCCTGAGTTCCCGCGCCCGCGCTGGGCCTCGCTCAATCACGGCCTCATTATCGATTCGCTCCAGGATGACATGGCGCACACCGTGAAGCCCGCGCTGCTGGCGATCGCAGGGGCTGTCATGCTGTTGCTGGCCATCGCCTGCGTAAACGTGGTGAACCTGCTGCTGGCGCGCAGTACCCAGCGCCGCGGGGAATTTGCGGTGCGCGCGGCACTGGGGGCATCGCGCCGGCGGGTTCTGCGCCAGCTTGTCACCGAGAGTCTTCTTCTCTCCGCGCTCGGCGGCATCTTCGGGATGGGGGTCGCCTTTGCGGGAGTGCGCGCGCTGGTTATGCTCAGCCCGCCGGGCCTGCCGCGCGTGAGCGCCATCGCAATCGATCCGGCGACGTTCGCATTTGCCCTCGGCATCGCCACATTGATCGGCCTGCTTACAGGACTAGTCCCTGGCATGCAACTGTCCCGGTCCGATCTGAACGATGGCCTGCATAAAAGCTCGCGGCGCAGTGCGGGCCGCCGGAGCATCACGCGCCGCGCGCTCGTTGTCACCGAGGTTGCGCTGGCGCTCGTTCTGCTGGTGGGCGCCGGACTTCTGCTGCGGAGCGTTCGTCTTCTCCTGGCGGTCGATCCGGGATTTAATCCCGATCATCTTCTTACGCTGCAGGTTCAAACGTCGGGCCATCAATTCGATGAACTGCCGTCCGCGCCGGGGGCGGGAGATGCGGCGCGGCGCCGTTTCTTCGCGCGCGCGCTTGAAGCGGCGCGCCGGGTGCCCGGGGTGAAAGCCGCAGGATTCACCAGCCTTCTCGCGCTCAGTGACGATCCGCCCGTGATCGGGATGTATGGCGCGCAGTTCGAGAAAGACGGTCCTGACGGCGGTCGCAATGTGTTTCGCTACGCCATCAGCCCGCAGTATTGCCAGACGATGGGCATCGCGTTGCGAAAAGGACGATACCTCGATTCAGAAAGCGCGCCGTTTGCCGCCTTGATCAGTGAAAGCCTGGCGCGCAGCGAGTTCCCCGGCCAGGATCCGATAGGCATGCGCCTGCATATGGGCACGCCGAACCGGCCCTGGTATACGGTGGTTGGCGTCGTCGCAGACGTGAAGCAGACCTCGCTCGCCATGAACGATATGTACGCGGTTTATTTCGACACGCGCCAGACGTGGTTTTCCGATGAAGCTTTATCCTTTGTCGTACGCGCCACCGGAGATCCGGCGCTGCTCGCCGGCGCGGTGAAGAGCGCCGTCTGGTCGGTCGACCGCAACCAGCCGATCGTTCGCGCCATGACGATGCGCCGCATGGTGGAGATCTCCGAGGCGGAGCGCCGCTTTGTTCTGATCTTGTTCAGTGTGTTTGGAATTGTGGCGCTGGTGCTGGCGGCGGTTGGGATTTATGGAGTACTGGCGGGCAGCGTAAACGAGCGAACCCGCGAAATCGGCGTGCGTGCGGCGCTGGGCGCATCGCGGCGCGACATTCTCACGCTGGTTCTGCGCGATGGGTTGCTGCTCGCGGGCATTGGTGTCGGAGTCGGCGTCGCGGGTGCGGCGGCCGCGAGCCAGGCGCTCAAGACATTGCTCTTCGGTATCACGGGACTCGATCCGATAACGTACTCCGGAGTCGTCGCGCTGCTTGCGGCGGTGGCGGTTGTTGCATGCGCTACTCCCGCCTGGCGGGCTTCGCGCATCGACCCGTCGATTACGCTGCGTGCGGAATGAAATCCTGGCACGCCATTGTCATTTGCCGCGCAGTATTTCTTTAAGCACCGCCGCTTGGTTGTGTTGCTGGTCATTCGCACCATACAGCAGCGTGATCGGCCCTTTTGTCGCTTTGCGCTTCAATAGCGCAAATTGCTCGGCGTGCGACTTCAGTTCTTCTTTATAGCGGGACTGGAACTCCGGCCACTTCGTCGGGTCGTGCGCGAACTATTTGCGCAATTCGTTGCTTGGCGCGATTTCCTTCAGCCAAATATCGACTCGCGCCTTCTCTTTGGTCAGCCCCCGCGGCCAGAGGCGATCGACGAGGATGCGCGTGCCGTCTGATTCGCTCGGCTCGTCGTATACGCGTTTGATGGCGACGTTCATAAGCAACCAGCAGGTCCTTCGTCCGCCGCGACGGACTCAGGATGACGGAACTGGAGCGAAAAGTCGAACCAACGCTACCGCGCACCCTGTTTCACGAACTGTCGCGCCGCGATCAGGATCATCCCGCAACCCATCATCGTAAGCACCAACGCCTGCACCCATAATTCTCCGATGCCCGCGCCGCGCAGGATGATTCCTCTCAAGATCTGGATGTAATACGTGGCCGGAATCAGCCGCGCAACGCCGCGAAAGAACAGAGGCATGTTCTCGATGAGGAAGATATAACCAGAGAGAAACACCGAAGGCAGAACGGTTCCCATCGACAACTGGAATGCTTCCGCCTGCGTGTTGGCGCGCGTGGAAATCACCAGCCCCAGGCCGAGCACGGTAAGCAGGAAGGGAATCGAGAGAACGAGCAGCAGAAAAGCGTTGCCATGGATCGGAACCTGGAACACCGCGACCATTACGATGAGGATGGCGCAGAGTTCGCCGAATGCCAGGACGCCGTAGGGGATCATCTTGCCCACCATCAGGCCCAGCGGCGCGACGGGCGTCATGGTCAATTGCTCCAGGGTGCCGCGTTCGCGCTCGCGCACCAGGCTCAGCGCGATCAGCAGAATAGTCATGATCTGCAGCAGGATCGCGATCAGCCCGGGAACGAAGAAATTCGCGGACCGCGTTGCCGGGTTATACAGCACCGACGGCCGCACCTCAATGGGCATTGTGCCGGTGGGCAGGACGCGCACCAATGACTCGCTCAGGGCTACACCCGTCGACGTGCTCACCGCCTGCCCGGCCACGGTTGAATCCGATCCATCCACCAGCACCAGCACCGAGGCTCCCGTGCCGTCCTGAAGGCGCCGCGCGTAATCGTAAGGAATGCGGATGCCCGCGCGCGCCTTGCCTGCGCGGATTCTTTCGTACAGCTCGGACGGCGATTGCGCCGAGAACTTGAGGTCGAACACATCCGATCCCGCGAGTCGGTCAAGCAGGCGCCGGCTCTCCTGGGTGTGCGACTCGTCCAGCACCACGGTCGCAATCTGACGCACGTTGGTGTCTACGGCGAACCCGAACAGGAATAACTGCAGCATGGGGATCAGCAGCGCGAAGAACAACGTTCCTGGATCGCGCGTAACGTGCAGGAACTCCTTTCGGCACACCGGCACGAGCCCATAGAACAGGCCTTTGATTGCTGAAGGGTCACGGAACTCCCGTGCCCCATCCTCGCGGTTTTTTTCTGCCGCGAGGGTGGGATTCGCAAGATCCTGCCCGGCCGGTTTCATCGCGACTGCTCCATGATGCGATAGGTCAGCGTCACGAAGACGTCCTCCAGCGACGGCTCGATGACAACAACTTCAGCGCCCGGCAGATTCGCGCCCAAAGCCGGAACGCGATCAGCCGCGACGAGTGCGTGGATCGAGCGTCCGAAGATAGTCGCTTCGTGCACGCCCTCCACCTTGCGTACGCCTTCCAGCATCCGCGAAGGGTTCGCGATGGAGATCTGCACGCGCGAGGTTCCCGGCGGGTTGGCATCCGGAAGCCGCTGCAGTTCGGCCACCGTGCCGATCGCGATCAGCTTGGACATGTAGATGTAGCCCACGCGCCCGCAGCGCTCCGCCTCGTCCATGTAGTGCGTCGTCACGAAGAACGTGACGCCCTGGCCCGAAAGCTGGAAGAGCAGGTCCCACAG
>Ga0318567_10001351_pt1 | contig 9925 bp, 8 predicted proteins | sample GRESIP088b5f20_FD_203691 | JGI IMG/M metagenome (GOLD analysis project Ga0318567, IMG submission 203691) | Tropical soil microbial communities from Luquillo Experimental Forest, Puerto Rico - GRE.SIPMG.088b5f20 | ecosystem: Environmental > Terrestrial > Soil > Tropical forest > Bulk soil | place...
GCCTGCGCAATTTCATCCTCTGCAACCCCCAATTCACCGAAGACATGGGTTTTTGCTTGAAATTTTCGGGGGATAATCGCTTTGCTATCCGCTGTCTTTGTGAGGATTGCTGTTGCAGTAGAATGGGTGATCCGCGTGAATGGATTGAGGAATACAAGCGCATTCAGAACATCTCGTCCGAAGTCGATAAATTTCCCTCTTGAGGAGTAGTCGACTCGTAGATTTTTCGGTGCCGCCTCTCCTCCGCCCAGAGGCCCATAGATAAAGGGGAAGCCAAGAAGACCAAGATAAGATGGAACGCGCACTCCTCCCCAGGTAATGTGATGCACAAAATCGAACTGCACACGCTTACAAAGACGCTTTGCGTAAAAAAAAGCCGCTATTTGCCAAAAGAAGTTATATGACCTTTGCTTACGCACATGCGTGCCGGGAACAAGCGGCCAAAAGGGCGATTGAGGAAATGTCCAGCTAATACTCGACGCTAACGGATCGTTGCGTTGAGCCTTTTCAATTGAGCACTGATGTGTTGGTGAAGATAAAACCCAAACTTCATGTCCTAGTTTACGCGCCTCTATAGCCCAGTTCCAACCAATCCCTGCTTCTGATCCCATATGTGGATCACAAGAAAATGCACTAAGAAGAATTTTAGCCATTGCCTCACCAAAAATAAGTAACGATTGCCTCTGGCGGAGTAGCGCGCAACCTTTCCAATTCGCCCCAACGTGAATACCCTCGGCAAATATCCTTCAAGCGCAAGCGCCCATAATTAGAATGTAGAAGGCTAGAGTTTCAACCTAGCCAGCTCATATCTATATTTATCAAGGGAGCTTTCCATATCACAACCTCTGCCTTAGGGAAGAGAGAAGAGCCATAATCGCAATCCGAACTAAATTCAGACATTCATCCGGATACCCACGAGCACTCCTTTCTACCTGAAGCATGACATTTTATCTCTACGAAAGTTGAGAGCTAATGGCCTACGCCGAAATCATATTCTAAATGACCACGTCTCCCTAGCATCTCTAGGAATCACTTCGCGGCCCATTAGCGGTTCCGAACTAGCCCGAGCGAGAAGACAACCAAACTAGTTTTTCTCGCCGGATCACATCGACAAAGTCTAGTCCCGCAGACAGGGAAAGATGATTGTCATCCAGCAGAAGCGGTTCTTTATGACTTGTGAAGGTGGGGCACCGGTGCGGACACATTTGGGAGAAATAGGATATAAACGTCACTCCATCAAGATGGGGGTCATGCGCTCGAAACGCCTGGTCCACATCATTTGGAGTATAATCAATATAAGAGTCGACCAACGCTGGTTCATTAAGCGCTGCTGCTCGATAAAGAACTTTCGGCAAGCTAACCGTATATGATGGGTTAGGACCAATAATGTAGACGTGCGGGGTATATTTAAGAAGCGTTTTGGCGGTGGCAAAAACCGGGATAACGGACTCCTTGGTCCATCTCCCGATAAGGATGATAGCTTCCGGTTTTTTTTCTGGAAGGTATTTCCGCGTTATATAATCCCATAATTCCAGGCACCGCTGTTCGCCATGCGTACCAAAATAGGGTAGGCATCCCGATGCTGATGCCTGCATAATATTGTACTCGGGAAATACTCGCCTGAAAGGCTCGTAAAACTGAGCTGAATGACTATCTCCTATAATGAGTGCATTTGGTTTGTCTTTTTCCTCTCTAAGGCAAATATCCTTACGGTAGGCGGAGAAGCTGCTTTCTTTGCTCGTAATGAAACACGTTCCCTGTCGCATAAAGGCCTGGGGTGTGTTGTTTACAAAAGCCGCGATCATTTTTCCTTGGGCGGTCACGGGTATGACTAGATTGTTCAGCGGCACACTCATAAGAGCAAGGGTACTGGTAACGACCATCGTACAGATGCCGCCCAAAACAAATTTTTTGTTCTGTGCGCGTGTACTGCTTATCCGGAATGGCTGTTCGACGAAGCGCCACGACACAAAGGAGATCGCAAAACACAAAACGAAAATAACGAACACACTCAGATGACCCTGAAAGCCAAGCTGCCGCCCAAATACAAGTAGCGGCCAGTGCCAGAGATACAGTGAGTAAGAAATCAACCCAATGAATCGAATTGGCTGCCAGCTGAGAAGCTGCGATATACGCGTTTTCCCTTCCGTCCCAGAATAAATAATGGCCGCCGCCCCGAGGGTCGGCAAAAGGGCTGCAATTCCTGGGAATTCCGTTTTCGAATTATAAAAGAGAATGGAAGTCAGAATGGCAGAAAAACCCGATATGCTTAGAATTTCCCTTACCAGATCTGGTGGTCGTCGAAAGCGGGTGATGGCAAGTAGGCTACCAATCGCAAGCTCCCAAGCACGCGTAAAGATGCTGTAGTAGCTCAAATCAGGAGAAGCCTTCGTTATATAATACGAATAGCCGATGCTTACTACTGTTAGTACAACTAGTATCGATACGCGCTGGCGATGGGAAAGGCGGCGCAGCATGAGAAGAATCAGTGGAAATATGACGTAGAATTGCTCCTCAATTGAAAGCGACCACGTATGGAGAAGAGGGTTATTTTGTAAGGCGTTGTCGAAATAGCCAGCATGGTTAGCGAAATATACGTTCGATATAAAGAAAATGGACGAAACTACAGCATTTCTAATCTGCTGAGCTTCATCCAATACACTAAACGCGACGCTCATAACAAGGCAAATAATATAGATGACGAATAGAGCGGGAAATATCCGCTTTATGCGCCGCGCATAGAAGTCGATTATAGAGTATTTTTGGTTGTTGATATCCCGATAGATAATTTTGGAAATGAGAAAGCCGGAGATCACAAAAAAGATATCGACGCCGACATACCCACCAGGCGCAATCGGCACCCCAGCAATGGAGAGAACCCCGCCATGGAAAAGAATCACTGGAAGAACAGCAACTGTTCTAAGACCATCTATGTCTGGGCGATAAGCTTGTTTCGTCACGGGAGTGCATGTTTCTTTGGTTGAAGGTGCTCGAAGATATGGAAAAGGAAAGCTGCAGTGTCTGCCTAAAGACTTTGGGCTCAGCTAGAGAAAATTGCTGCAAGTTTGAGAACTGCGGAGTAATTCCCCAGAGTATTAGCACTCCTTTTCGACTTGCTTTTCAATTAGGCCCACATGCTTCATACAATATACAATTCGAGACGGTGACCAGAGGACCGCCGAAACTGCGGATCATCTGATGTTCGGGAAAATAGCTACGCAAAAGTTTCTGCTGCAATCAGGGCGTGCCCCACCGCATCTTTCCCGGAGAGAAGAGGCTCTCCCACAATTCCCCAATCGATTTGAATATCTCTATCGTTCCAAAGGATGCATTGCTCGGATTGGGGATGATAATAGTCGGTGGTTTTGTAGAGAAATTCGGCAGTTTCACTTAAGACGTAAAATCCGTGCGCAAACCCTTCAGGAATCCAAAATTGAAGTTGGTTATCGGAGCTAAGTCTAACAGCTGCCCACTTGCCGAAAGTTGGAGAAGAGCGGCGTATATCAACCGCAACATCAAGCACCTCTCCCTGAGTGACGCGCACAAGCTTCCCCTGTGGGTGCTGTAGCTGATAGTGCAGGCCTCGTAGAACACCCCGTACAGATTTGCTGTGGTTGTCCTGAACGAAATTGCATTTCACACCCGTCGATTTCTCAAATTCGCGGGCATTGAAGCTTTCGTAGAAAAAGCCACGCGGATCGGAAAACACCTTAGGCTGCAAAATCAAAACGCCATCGAGCGATGTCTGCTGAACCATATAAGGCATCAGTTCATTTACCTCTTTCGACTAATTTCAGCAGATACTGCCCATATCCATTCTTTTTTAGAGGCTGAGCCAACGCTGCTACACACTCCTCATCAATCCATTGGTTAAATAGTGCGATTTCTTCTGGACATGCCACCATAAGCCCCTGCCGCTTCTGTAGCGTCGCAATAAAGCTGGCGGCTTCCAGCAAGCTGTCGTGTGTCCCTGTATCAAGCCAGGCAAAGCCACGCCCCATAGTCTCGACGTGCAATCTACCAGCCTCCAAATAGCGGTTGTTCAGATCTGTGATCTCTAGTTCGCCACGTGGTGACGGTTTTATTTCGGCCGCTAAGTTGCAAACATCGCAGTCGTAGAAATACAGGCCAGTAACCGCATAGTTTGATTTTGGGTTCGTCGGCTTTTCTTCAATGCTAAGCGCGTTCCGCTCTTCGTCGAACTCGACTACCCCATAACGTTCAGGATCATGAACATGATAAGCAAATATACTTGCCCCATTGAGCCGCATATTCGCCGATGTAAGTAGGCTAACCATATCGTGGCCATAGAAAATATTATCGCCCAATATCAACGTGCTGGGCGCACCGCCAATGAAATTACGACCAATAATAAATGCTTGAGCTAATCCATCAGGAGACGGCTGTGTCGCATATTGGATATTTATACCCCACTGGTTGCCGTCTCCCAGTAGATCTGCAAAACGCGGAGTATCCTGCGGCGTTGAAATTACTAGGATATCGCGTATCCCACTCAACATTAGCGTTGAAAGAGGATAATATATCATTGGCTTATCATATACCGGCATAAGCTGTTTCGACACACCCTGTGTGATCGGATAGAGCCGAGTGCCCGACCCACCAGCTAAAATTATGCCCCTGCGCGCATTACTCAAACCCGCATCTCCCCTAGGATTTGGTTGAGAACGTTGTCTATACCTTCGGTCCAATCGGGTAATGCCAAGCCAAAGGTGGATCGCAGCTTTGTTGTATCCAGGCGTGAATTGGTAGGCCGTCTCGCGGGCGTAGGATATTCTGCAGTAGTGATTTCCATTACCGCATCAGGCGTGACCTTAAGGGGAACACTCTGAAGAGCGGCCCGCGCCATAATCCGACGAGCCAACCCATTCCAACTTGTTTCACCCGCAGCAACTAGGTGGTAAAGGCCCCAACGCTCATCGGTAGTCGCTGCACTGCTCATTTCGGCAAGAATTCGTGCGGTGGTACATGCGAGCAGATCTGCTGTTGTTGGAGCCCCAAACTGGTCGGCTACCACGCGGATAAAGTCCCGTTCGGCCGCGAGTCGAAGCATGGTTTTTACAAAATTGGCTCCATGCGCTCCGACAACCCAGGACGTTCGGAATATCAGGTGCTTGCAGCAGGAGGAAGCGGCCAGCTCACCATCTCTCTTGGTACGGCCATATACCGAAAGTGGATTGGTGGGGTCGGCTTCTACATAAGGATCACGCTTAGTACCATCAAAAACATAGTCAGTCGAATAATGTACAAAAATCGCACCAATTCGATTCGCTTCTTCAGCCAGGACGCCGGGAGAAATCGCATTGATGGTTTGCGCTTTGGCTTCCTCGCTTTCGGCTTTGTCCACAGCAGTATAGGCAGCTGCGTTGACAACAATATTAGGTCTGATTTCACGCACTATTTGGCGAAGATTTTCGGGAGCCAAGAAATCGATGTCAGGATAATCGCGCGCCACCACCCCCCCAAAAGGGGCTAGGCTCTTTTGCAATTCAAATCCCAATTGGCCGTTGCAACCCAATAGAAGAATCGTGCGATCTACCATCCCTATGCACCGTATTGCTTTGTAAGCCACTCACGATATGCGCCGCTGGTCACGCCATCAACCCAGGTCTTATGTGTCAGATACCATTGGACGGTTTTTCGGATTCCAGTGTCAAAAGTCTCCTGCGGTTTCCAATTGAGTTCGTCACCGATTTTGCTCGCATCGATGGCGTAACGCCGGTCGTGACCGGGGCGATCCTTCACAAATGTGATTTGGTCCGCATAGGACTTTCCATCAGCGCGCGGCCGCAACTCATCAAGGATAGAGCAAATCGTTCTGACAACATCGATATTAGCCATCTCATTATGACCACCAATATTATAGGTCTCCCCTACCTTTCCGTCCTCCAGCACGCGGATAATAGCGCGACAATGATCCTCAACATAAAGCCAATCGCGCACTTGCATTCCATCACCATAAATAGGTAACGGCTTGTTAGAAAGCGCATTGAGAATGATTAATGGGATCAGCTTTTCGGGAAAATGATAGGGACCGTAATTATTGCTGCAATTGCTAGTAAGTACAGGCAACCCATAGGTGTGGTGCCATGCCCGTACCATATGATCACTGGCAGCTTTGCTGGCCGAGTAGGGAGAGTTCGGCTGGTAGGGATTGATCTCAGCAAAAGGTGGATCATCTGGCGACAACGTGCCGTAGACCTCGTCAGTGGAGACATGGTGGAAGCGAAAGGTCACCATCTCTTCCTCTGTCAAACCAGCCCAGTAGTGACGCACGGCTTCTAATAACTGGAACGTCCCCAATACATTCGTTTGGACGAAATCCGCTGGCCCACGGATCGAACGATCAACATGCGACTCGGCGGCAAAATTTATTATCGCCCGCGGTTTGTATTTGACGAGCAATTGATCTACCGCACCTCGATCACCTATGTCACCTCTCACAAAGATATGGTGAGGATCATTCTTCAAGTGCTCAAAATTCGTAAGATTACCCGCGTAGGTCAGCTTATCGAGATTGACTACCACCTCACTTCCGCGAGCGAGCCAAAGATGAACAAAATTGCTGCCGATGAACCCGGCTCCGCCGGTAACTAGGATAGTCATGCTAAGAAATACCTTTTCAAGAATTCCACTTTTGCTCGGCGCTGCGTGAGAATTCCACCACAATCGCGAAGGGTATCAAACCAAGAAACTTCTATCTGGTTGGAACGCAGCATACATTCTTTTGAGCAGCTAAAGCGCATTTTTTTGATTATCATGCCTCTAGAGCGAGGAGTTCGTGGAGAACCCGAGCGGAAATTATATCCCCATCCCGACCGGCTTGAATACGGCCACGGTTCGAAGTGCGCTCTATTGATTCCGTGTAGGTTTAACATCCACACTAGACGATCCGCACCCCACCTTTGTATTCGTCGCACGTTCTGTGCCAGCACAGTGGTCCAAGCAAAGCCCTTACCAGCAGCGCCAGCGAGAGGAATTCGCCGATGGCATTGCGCGCCTCTGCGACCACCATACAACAAATCATTTAACTGTTTTCTAGACTCTCGAAAGAGATTCCTCGCGAAATTTCCGCATCACACTCGAAATTTGCTCACTAAAATAGATACGCCCTGCACAAAGATAAATAACCCCAAAGCTACATAACAATAAATATCTGAGAACCCAGTTCGTCATCCACCAAGACCCAGCAAAACATAAAGTAACAATCAAAGTGGCGCCTAATGACCATTTTACGCTGTCACGATACTCCGGGTTCCGAAAATATATAATCGCGTTCAACCCTGCTGTATCCAATACCATGCGCAGAGTCCAAGCAGCCGCGGTTCCTGTAATACCAAAGTACTTAGTGAGAAAATATAGCATTGCAATATAGGGTATTATTTCAGCCAAATGCATTTTGGCAACAAAGTCTGGATGCCCCACACTTTGAAGCACCACAAAAGGTACACGCGCAACAGAATTGATCACTAAGCCAATGCAGATCCAACGCACTACATTTGTTGCGTGAATAGCAAAATCAGCCCCAAGCCATAAGCGTAACAAATCCGGCGCTGTAAAAAAAGCAACGCCCGCGAACGGGAGCATCACAAACAATAAAGTCTTTGCGCTTTGGTTATAAAGCCTGATCGCCTCATGTGCACTACGCATGCTGCCGGCAGCGGCGGAGAACGCGGGAAATAGAACGCCAATAATGGCCTGCGGCACAATTTGAATCCTGCTCAGCATATCATAGGGGGTAGTGTAATATGCAACTGCCGTGAGACTAAGAATGGCGCCGATAAAGAAGCGATCTATATACACCATTAATGGGCTCACAATGTTAGTGACGGTTAGCCACCCACCGAAGCTAAATAGCGGTCTTAGATGAGTCCTATCTACTCCCAGGGGCGTTCGGAGCGATGCCTCATATCGCATAGCGGAAACAAAATAGACAACTAACGCAATCGTCCGCGTAACGACTAATACCGAAGTGGCAAGAACAAGGCTCGGCGAAAACTGGAGCGTAATGAGGGGCCCTAAGAAGGTGACCGCCCCCATAGGGATTCTGACAATAGTAATAACCGCAAATTTTTGATGCGCTTCAAGAATACCGATAATCCCAGAGGTTAAAATCACAATGGGAAGAGAACATGATAATATACAAAAGCTGAGTACACCTTCGTGCACAAGATCTGGCGTTACCTTCAAAACTGAGTGAACCAACGGGCCGGATCCGCATACACCAGTTAGCGCACCAATAAACCCAAGCCCCAACATAAGCCAAAGAGCAGTCCATATGATCTGCCCCATTTCATCAATTTGATTTTTGCCTAACCGTTCTGCGATTAACCTCGTTAGGGCTCGCCCCAACCCCATATCAAATAAGCTAAGATAGCCAACCCCCATCCATATAATAGATAGAAGCCCAAAGCGCTCTTTCCCCATACCTACGATGAGAAGAGGAACAGTAAAAACAGCAACCAAGAGTGGGGCAACGATACCGCTGAAATTCCACACAGTATTTCTTGCAATGCGCCAACCAGAAAAGAGCTCCCTGTTTGAGATCACCTTGTTAGCGTTTTCGTCGGTCATTCTCACACCACAGCTACTGATCACTGATCAAGGAAGTACTTGTCTAACTCAGAGAAGATTATGTGCATTAGCTTATCATTGGACGAAACAGTGCTCCTGCCTCTGCGCCGCCATGACAACGCCCCTTAGGCCTACATTCCCAATCCTGCACACGACGTTCCTCAAAAAAAACGTCTAATTGCGGAAACTCCCCGGCTTGGCAAAAGTGCCACCATAATCGCCTTCGCAATCTTCTTTGCCGGTACGTTATAGCGTAGAGCATCCAGCATATAGCGAAAGGCAACAATAGGGTGCCTGGTTAAAGTGTCCGGAAACAGCATAGAGATCGAAAAGGCCGCCATAGCGCGCTTCGTAATAAGTGAACGTTTCTGTTCAATCCATGCCTTGGAGATATTGATATTTTTGGTTCGTGAAATTCGGTTATTATCGGCGGGATTAAAATATCGGACCATGGAATCCATAGTACCGATAAATTCTACGCCAGCACTTCCGGCCCGAAGAATGAAGTCCCAATCTTGGTGCTTACGCAGTTTCTCATCGAACTTAATTTCATCTGCAAGTATCCGCGGCATCAGCCATGTCGAAGTTTGGATTACCTGATAGTCCACCAATAGATATTCGGATATATGCTCCGGCCTCTGAAATAACCTTATATTCCCTGCGCTTATCGACCCATCATCATAAATTACATCTATATTCGAATAGATGATCCAGCGATTTGAGCCGCGCAACCGCTCGACCACGGCTAGCTGGCGTTCGAGTTTGTCAGGGTACCACTGATCGTCCGAATCCAAAAAAGCGACCAAACTAGCGGTTGCTTTCTGAATTCCTACATTCCGTGCTCCGGCACCACCCACATTCTCTTCTAGTCGAATAACACAATCAACGTCGCGCAACAAAGACGCCGCAACAGCGGCACCATCGTCCGCAGAACAATCGTCGACAACAATAATTTGCTTTGGGGGAGTAGTTTGGCAAAGTACAGATTCTAAGGCCCGGCCTATTACATCTCGCCGGTTATATAACGGTATAACTACAGAAACATCGCATATACTACGTTCAGTGGAGACCATAGAATAAGCCCTGAATTAATACCGTCTACGAACACGTCGAACTGGATTTTGGATCGTCACGCTAGTTATCGGTCCGCGCTCGCCTCTACTGTAGAGCGATATAAATCATAAAATTGTTTAGCGTTCTTCTTTGCGTCAAAGTTTTCCGCAGCGAATTCCCTGCAGTCGACGCCCATAGACGAAAGCCTCGCACGTTGGTCGCTCAGCCAGTGCAGTGCGTCCATAAATGCCTCCCAATCACCGGATTGTATTACGCGCCC
>Ga0318567_10001364_pt1 | contig 9881 bp, 9 predicted proteins | sample GRESIP088b5f20_FD_203691 | JGI IMG/M metagenome (GOLD analysis project Ga0318567, IMG submission 203691) | Tropical soil microbial communities from Luquillo Experimental Forest, Puerto Rico - GRE.SIPMG.088b5f20 | ecosystem: Environmental > Terrestrial > Soil > Tropical forest > Bulk soil | place...
GCAGCGAGTTCGCCACCGGCCGGGCCTGCGCCCGGGCGGCCCTGGCCAAGCTCGGCCTGCCGCCGTCGCCGATCGTGCCCGGCCCCCGCGGGGCCCCGCAGTGGCCGGCCGGCGTGGCGGGCAGCATCACCCACTGCGCGGGTTACCGGGCGGCGGCGGTCGCGTACCTGACGGACGTGGCCGGTATCGGGCTGGACGCCGAGCCGAACGCCCCGCTGCCCGACGGCGTGCTCGACCGGATCGCCGTGGCCCAGGAGCAGGCCTGGCTGCCCGAGCTGGCCGCCGCGGCGCCCGGCGTGTCCTGGGACCGGCTGCTGTTCTGCGCCAAGGAGTCGGTGTACAAGGCCTGGTTCCCGCTCACCCGGCGCTGGCTGGGCTTCGAGCAAGCGGTCATCACCGTCGACCTGCGGGCCGGCGCCTTCACCGCGGAACTGCTGGAACCCGCCGAGGCCCTCGACGGCCGCCGGGTGGCCTCCTTCGCCGGCCACTGGCTGGCCCGCGACGGCCTCGTGCTGACCGCGATCACGGTGCCGGCCTGACATGGCAGGCACCGGGGCCGCCCCGCCGGAGTCGGTGCTCGAGGCCGTCCTGGAGCGCGTCACCTACGCGAACGAGGAGACCGGGTACACGATCGCCCGGGTGGCCACCGAGCGCTCGGGCCGCGACCTGCTGACCGTGGTCGGCCCGCTGCTGGGCGCCCAGGTTGGCGAGAGCCTGCGGCTGACCGGCCGGTGGACCTCGCACCCCCGTTACGGCCGCCAGTTCGAGGTCCGGACCTACGCGACGGTGTTGCCCGCGACCATCTAGGGCATCCAGCGCTACCTGGGGTCCGGGCTGATCAAGGGTATCGGCCCGGTGATGGCCGAGCGGATGGTCGCTCACTTCGGTACCGACATCCTGCGCGTCATCGAGGAGGAACCGCAGCGGCTGACCGAGGTGGCCGGGGTCGGCCCCAAGCGCACCAGGCTGGTGGCCGCCGCCTGGGAGGAGCAGAAGGCGATCAAGGAGGTGATGCTCTTCCTGCAGGGCGTGGGCGTGTCCACGTCCCTGGCGGTACGGATCTACAAGCAGTACCGGGACACCGCGATCAGCGTGGTGCGCCACGAGCCGTACCGGCTGGCCGCCGACGTGTGGGGAATCGGCTTCAAGACCGCCGACGCGATCGCCCGTGCGGTCGGCCTGCCGCACGACAGCCCCGAGCGGATCAAGGCCGGCCTGCAGCACACCCTGTCGGAGGCGGCCGACGACGGGCACTGCTTCCTGCCCGCGCCGAACCTCATCACCGAGGCGGCGAAGATCCTCGACGTCGGCCGGGACCTGATCAGACCGTGCCTGGACGAGCTGGCCGACGCAGAAGGCGTGGTCGCCGAGCCGGTCCGGCTCGGCGACCACGAAGTGGAAGCGATCTACCTGGTGCCGTTCTACCGGGCCGAGCGCTCGCTCGCCTCGGGCCTGCTGGGCCTGCGGCACGCGGGCCAGGACCGGATGGCGGCGTTCGGCCAGGTGGACTGGGATCAGGCGCTGACCTGGCTGCGCGGCCGGACCGGTGCGGACCTGGCGCCCGCCCAGGAGCAGGCGGTGCGGCTGGCCCTGACCGAGCGTGTCGCCGTGCTGACCGGAGGGCCCGGCTGCGGCAAGAGCTTCACCGTCCGCTCGATCGTCGAGCTGGCCAGCGCGAAGGGAGCGAAGATCGTGCTGGTCGCGCCGACCGGGCGGGCCGCCAAGCGGCTCACGGAGCTGACCGGATACGAGGCCGCGACCGTGCACCGGCTGCTCCAGCTCCAGCCGGGCGGGGATCCGAAGTACGACCGCGACCACCCGCTCGACGCCGACCTCGTCGTGGTGGACGAATCTTCGATGATCGACGTGATCCTGGCCAACAAGCTGGTCAGGGCCATCCCGAAGGGCGCTCACCTGCTGCTGGTCGGCGACGTCGACCAGCTCCCGTCGGTCGGCGCGGGCGAGGTCTTGCGCGACCTGCTGGCCGCCCCGGACGCCATTCCCCGGGTGCGCCTGACGAAGATCTTCCGGCAGGCCCAGCAGTCCGGGATCGTGGTCAACGCCCACCGGGTCAACGCCGGCACCCCGCCCCAGCTGCGCGGTTTTCCTGATTTCTTCTGGTTCGGCTGCGAGGACAACGAGCAGCTCGCCGCGCTGACCGCGGACATCGTGGCGCGCCGCATCCCGCGCCGGTTCGGCCTGGACCCGCGCCGCGACGTTCAGGTGCTCGCGCCGATGCACCGCGGGCCCGCGGGCGCGGGCAATCTCAACGGCCTGCTGCAGGAGACGCTCACCCCGCACGTCGACGGGCAGCAGGAACGCCGCTACGGCGGGCGGGTGTTCCGCGTGGGCGACAAGGTCACGCAGCTGCGGAACAACTACGACAAGGGCGCCGCCGGGATCTTCAACGGCACGGTCGGCGTGGTCAGCGCCCTGTCCCTGGAAGACGGCAAGCTCACCGTGCTCACCGACGAGGACGAGAGCGTGGACTACGGCTTCGACGAGCTCGACGAGCTCGCGCACGCCTACGCCGTCACCATCCATCGTTCGCAGGGCAGCGAGTACCCGGCGGTCGTCATCCCGCTCACCACGAGTTCCTGGATGATGCTGCGGCGCAACCTGCTCTACACCGCGATCACCCGGGCCAAGCGGCTGGTCGTCCTGGCCGGATCCCGCCGGGCGCTGGCCGCCGCCGTACGTACCCCGGGCGCGGGACGCCGCCACACGGCCCTCACCCAGCGCCTCGCCGCCGCGGTTCCCGCCGATTCTCCCGCCGAGCCCTGATCATCGCGGCTCCGTCCGCTGAGGTCATGTTGGGGCCGCACGCCACGGTCGCGGCGTGCGGCCCCAGCCCCCCTTCGGATCGGTCAGTGGAATCCGTAGCGCTCCGGTGGCTCGTCCCTTCCCACGGCCGGCCTGACCAGCAGGCGGATTCAGCCGTTCCTCGCAACACAACGCCCGCATGTGAAACCGGGGTGTCGAAGATGTGGAGAACGCGTGGAGACCAGTCCGCCGGCGGCGTCCGTGCTAGAACAGGCGGATGGCTCGAGATGACCCGGCCGGCGTGGACGGGCCCGGTTTCGCCCGCGAGCAGTCCAGCCTGCGCCTGCGGCACCGCAGCTTCGGGCCGCGGCAGCTGCTGGTCATGGCGATCGTGAACCGGACGCCCGACTCCTTCTACCGGCCCGGGGTGACTTGGGACGAGGGCGCGGCGATGGACCGGGTGCACCAGGTCATCGCCGAGGGAGCCGACATCGTCGACATCGGCGGGGTGCCGGCCGGGGCGGGCGCGGACGTGGATCCAGGCGAGGAGATCCGGCGCACGGCCGGGTTCATCGCCGCCGTGCGCGGCGCCTACCCCGACGCCGTGATCAGCGCGGACACCTACCGGCACGAGGCCGCCCGGGAGGCCTGCGCCGCGGGCGCCGACTTGATCAACGACGCCTGGGGCGGCTGGGACCCGAAGCTTGCCGAGGTGGCAGCCGAGTTCGGGGCCGGGCTGGTCTGCGCCCACGTCGGCCCGCAGCAGCCGCGTACCCGGCCGCTGCGGGTCTGCTATCCCGACCTCATGGCCGACGTGCTGGACCGGACGCTCACGCTGGCCGCCCGCGCGGTCCAGGCCGGCGTGGATCCGGCCGCGATCGTCATCGACGCCGCGCACGACTTCGGCAAGAACACCTGGCACTCGCTGGAGATCACCCGGCGGCTGCCCGAGATGGCCGCGACCGGCTGGCCGGTCCTGGTCTCGGTGTCCAACAAGGACTTCATCGGCGAGACGCTGAACCTCCCGGCCGGGGAACGAGTGCCGGGCACGCTGGCCGCCACGTCTGTCTGCGCCTGGCTCGGGGCCCGGATCTTCCGCGCCCACCAGGTCAGCGAAACCCGCCAGGTCCTGGACATGGTTTCGGCGATCCGGGGCGACACCCCGCCCGCCCGGGCCGTCCGGGGCCTGGCGTAGCCGGTCAGGAAAGACAACACGAGGGGAGCAGGGCATGGAGGACATGAGTTTCGCGGGCCGGGCCGTGCTGGTGTTCGGCGCAGGCGGGGCGCTTGGCGCCGGGGTGGCGGAGACGTTCGCGGCGGCCGGTGCCTCGGTCACCGGGGTGGACCGGGCCGAGCCCCACGATGACCGGAGGCTGGCCGGCGTCCGGTACCGGGCCGCTGACGTGCTCGACGACGGCGCCCTCGGCACGCTGTTCGATTCGGCCCCGCCGCCCTGGGCCGTGCTGAACACCGTGGGCGGGTTCGCCGGCCGGCGGCCGCTCGCCGAACTGGACCTGGCCGAGCTGACCGGGCAGCTCGAGCTGAACCTGGTGACCGCCGCCCTGATCACGAAGCACGCGCTCCGGGTCATGCAGCCCGCGGGCGAGGGCCGGATCGTGCATACCGCCAGCCGGGCCGGCGTGGTGAGCCAGGGTGCGGGGTTCGCCTACTCGGTGAGCAAGCTCGGCGTGCTGCACCTCGTGTCGATGGCGGCGGACGAGGTACGCGGCACCGGGATCACGGTGAACTGCGTCGTGCCCAGCATCATCGACACCCCGGCTAACCGGGCCGCGATCCCGAACGCCGACCACGCCGCGTGGCCGAAGGTCCCGGACGTCGCCCGGACCTACGTGTTCCTGGCCAGCCCGTTGTCCGGCCTCATCAACGGCGCCGCGGTACCGGTCTAGTCACGCCGCGCGGTGACCAGCCAGGCGGCGGCCTGGACCCAGACCCCGCCGGTCACGGCAGGAGCGCCAGCTTCCCGGTCACCTGCCGTCCGGCCAGGCCGTTCAGTGCCTCGGCGGCGCGCTCCAGCGGGTAGGTCACGGGGGGAAGAGGGTGCAGGCCGCCCTCGGCCACGCGCCGGAACAGGTCGGCCAGGAGCGCCCGGTTGCCCGCCGGATCCTGGCGGGACCACGCGCCCCAGTCCACCCCGACCACGGTGCGGTTCTCCAGCAGGACGCGGTTCAGCGGCAGCCGCGGTATGGATCCGCCCGCGAAGCCGACGACCAGGTAGCGGCCTGACCCGCGCAGGCTGCGCAGCGCCGGCTCGGCGAACGGGTCACCGACCGGGTCGACCACCACGTCGGCGCCCCCGCCGGTGATCTCCCGCACCCGAGCCTTCAGGTCCTCGGTCACGTAGTCGACCGCGGCCTGCGCCCCGGCGGCGATCGCCGCCGCCCGCTTGGCCGAGCTGGAAGCGGCCGCGATCACCCGCGCGCCGAGCGAGCAGGCCACGTCCACGGCGGCCAGCCCGATCCCGCCGCCCGCTCCCAGCACCAGGACCCACTCCCCGGGCCGCAGGGCATCCCGCCTGGTCAGGGCGAACAGCATCGTCGCGTAGCTCTCGGCGGCCGTCGCGGCCACCTCGAAGGTCACGGCGTCCGGCAGCGGCACGGCCGCCTCGGCGGGGAGCACCTGATGGGTCGCGTAACCGCCCAGGCCGAACGAGCTGCCCACGACGCGGGTGCCCGCGGGCAGGCCGGACACGCCGGCGCCAGTGCCGGCCACTTCGCCGGCCACGGCCAGGCCCGGGGTGAACGGCAGCGGCGGCTTCATCTGGTACAGCCCGGCCACGATGAGCCCGTCCACGAAACTGACGCCCGCCGCGCGGACGCGCACCAGGGCCTGGCCGGGACCAGGCTGCGGATCGGGCGCCTCCTCCAGCACCAGCCGGTCCGGCGGGCCGAACTCCCGGCACACGATGCGACGCATCTCATCTCCTCCGTGGCGGCGACGGCGTACCGCTCACCTGGGGTTACCGTACGAAAACCGGCATTCCGCTGATTCAGTGAGACGTATACTGACGGTTAATCAGTAGCCTGCCCGGGGCCCTGGCAATGATGTGGCAGGAGCGCAGCGATGTCGGTGATCGGGGAGCCGAGGGTGGCGCGCGGGGGAGCAAATGGCCGGCCCGTGATGCGGCCGTCGCTTGGGCTGTTCCTCACCGAGCCGGCCCGGGGACTGGCTGATCTCGCGGGGTTGTGGCTGGCGGCGCCGTGGCTGTCGCTGGCGCCCCGGGGGGACCAGCACGGCGTCCTGGTGCTGCCCGGCCTGCTCGCCTCGGACTCCAGCACCGTGCTGCTTCGTTGGTTCCTGGGCTGGCTGGGTTATGACGTGCACGGGTGGAGCCTCGCCCGGAATCTGGGCCCGACCGACAAGGTGCTGGACGAGATGCCGCGCATGCTGTCGGTTCTCGCCGAGCGGACGGAGGGCCCGGTGTCGCTGATCGGCCAGAGCCTGGGCGGCATCTACGCCAGGGAGCTCGCGCGCGAGCGCCCTCGGCTGGTCCGTCAGGTGATCACCCTGGCCAGTCCCTTCGCGCAGGCCGACACCAGGGAGAGCCGCGCCCACGGCGTCTACCAGCGCCACGCCCACCGCCATGCTCCCGGTACGCGGGTGCCGACCCTCGAGCAGGTCGCGCTGCCGATCGAGGTTCCGTCGACGGCGGTGTACTCCCGGTGGGACGGCATCGTCTCCTGGCAGTCCTGTATCGAGCCGGAAACGGCGCTGCACGAGAATGTTGAGGTCCGGTGCGGTCACCTCGGGTTCGGCGTGGACTCTGCGACGCTATGGCTGGTCGCCGATCGGCTGGCGGTCCCCGTCGGCCGGTGGCGCAGGTTCCGTCCGCCCCCGGCGCTGCGCGCGCTCTACCCGCGTCGCCGGTGACCGGCGGCTCGCCCGCGGCAACGCCCCGCGGGCGAGCGGCCAGGCCGCACTCCGCCGCGGGCCGAGGAGAAACGTGATGCAGCAACTCACCGGTCTTGACGCCGCCTTCCTCGCCCTCGAGACGGCCAACACCACCGGGCACGTGGGCGGGGTGTCCATCCTGGACCCCCGTGCGGCACCCGAACCGCTGACGCTGGCCCGGCTGACCGACGTGCTGGAGGAGCGGCTGCCGCTGGTCCCGGTGCTGCGCCGCAAGCTGAAGAACGTGCCGTTCGGCCTCGATCAGCCCTACTGGGTCGACGACGCGGACTTCGACATCGAGTACCACGTCCGCGAGATCGCGCTGCCGCGTCCCGGCTCGGATGCCCAGCTCACCGAGCAGGTCGCGCGGCTGCACGCCCGGCCGCTCGACCGGAACCGGCCGCTGTGGGAGATCTATCTCATCACCGGGCTGGCCCGGCGCCGTGCCGCGGTCTACACGAAGATCCACCATTCCGCGATCGACGGCGCGTCCGGAGCCGAGCTGCTGACCGTGCTGCTCGACCTCAGCCCGGGCGGGCGCGAGCTGCCCGCCCGCCAGCCGTTCCGGCCGGCCCGGCCGCCGGACCCGGTGACGCTGACCGTGCTCGCGGCCGCGCGGCTGGCGTGGCGGCCGGTGCAGACGGTGTACATCACCAACCAGCTGATCCGGGTGCTGCCCACCCTGAGCCCGGCCGTCAGCACGCTGGTCGGCGGGATGCTCGGCCTGAACCGCGGCGACGGCGGGGTCATCGCGACCGCGCCGGTCCGGGCCCCGGCGACGCCGTTCAACCGGCCGATCACGCAGCACCGCCGGGTTGCGTTCCGCAGCGTGGAGCTCGACCGGGTCAAGGCGGTGAAGAACGCGTTCGGCGTGTCGGTCAACGACGTGGTCATGGCGATGTGCGCGGGCGCGCTGCGGCGCTGGCTCGCCGACCACCAGGCGCTGCCGGCCACGCCGCTGATCGCGATGATCCCGGTCTCGGTGCGCGATCCGGCCAGCAAGGGCGCGCTGGGCAACAAGGTGTCGGCGATGCTGGCCACGCTGCCCACCCACGCGGACGACCCGGAGCGGCGGCTGCGGATCGTGCGCGCCGCCACGAAGATCGCTAAAGCGCAGCAGGCGGCGATCCCGCAGGGCCTGGTCGACCAGATCAGCGACTTCGCCCCGCCGGCGCTGACCGCGCGCGCGGCGCGCGTGGTCTTCGCCACCGGCGTGCTGCACCGGCTGCCGCCGTTCAACCTGACCGTCTCCAACGTTCCCGGCCCTAACGTGCCGGTTTACCTGTGCGGGGCCAGGCTGCTGGCCCATTACCCGGTGTCGGTGGTGACCGACGGCCAGGGCCTGAACATCACGCTGGTGGGTTACCTCGGCCAGCTCCACTTCGGGCTGGTCAGCTGCCGCGAGCTCGTCCCCGACCTCGACATCCTGGCCGGTTACCTGGTCGCCGAGCTGGACCTGCTGGTCAAGGCGGCCAGCGAGCAAACAGCAGGCCAGGTGCCCTGACCGGCCCCGGCCGCACCGGGCGGTTTGACCGGGGTCACGGCCCGCCCGGGGCCGGGCGCGGCCCGGCGGTCCGCATGATGATCTTGATGTTGCCGTCGCCGCCCCGGCCCACCTCCTTCAGGCCCAGGCGCTGGTAGAGGGCGTGAGCGCGGTGGTTGACGGTGAGCACCTCGAGGACCAGGTCCTGGTCTTTCTGACCGGCCTCGTCGATGAGGGCGTTGATGAGGCGGCTGCCGATGCCGCGGCCCTGATAGTCGGGAAGGATCTCGATGCCCGAGAGGTAGATCTCGTCGGGGCGGCGCTCGACGCTCAGCATGCCGGCGTCGGCCCCGTTGGCGGTGATGATCTGCCAGCGGCCCGGGGCGAACAAGCGATTGTGGTGATCACGCTGGAACTGCTCGTCCCAGCCCCAGATGGCGGCGACGTAGTCGCCCATGGCCGCCTTATGCAGCTGGTAGCAGAACTCGCGGTCGGCGGGCCTGGCCGGCCGCAGCGCGACGGCGGTCATGCTGCGGCAGGTGCCGGGGCGACGCACTGCGTCATGATCGGATAGTAGATCACCGGGCCGCCGCCGTCGACCGTCAGCATGCCCCGGTGACCGCGGCGACCTCTCGCGGCCAGTAGCTGGGCATGGCGTCGTACGGATTCGGCGATCCCGGCAGGTTGGTCACGAACAGGTAGCCGGCCCGGCGGGCCCGGGACAGCCGGACCGCGCTGGCCAGGTCGGACCTTGGCGTCGCGTAGACGACGTGCACGAACCGGTCCGGCTGGTACTGGCTGACCCAGCCGGGCACCTGGACGGCGAGGTACTGGGCGTACGAGCCCTCGAAGACCATCACCACGTCGGCGATCGACATGAAGCCGGGATCCGGGTAGTCCCCGGGGTTCAGCCAGACCACGGCGTGCGGCACGGTCGCCCGGATGTAGCCGGTGAGCTCCCGGTAGTAGGACAGCTCGCCGGGCGTGCCCTGGGTGAGGTCCAGCAGGATGCCGTTGACCCCGTACCACGCCCGGTACTGCCTGACCTCGGCCTCGACCGCCGCGATCGGGCGCTGGCCGTAGTCGGTGGACGAGTAGCCCAGGACGGTGATGCCCGCGGCCTGCGCCTGCCGGACCACGCCCTGGAAGTGCGACACCGGCGCGGAGCCGGGGCCGTTGTCGACGTTCAGCAGCATGACACGGGGGGCCGGCTTGGTGTCGATGGCCTGGGCCCAGTCGCTGCTCGGGTAGAACATCGACGGAATGTAGGTGTGCTGGCAGCCGCCGGCCGGGGTCGGTGACCGCACCGCGGACGCCGCCGGGGCGGGGGACGCCGACGCGGGGTGCGTCGGTGAGCGGAGGGAAGCCGGCGGGGCCGCGGTGCCGCCGGAGCAGGCGGCCACCGCGGCCAGCAGGACGGCCGCGGCCGCCCGCAGGGCCGCCGCGCGGCCGCGGAGCACGGTCACCCGCCGCCCCCGGCCGGGGACTCCAGGCGGGCCAGCTCGTCCGGTGAGAGGCGCAGCGCCCCGGCGGCCATGTTCTCGGCGAGGTGCCCCGGATCTCCGGTGCCGGGGATGGCCAGCACGTGCGGCCCGCGCTGCAGCGTCCACGCCAGCCGGACCTGCGCGGCCGTGGCCCCGTGGGCCCGCGCGACGGCCAGCACCTCCGGGTGCTCGGCGCCGGTCGCGCCCGCCCCGCCGCCCTGGCCCGCGATCGTGAAGAACGG
>Ga0318567_10001369_pt1 | contig 9875 bp, 10 predicted proteins | sample GRESIP088b5f20_FD_203691 | JGI IMG/M metagenome (GOLD analysis project Ga0318567, IMG submission 203691) | Tropical soil microbial communities from Luquillo Experimental Forest, Puerto Rico - GRE.SIPMG.088b5f20 | ecosystem: Environmental > Terrestrial > Soil > Tropical forest > Bulk soil...
GACTTCCTCGTCGCCCTGCGCCGGCACGGCCCGGCACGCCTCGACGCCGAGACCGCACGACGGTGGTGCGACCGGCACACCGGGGTCGGCGCCGACGGGCTGATCGAGGGGACGGTCGACGCGCGCGGCCTCGTCATGTCGCTGCACAACGCGGACGGGACGCGAGCCGAGCTCTCCGGGAACGGGCTGCGCTGCCTCGTGGCCGCCGCCACGGCCCACGGGCTCGTGCCCGAGGGCACCCTCGACGTCGCGACCGAGGCGGGCGCGCGCCGGGTCACCGTCGCGCTCGACCCGAGCGGGGAGCGCGCCTGGGGATCCGTCGCCATGGGCCCCGTCGAGGTCGAGGCCGGCGGGTCCCTCGAGACCGGGGTCCGCGCGGTCGTCGGGAACCCGCACGTCGTGGTGCGCGACGACGGCGCGGCCGAGGTGGCGCTGATCGAGCGGGCGGCCGCGCTCGTCGGCGCGGACGCGGCCGGGGCGAACGTGGAGTTCGTGACCGTGCACCGCCCCGACCTCCTCTCGATCCGCGTGGTGGAGCGGGGCGCGGGGCGCACGCTCGCGTGCGGCACCGGCTCGTGCGCCGCGGCCGCCGTCGCCCACCGGCTCGGGCTGGTCGGGCCGCACGTGACCGTCGCCAACCCCGGCGGGGACCTGGACGTGACGCTCACCGACGGCACCGCCGAGCTCGCCGGCCCGGCCGTCCGGGTCGCGACCGTCTCGCTCGCGGAGGACTGGTGAGCGTCTACCCCAGCTCGCTCATCGAGCGTGCCGTCCGCGAGCGGATCGTGCTCGTGGGGGTGGCGCTCAACGGCGCGCACCCAGACGACGTGGAGGCGGGGCTCGACGAGCTCGCCCTGCTCGTCGACACCGCGGGCGCCGACGTCGTGGCGCGCCTCGTGCAGCGCCGGCAGGCGCCCGACCCTGCGACCTACCTCGGGAAGGGGAAGGCAGGCGAGCTCCACGAGCTGTGCCTCGCAGTCGACGCCGACACCGTGGTGTTCGACCAGCCGCTCACGACCGCACAGCAGCGCAACCTGGAGAAGCTGCTCGGCCGCACCGCGATCGACCGGACCGCCGTGATCCTCGACATCTTCGCCCAGAACGCGCGGACCCCCGAGGGCAAGGCGCAGGTGGAGCTCGCGCTGCTCCGCTACCGGCTGCCGCGGCTGCGCGGCAAGGGTCAGGCGCTGAGCCAGCAGGCTGGTCGGATCGGGACGAGGGGCCCCGGCGAGACCCAGCTCGAGGTCGACCGGCGGCGGCTCGTGCGCCGGATGCACAAGCTCGAGGCCGAGCTCGAGGACCTCGATAGGACCCGCACCGTCCAGCGTGGCGCGCGGGAGCGCGGCCGGCACCGCGAGATCGCGCTCGTCGGGTACACGAACGCGGGCAAGACCTCGCTGCTCAACGCGCTGACCACGGCGGAGGCCGACGTCGAGGACCGGCTCTTCGTCACGCTCGACCCGCGGACCCGGCAGCACCGGCTGGAGGGCGGCGAGACGATCCTCGTCACCGACACCGTCGGGTTCGTCCGCAACCTGCCCCACGAGCTCGTCGAGGCGTTCAAGTCCACGCTCGACTCGGTGCGCCTCGCGGACCTGCTCGTCCACGTCGTCGACGCCTCGGCACCCGACCCGCAGGCCCAGATCGACGCGGTGCGCGAGATCCTCGTCGAGATCGACGCAGGCGGCGTCGAGGAGCTGGTCGCCATCAACAAGGCGGACCTCGCGCCGGTCGCCGCGGCCCGGACCGCCGCGGCGAACCCCGGCGCCGTCGTGGTCTCGGTCGCGACCGGCGAGAACGTCGACCGGCTCGTCGAGGCCGTCGCCGCGGCGCTGCGCGCGTCGGACCGCGTCGTCTCGCTGCGCGTGCCGTGGGCGCGCGGCGACGTGCTGGCCGCCGCGCACCGGGAGGGCGAGGTGCTGGACACGACCGAGGACGGTGAGTGCGCCGTCGTCCGCGTCGTGCTCGACCCCACGGGCAGGGCTCGGTTCGCGCAGTGGGTGGCCCCGTGACCGCCGGGTTCACGCCGCCGCCGTACCCGACGGACCGGCTGGCCGAGCTGCGCTTGGTCGCCGACCGCTACGAGGACGGCGCCGTCGACTGCTCCGTCGGCACGCCGTGTGACGCCCCGGCCCCCGAGGTGGTCGCCGCGCTCGGGGCGTCGGGCACCGAGCGCGGGTACCCGACCTCGCAGGGGTCGCCTGCGTACCGCGAGGCCGCGTGCGCGATGCTGAAGCGCCGGTTCAAGGTCGACGTGGAGCCGACTTCGCTCGCGGCGTGCGTCGGCACCAAGGAGCTCGTCGGGTCGCTGGCGGGGCACCTCGCGCTGCGGGACCCGACCCGGGACACCGTGCTCGTCCCGGCGGTCGCGTACCCGACGTACGCGGTCTCGGCGATGCTCGCGGGGCTGCGCGCGGTGCCCGTCCCGCTCGACGGCGGACGGCTCGCGCTCGAGCGCGTCGACGACGGGACCGCGCGGCGCGCGCTCGTGCTCTGGTCGAACTCCCCGTCGAACCCGACGGGTCGCCTCGACGACCTGATGGCCGCAGCCGCGTGGGGGCGGGCCCACGGCGTCGTCGTGTGCTCGGACGAGTGCTACGCGGACTACACGTGGGCGGCGCCGCCCGCGACGGTGCTCGCAGCCGGACCCGACGGCGTGCTCGCGGTGCACTCGCTCTCCAAGCGGTCCAACCTCGCGGGGGTGCGCGCGGGGTTCTACGCGGGCGACCCCGAGCTCGTGGCGTACCTGCGGCTCGTCCGCCAGCACGCCGGGCTCATCGTCGCCGGCCCGGTCCAGGTGGCGGCCGCGGTGGCGTGGGGCGACGACGAGCACGTGGAGGCCCAGCGCGAGCGGTACGCACGGCGGCTCGCGACGCTGCGCGCGGGGCTCCTCGCCGTCGGGTGCACCGCGGGCGTGCCGGAGGGTTCGTTCTACCTCTGGGCCGAGCGCCCCGGGGAGGACGGCTGGGCGCTCGCACGGTGGATGGCCGAGCACGCGGGGCTCGTCGTCAGCCCCGGCGAGCTCTACGGCGACGATGCGCACGTCCGCGCGGCCGTGGTCCAGCCCGACCTGCGCATCGCGCTCGCAGCCGCGCGCCTCTCGGCCACCGCGGCCGCGTGACGCCTCAGGTGGTGGCGACCGCGAGGACGAGGCCGAGCGCGGCATCCCGACCGGCGCCGGGGGGTCCCTCGTGCTCGGGGCCCCACCCGGCCCGCTCGAGCAGCGGCCGGGCCTCATCGGCGTCGAGCTCGGAGCGGACCGGCTCACCGAGCTCGGCCACCCTCGCGCGGAACCAGGCGACCCGCGCCTCGCGCTCGGGGTCGCCGGTCCGGGCGATCCCGACGCTGACGGCGAGCGGGCTCCCCGGCGCCACCGCGCGGCGCAGCTCGACGAAGAGCCGGGCGACGACCTCGGGCTCCAGGTAGGCGCAGAGCCCCTCGACCACCGCGCAGCTGGGGCGTGACGCGGCGAGCCCCGCGGCCGCCAGCCGCTCGGCGAGGCGCTCGGCCGTCAGGTCGACCGGGACGAACGTCACCGCGTCGTCGGCGATCCCCAGCCGTGCGGCCCGGGCACGCTTGTCGACCTGGGTGGCGGGGTGGTCGACCTCGAAGAACCGGACCCCCTCGCGCGCGAACCGCCACGCCCGTCCGTCGTACCCGGCGCCCACGATGACGACCTGGTCGCAGCCGCCGTCGAGCGCGCGCACGACGGCGCGGTCGAAGAACGCCGTGCGCGCGCGCAGGTACTCGCGCATCGGGCCGTCGCCGACGACGACGCCGTGCGCCACGTCCGTGGCGAGCGCCTTGTCGTCTTGGGGGCGTCCGGGCGCGACGACGCGCTCGAACCCGAGCCGGTGCGCGGCGACACGGCGCGCGGTGACCGACGGCGCGCCCCGCTCCACGCGCCGAAGGGTACGCGGCCGGCGCCACGAGGCCGTGCGCGTCCTCGGGCCGTTGGTAGCCTCGCCGCGGTGGCAGGCGCGGGCTCGCTTGAATCGAGCGTCGACGAGCTCTACGCGCGGATCGACGAGCTGGACGAGCGCGACACCGACGCCCGCATCACGGTCGAGGAGGCGGTGGGGAGGCTCGACGACGGCTCCGCGCGCGTCGCGGAGATCGCCGCCGACGGCGAGGTCGTCGTCCACGACTGGCTCAAGCGCGCGATCCTGCTGCTCTTCCGGCTGGAGGGGATCACCACCGAGCGCGTCGGGCCCTTCGAGTACGCGGACCGCATCCCGCTCAAGCGCGGGCTCGCCGACGCCGGGGTGCGAGCGGTCCCGGGGGCCGTGGTGCGGTGGGGGAGCTACCTCGCTCCAGGCGTCGTCGTCATGCCGAGCTTCGTGAACGTCGGCGCGCGCGTCGGGGGTCGGACGATGGTCGACACGTGGGCGACCGTGGGCAGCTGCGCGCAGGTCGGCGAGGGGGTCCACCTGGCCGGCGGCGTGGGGATCGGCGGGGTCCTCGAGCCGGTCAACGCGGTGCCGGTCGTGATCGAGGACGGCGCGCTCATCGGGAGCCGCTCCATGGTCGTGGACGGCGCGCGCGTCGGCCGTGACACGGTGCTCGGCGCCGGCACCATCCTCACGAGCAGGATCGCCGTCGTCGACGCTGAGACCGGGGTGGAGCTCGCGCGCGGCCGGGTGCCGGAGCGCTGCGTGGCGGTCGGGGCGTCGCGGCGCCGCACCTACCCGGGCGGCGAGTTCTCGATCCCGTGCGTCCTCGTCGTGCACCGGCTCGAGGAGGGTGAGCGCCACGAGCGCGCGGCGCTGAACGACACCCTGCGCGCGCACGGTGTGGCGACGTGACCCTCGTCGAGCGCGCGGCGCGCTACGTCGAGATCCCCTCGGTGTCCGGCACCGAGCGCGCGCTCGCCGACGAGGTGGAGCGCGAGCTGCGCACCGCCCCCTCGCTCGAGGTCACCCGGATCGGCGACAACGTCGTCGCGCGCACGACGGGGTCGCGGCAGGGCCGGGTCGTCGTGGCCGGGCACCTGGACACGGTCCCGGGGGACCCCGGCGTCGAGGTGGCCGACGGCGAGGTCCGCGGCCTCGGCGCGTGCGACATGAAGGGGTCGCTCGCGGTCATGACCGAGCTGGCGATCGAGGACCTCGCGCTCTCCTCCGAGGTGACCTGGATCTACTACGTGTGCGAGGAGGTCGCCCGCGAGCGCAGCGGGCTCCTCGAGGTGGCTGCCCGCGACGAGGCGCTGCTCGACGGTGACGCCGCGGTCGTGTGCGAGCCGACCGGGTGCGTGGTCGAGGCGGGGTGCCAGGGGGTGGTGCGCGTCCAGCTGGAGCTGAGCGGGGTGCGCGCGCACACGGCACGGCCGTGGCGCGGACGCAACGCGGTGCACCGGCTCACCGGGCCGCTCAGCGCCGTCGCCGCGTACATCCCCCGGCACGTCGAGCTCGACGGCGTGACCTACGCCGAGCAGCTGCAGGCTGTCGAGGTGACCGGGGGGATCGCCGGGAACGTCGTGCCCGACAGGGCGACGCTCACGGTCGGGTTGCGGGTCGCGCCGGACCGCACCGCGGCCGACGGCGTCGCCCAGCTGCGCGAGCTGTTCGAGCCGTACCTGGAGCCGAAGGACTCGCTGACCGTCCTCGACACGGCCGAGCCGGCGCCGCCCTCGCTCTCGCACCCCGTCCTCCAGCGGCTCGTCGCGCTCACGGGCGCACCGGCGCGCGCGAAGCTCGGGTGGACCGACGTGGCGACGTTCGCGGCGCGCGGCGTCCCCGCCGCCAACTTCGGAGCGGGCGACCCGGAGCTCGCCCATCACGCCGGGGAGTTCGTCGAGGCTGCTGAGCTCGAGCGGTGCGGCGAGACGCTCACCGCGCTCCTCACCGCCGCGCTCGACTCGAGCTGAGCCCTGTGGGGACGTCGCCGGCCCCGGCAGCCGCCTAGAGCCGGCGCAGGACCGAGAGCACCTTCCCGTAGATGACGACGTCGCCGCCTGGGTAGACCAGGTCCTCCACCCGCTCGTTCTGTGCCTCGAGGACGACGGTCTTGCCCTTCCGCTTCAGCCGCTTGACCGTCGCCTCCTCGCCGGGGATCCCGGCGACGACCACGTCCCCGAGCTCCGCGTCCGGCTGCCGGCGCACGACCACGAAGTCGCCGCCGAGGATCCCGGCGTCGATCATCGAGTCGCCCCGGACCCGGAGCATGAAGCTCTCGTCGGTGCCGGCGAACCGCTCCGGGAGCGGGAGCAGCTCCTCGAGGTGCTCCTGGGCGATGACGCCGGTGCCGGCGGCCACGTCGCCGACGAGCGGGACGTTGCGCACCCGCTCCGGCGTGACCGCGGTGCCCGACGCCGGCTCGTAGCGGACCTGCAGCGCCCGCGGCTTGGTCGGGTCCTTGACGAGGTAGCCGCCCTCGGCGAGCCGGTCGATGTGGTCGTGGACGGTGGCCGAGGACGCGAGGCCGACCGACCGCCCGATCTCCCGCACCGACGGCGGGTACCCGTGGTCCCGCTGGTACGCGATGATGACGTCGAGAATCTGGCGGCGCTTCTCGGTCAGGACCTCGGCCATGGAGCCTCCTCGGGGCGAACGCGCGTTCGGAGCCTACCGCCGGGCTCGGGTTGAGGCAAACATCCGTTCGGTCGCAAGATCCGCGTCGAGACCGCGGATCGCCGCGCCCGTTGTTCGGCTCTCGATCCCGGGGGGACTCGCCATCACCGACACCCTCCCGGCGTGCTGGCGCGACTTCGCCGACGCGCTCGCCGCCGGCATCGATCGGGTCATCCTCTTCGGGCCGCCGGGAACCGGGAAGACCTACGCGGCGCTGCGCGAGGGCGTGGACGGCGCGGGGGCGCACCGGCTCGTCTGCACCGAGGACATGACGGCCGCGGACGTCACGGGGTGCTGGATGCCGACCGCGGCGGGACGGTTCGAGTGGCTCGACGGCGCGGCGACCCGCGCCTGGCGCGGCGACGGCACGCGTGGCGGCCGGCTGGTCATCGACGAGGCGGACCGCGCGACCGGCGACGTGCTGGCGCTCCTGCTCGCCGTCTGCGACACCGACGGCTCGGCACGGTTCGACCACCCCGCGACGGGCGAGGTCGTGACCCCGCTCGACGGGTTCACCGTGGTCATGACGTCGAACCTCGAGCATCCCGAGGAGCTGCCGTCCGCGCTGCGCGACCGGTTCCCGGTCGCCATCGAGGTGGACGCACCGCACCCGGCCGCTGTCGCGCGCCTCCCCACGGACCTCCGCGACGCCGCGTGCGCCATGACCGGCGCGCCAGCGGACCGGCGTGTCTCGATGCGGGCGATCTACGCGTACGCGACGCTGCGCGAGCGGCTCGAGCCGGCGCGGGCCGCTCGCCTCGCGTTCGGTCGGGAGCGCGGACGCGAGGTGGCCGACGCCCTCGCGATCGACGACGTCGAGCCGCACCTTTGAGCGGGGGGCCGCTGCCCGAGCTGCTCACCGGACGGCGGGACCGAGCCGGCGATAGCTCCTGGCGGGTGGAGGCAGGGACCGCCCAGCGCGGTGACGCGTGGACGGATCTCCAGGACCGGGTCATGCGCGTCCCGATCGCCGGCGGCGTGCACGGCAGGCTCATCCGCGCCCACGAGCTGATGCACGCCCGTGTGAGCCCGGTGGCACCCGTGATCGTCGAGGCGTGGCCGGACCTCTCGCCGCGCGCCGTCGAGTGCGCAGAGGAGTTCCGCGTGAACGAGCTGCTCCGCCGGATCGGCTTCGACGTCGACGAGCTTCGCGACGGCTCAGAGCGGCTCGCCGGTGAGCGGCTCGCCGCGACGGGGGAGTGGGCCGAGCTGGCGTGCTTCGCGGCGGCGCTCAGCGGGACCCGCGCGCTCAGCGACCTCGTGCGCGGGGTCCGACGCGTGGCGGGCGAGTGGGCGGCCGCGTGCCGGGCGATCGAGCGGGAGCTGCGCGGCGTCGTGCGGCGCGTGCCGACGTCGTCGATCGCCTCGACCGCGCTCGGGCCGGCGGGGCTGCCGCTCGGGTTCGCGACGCACACGCGACGGCTCGCCGAGGTGGTGGACCTGTGGGCGGCGGCGCCGCGGGCGGGCGTGCGCCGCACGGCACGGCCACGCGCGACCGGGACCTTCGCGCCCCTGCTCCTCGACGAGGCGGTCGAGCTCGATCGACGGGTGCACGGTGCGTGCGTCGTGCGACGCACCCACGCTGCGTACGGCCGTCGGGTCCTCCGACCCGATCGTCTCGTCACCGATCCGGCCAGGCGGGTGTTCGAGCGGAGGGCATCGTGCCGGGGCGGGGTGGTGGTGGTCGACCAGTCGGGGTCGATGGCCATCACCGAGCACGAGCTCGTCTCGCTGCTCGCGGCCGCACCGGGCGCGTTCGTGGTCGGGTACTCGCATGCCCCTGGCTCCCAGGCGGTCCCCAACGCCTGGGTGCTGGCGGACCGGGGGCGTGCGGCGTCGCGGGTCCGCGCGGGGAACGTGGGCAACGGGGTCGACGGCCCGGTGCTGCGCTTCGCCCTCGGCCGACGCCGGGGACGCGAGCCCGTGGTCTGGGTCTCGGACGGCCAGGTCACCGACTCGACGGACCACGCGGACCCGGGCCTCGCCGTCGAGTGCGCCCAGCTGGCGCTCCGGCACGGGATCCAGATGGTGACGGGCGTCCCGGAGGCCGTCGGGCGCCTCGCCGCGAGGGCCGCGCCGATGGAGCGGCCGCGCCTCCTCGGCCGGGTTGCTGCCGCGGTCACAGCCAGCCCGTAGAACCTGGTTGACCCGAACAGACGTTCGTGGTTGAATGAGACCGAACAGGTGTTCGGTCTCGATCTGGGAGGCAGGCATGGCGATCGCACCGCTCGAGGAGCAGGGGCTGGACCCGCGGGCGTCGGGGTCACCGCGGCTGCGGGTGATCGACGGCGGGCGCACGGTCGACGCCGTCCCCCGGCGGTCCGCCGCCTACGCACGTGCAGCGCTGGACGCGGAGCTCCGCCGCGCTCGTGGCGCGCACCCGTCGTCCTGGGCTGTGTCGCCGGGTCGCGACCTCCCGACACGCGGTCCCGACGCGGCCCGGCCCAGGACGCGCCTCGTCGTCGCGACGACCCGCCAGCCGGCGGCTCGCCCCTGGGTTCGGACCCGGAGGCGGCGCGCGACCGGGATCGCGGTCGTCGGCGTGGCGCTGGTCCTCTTGGCGATGCCGCTGCGCGCGCTGGGCGCGGTCACCGTGCTCGGGCAGCAGACGCCCGGCGGCGTCCCGGCGGGGCTCGCGCCGGGGTCGACCTACGTGGTGCAGCACGGCGACACACTGCGGTCGATCGCCCAGCGCGTGAACGCGGCGATCGCGCCCCTCATCGCCGCCGAGCTCGCGGCGGAGACCGGGTCGGCACAGGTGGTCGCCGGTGAGCACGTCCGCATCCCGCTCGGCTGAGGACGGGGTCGCGCAGGCAGGGTCTAGCGTGCACGCGTGCGGTGCCCATTCTGCGGGAGCGACGATGACAAGGTCGTCGACTCGCGGCTCGCCGACGACGGCACGGCCATCCGTCGACGCCGCGAGTGCGTGGCGTGCTCCCAACGGTTCACGACCTTCGAGCGGGTCGAGGAGGTGCCGCTCGTCGTGGTCAAGCGGTCAGGGGCCCGGGAGCCGTTCGACCGGACGAAGCTGATCGCGGGGCTCCGAGCGGCGTGCAAGAACCGGCCCGTCTCCGACGAGGCGCTCGACGAGCTCTGCGACGCCGTCGAGGAGAGCCTCAGGCTGCGGCCGGACGACGTCACGAGCGAGGAGATCGGTCGCGCCGTGCTCGAGCGGCTCCGCGACCTCGACGAGGTCGGGTATGTGCGGTTCGCGTCGGTCTACAAGGGGTTCGAGGGCCTCGGCGACTTCGAGCGCGAGGTCGGGCTGCTCATCAAGACGACGGCACCCAAGTCGAGGGGCTGATG
>Ga0318567_10001371_pt1 | contig 9870 bp, 7 predicted proteins | sample GRESIP088b5f20_FD_203691 | JGI IMG/M metagenome (GOLD analysis project Ga0318567, IMG submission 203691) | Tropical soil microbial communities from Luquillo Experimental Forest, Puerto Rico - GRE.SIPMG.088b5f20 | ecosystem: Environmental > Terrestrial > Soil > Tropical forest > Bulk soil | place...
AAAGCAGTTTATAGAGTAACTCATCGTTATGCATAAAATTGCTTTCCAACGTCTGCACGAACTCCGGCAAAGTTATCGATTTATCTTCAAAAACGTGCTTTTTCAATGCAGTTAATGAATCGGTCATCGTTCCCAGGCCCACACCCTGAATGTAATTGGTATTATAACGCGACCCTCCTTGAATATAATCCATGCCGCGCGCCACACAGTCGTCGATAATCAACGACAGGAAAGGCGTCGGGATATGGGTCATAAATATCTTCTCAATCGTATTGTTTCCGGTGATTTTTATCCGGAGGAAATGTTCCACCTGTACCTTGAAGGCTTCGAGCAACTGTGCGTAGGTTTTGAAATCCGAAGCATTTCCGGTTTTCTGCCCCAGTTGCTTGCCGGTACGGGTATCAAAGCCGTTGTGCAAGGTCAGTTCCAATATCTTGGGAAGGTTGAAATAGCCACAAAGGATATAACTTTCGGTACCGAATGCTCCCGTTTCCACACACCCGCTGCATCCGCCGTTACGTGCATCCACCAGGTCTTTGCCCTGGTTCTGCAACTCCTGGATAATGGCATCGGTATTAAATATGGAAGGTTGCCCAAATCCGGTTTTGGTTATTTTTACTGCCCGGTCAATAAAACTGTCGGGGTTCAGCTTGCTCAACTGCACCATGGAACTGGGTTGCAACAAGCGCATTTCCTCTATCACATCCAGCAGAATATACGACATCTCATTCACCGCATCAGTTCCGTCGGGTTTCACACCCCCCAGGTTGATCAGGCAAAAATCGGTATATGTACTGCTTTCCTGCGCCGTAACCCCGATCTTTGGAGGCGACGGATGGTTGTTGAATTTCACCCAAAACGATTCCAGCACTTCCACCGCCTGCTCGCGGGTCAATGTTCCGGCTTCGGTCTCTGCTTTATAAAACGGATAAAGATGTTGGTCAAGCCGGCCGGGATTGAACGAATCCCACGGGTTGAGTTCCGTTACCACGCCCAGGTGAATAAACCAATAGTGCTGAAGCACCTCGTGGAAAGTACCCGGTGCATGTGCCGGAACACGCCGGCATATCCGCGCCATTTCGACCAGCTCGGCTTTCCGCTCCGGATTCTTTTCAGCAGCTGCCAGCAATTCCAACTCGTCGGCATGCCGGTTGGCAAACAGGATAATTGCTTCGGCCGTAATTTTCATGGCTTTCAGCTCTTCCTTTTTGTCGTATGCCAGCGGATCATTCACAAAGTCGAGCGACTTCAGGCTTTCTTCCACGTCCTGGATAATGTCAAGCATCCCCTTCTGGTAGATTTTATAACCGGCCACGGTATGTCCCGGTGCCCGTTGTTCCATAAACTCGGTGAAGATTCCGGCATCATAGGCATCGTGCCATTCGGGAGTCATCGCCTCCATCATGCGATCTCGGTTGGAGCGCCCGGTCCAAAACGGAATGATGGTTTCTTCAAATGCCCGGCGGGTTTCGTCATCCACCCGGAACCACACTTTTTCGCGCGAGTTCAGTATTTCCAGGTCCTGCAACGAATGGACGGTAATCTCGGGATACGTAGGGGTCGCTTTGGGAGCCGGGCCACGTTCGCCTACAATTAGTTCCAGATCGTTGATACAAATGGATTTGTTGGCCAGCACGTATTGAAACGATTTGGCCCGTTGTACAGGAATAGAATCACCAAAAGCCAGATGATTCTTATAAAACTCAGTCATCAATAAGCCTCTTTCTGCCGAGATACGGTAAACGGCATTCAGGCTTTGTTCGCGTAGTTGTTGAATTCTTGGAGTCATATAATGATTAGTTAGCCCTAGCCCCTAAAAGGGAACTAAGTTAGTTTTGTATATTTTATATTTTGTTTTTAACGGCAATCTGCGAGTTGTTTACACGTTTTAAAAGTCCCCTTTAGGGGATTTAGGGGTCTATCCACCTATTTTCACATCGAAACCGGCTTTTTCAAATTGTAATTTAGTTTGCTTCAGTTCCTTTTTTCCAAGCGACTTTACAGCATTAAAGTCATTTTTCATCCCGAACCGTTCATACTTATGGGAAGCGGTATTGTGATAAGGCAACAAGTCCACACCCTCAACCGGGAATGGCAATCCCGATAAATATGCAAGCGTTTCGTTGATATTGCCCTCTGTAAAAGTCACACCCGGAATCATAGGCATACGAACCCGTACCTTTTTCCCCATTTCGAGCAGTTTCCCCAGATTTTCCAATATCACTTTGTTCGACACGCCGGTGTATTCCTTATGCAAGCCGTCGTTCATCAATTTCAGGTCATACAGAAACAAATCGGTATGCCGGGCCACAGCTTCTACAACCTGCCAGGTGGCATAACCCGAAGTATCCACGGCCGTATGCATGCCCTCTGCCTGGCAAGCCTGGAGTGCCTCTGCCAAAAACTGGTGCTGCAACAGCGGTTCGCCACCCGAAAAGGTAACTCCACCACCCGACTCTTCCATAAAGATTTGCTCTTTGCGGAGTTCGGCCATCAATTCATCCACCGGCGATTCGTAACCCACGGCTTCGTTTTCGGTGAATACTTTGTCGCCAATGCGTACCGTCTTGGGAACAGTGCAAACAGCAGCGCTCATGCTCTCCGGGTTGTGGCACCATCGGCACGAAAGCGGACAGCCTTTCAGAAAAACCGTAGCACGGACTCCCGGACCGTCGTGTACGGCAAAGCGTTTGATATCAAATATAATACCCATAGAATAACCCCTAGCCCCTAAAGGGGAACTAAATTGTTTACTTGTAAATTGTCTTGAAAAATGATTTTAGCCCTGAGGATTTCAGTGCATTCAATATTTTGCAGGTTGCAAAGCCCCCTTTAGAGGGTTGGGGGTCGGCCTATATCATCCAGCACTCGTACAAACCCTTACCGGATTTGTGGAGCATGTTACCTTGGTATTTGGATGAATATTGCATGGAGATGAGTTGAAATGATTTTCGGCTGCTAAATTAGAAAATATTTCCGAAATAACTGCTGCTGAGCCATAATTAAGTTGAAGAAACAATAGAATGTCGTATTGCTGAATCACAAGTACACATCCATATTTAAAATTATAGGGCTTGTTTTTTGCTGTCCCCTCTTTCCGCCTTAGAGAAAAAGCGTGAAGAAAATTGTCGGAGTGAAGCGGTTAAAAAGCGTCCTTGTCTGACGACCGAAGGTCGGAGTTTGGACGCTTTCAGCGAAATGCAGGCAATTTTTAGCTTTTTATCGGCAGCGGCGGCTTTTTTTGTTTACTTTTTGGGGCTGAAGCCAAAAAGTAAAAGCCTGTCCGGCTTGAGGACAAATAGCATAAATTTTTTATCGGACAACAATAATTTAAAATAAGGGTTGAATGCTATTGATTCAATTTCTACTAAAAGCTTCGATATCCGGGATGGTGGAATTCCAATTCCACCGAATTAGGACAAACCGGAATTAGCCCCACAAAAAACAACAAACTCCGGCTATTCTATAGATGCGGGCAATTCCTTTATTGTCTTGATCCGGTTTGATGTTTTATGCAAACGGGTCAGGAAATCATTAATTTTATCTTGGTAATCAATCAGGTAATCGGGATGCAATTTCCGGGTGACTAGCGCTATCAACCGTTTTAGCAACAACCCAACCTTATAATCATAACCCGAAACCCGCGCTCCAAACATTTTTTTAGGATTGGCAAACTGCAATTCCAACACGTAAAGCATCAGGTCCGCCTCCAGTTTCTTGCTTTTGGTTTCAACGGTAAATTCCGTTATCCGCTTCGTGCAGGCATTCAGTTTCTTTACCAGCTTTTTCAGTTCCGTGCTTCCTTTGAATTCCTTTTGCCAAAGGGTATCAATATCATCCTTGGCTTCTTCGAATAAGGTTTGCTCCCCGCCCTCTTTATCCAGAAAATTGACCAGCAAAAACTCATAATTATATCGCTTACCGGCCAGTTTCAGCACCATCTCCGCCAACTCTTTTTTCGAAAGTTGGGCCAGTTGTTCTTTAAGTAGGACTTTGTTTAGGGGCATGGGCAAGGGGTTGATTATTTGATTCACAAATATACTCCAAATTTAATTGCCTATACTTATCCCCTAAATTGTTTGCAGCTGAAATAACAAAATCGTTCCGGCAACTTCCGAAATTGCTTTGACGGGTATCAAAATTGGTTTGGCGGGTATCAAAAACCTTTTGGCATTAACAAAAATCGTCTTGGCGACTTCCGAAATCGCTTTGGCATTAACAAGAATCGCTTTGGCAAGTATCAAAAACCCTTTGGCATTAACAAGAATCGGCTTGGCGACTTCCGAAATCGCTTTGGCGGGTATCAAAATCGGCTTGGCGAGTATCAAAAACCTTTCCGCGACTTTCAGAATCACTTCCGCATTAACAAGAATCAGTCCTGCGACTTTCAAAAAGCATCCTGCGGAATTCAGAATGAGTCCTGCGACTTTCATATTTAGTCCTGCAACATTCAAAAACCTTCCTGCATTAACAAGAATCACTCCTGCGACTTTCAAAAAGCATCCTGCGGAGTTCAGAATGGATCCTGCGACTTTCATATTTAGTCCTGCAGAGTTCAAAAACCGTCCTGCGCCCCAAGAACTGGGAGACTGTGCAGAAAAGTGTGTAAACTAAGAAAAGGATAGCCTTTCCAACCGTTCATTTCTCGGCAATAAGTGTCTGAAATTTGAGATTTTGTCTGTATCTTTGCACTCCTGTTTCGACTAAGGTTAATTGGTACATAGCTCAACGGTTCATCTGGATATGAATCTGTTAGTGCCCGGCCCAATAAACCGATGAACCAATCACCCGATGAACTAATCAACTAATTTTCAACATGACAAATTTCAAACGTACCACCGTTACCTCGGCTTTGCCTTATGCCAATGGACCGGTTCATATCGGCCACCTGGCAGGTGTTTATGTTCCTGCCGACATTTATGTTCGCTACCTCCGGCTCAAAGGCGAAGAAGTGCTCTTTATCGGCGGTTCCGACGAACACGGTGTACCCATCACCATTAAAGCTAAAAAAGAAGGAGTTACACCACAGGATATTGTGGACCGTTACCACGGTATCATCAAAAAGTCGTTCGAAGAATTCGGAATCACATTCGATATCTATTCACGCACCACTTCTGCTACACACCGCGGACTGGCTTCCGACATTTTCAAAACCATCGAGGGTAAAGGCGGTTTCATTGAAAAAACAAACGAACAATACTTCGACGAAACGGCCCAGCAGTTCCTGGCCGACCGGTACATCACCGGCAAATGTCCGCATTGTGGCAACGAAAACGCGTACGGCGATCAATGCGAATCGTGCGGAACTTCCCTGAATCCTACCGACTTGATCAACCCAAAATCGGCCATTAGCGGTTCTGCTCCTGTCATGCGCGAAACCAAACACTGGTACCTCCCGCTCGACCAGCACGAAGCCTGGTTGCGCCAATGGATACTCGAAGACCACAAAGAATGGAAACCAAACGTATACGGACAATGCAAAAGCTGGCTCGACATGGGCTTGCAACCGCGCGCCGTAAGCCGCGACCTCGATTGGGGAATCCCGGTTCCTGTTGTTGGTGCCGAAGGCAAAGTTCTTTACGTCTGGTTCGATGCTCCCATCGGTTACATTTCCAATACCAAAGAATTGCTGCCTGATAGCTGGGAAAAATGGTGGAAAGACCCCGAAACACGCCTGTTGCACTTTATCGGCAAAGACAATATCGTGTTCCACTGCATCGTGTTCCCGGCCATGCTGAAAGCCGAAGGCTCGTATATTTTGCCCGATAATGTTCCTGCCAACGAATTCCTCAATCTCGAAGGCGATAAAATATCCACTTCGCGCAATTGGGCGGTGTGGTTGCACGAATACCTCGAAGATTTTCCGGGCAAACAAGATGTATTGCGCTACGTCCTTACTGCCAATGCTCCCGAAACCAAAGACAACGACTTTACCTGGAAGGATTTCCAAGCCCGCAATAACAACGAATTGGTGGCCATTTTCGGCAACTTTATCAACCGCGCGTTGGTACTGACTCAAAAATACTACGACGGAAAAGTGCCTGCACTCGGCCAGTTGACCGACTACGACAAACAAACCCTCGAAGAATTTGTCAACGTGAAAGCCGATGTGGAAAAGTTGCTCAACAATTTCCGCTTCCGCGATGCGCAAAAAGAAGCCATGATTCTGGCTCGTATCGGAAACAAATACCTGGCCGACACCGAACCTTGGAAAGTGGCTAAAACGGATATGGATCGCGTGGCAACCATCATGCACCTGAGTTTGCAGATTGCTGCCAACCTGGCTATAGCCTTCGAACCTTTCTTGCCATTCTCAGCAGCAAAACTGCGTACCATGTTGAATCTGCAAACATTCAACTGGAGCGATTTAGGCAAGATTGATTTGCTGGCAACCGGCGCCCAACTCGGAACACCCGAATTGCTGTTCGAAAAAATCGAAGACGAAACCATAGCTGCCCAGGTTCAAAAACTGCTCGATACCAAGAAAGCCAACGAAACAGCCAACTACAAAGCTGCCCCGGTAAAAGAAAACGTATCATTCGAAGACTTCCTGAAAATGGATATCCGCGTAGGAACCGTGCTCGACTGCCAGAAAGTGCCAAAAGCCGACAAGCTGTTACAATTCCGCATTGCCGATGGCTTGGAAGAACGCACCATTCTATCGGGCATTGCACAACATTATCCAAATCCGGAAGAACTGGTGGGTACGCAAGTTTGCTTTATTGCCAATTTCGAGCCCCGTAAACTACGTGGAATAATGAGCGAAGGTATGATCCTCTCTGCCGAGAATTCCGACGGTAAACTCGTCCTGATACAACCCAAAGCACAAGTGGCAAATGGTGTGGAAGTAAAATAACTTTTCCCCGAATATATTTAAAAGGTCCGGTAAGCAGTTTGCTTACCGGATCTTTTTTTTGCCAAGGTGGCTAAAAATCTATTTGCAATATATAACCCACAATACATTTCAAAAAGACAGCATAATTAGTGCTTACATATACATATAGACAGCAATAATTGCATACAAATAAATATTTGATTATATTTGTACTGTAATAACTTTTAATTAATAACGATATATGTCTAAACAGAGCGTAGAAGAATTACTTGCAAAAGGAGGCAGTGATAAAGAATTTCGATTAAAGTACGATAGTGTAATGACTAAGGAAAGATTTGTGGAGGTAGCCATATCCGAAGGATACGATTTCACGGTGGAAGAACTTACTCAAGTCATAAGAGAAAATGGAGACCAGTTCGATAATTATGGCAACCCGCCCAAACGCAGCATTTGGGGCTAAAATAAAAGTTATTTTACTTTTCTCTTTATCTGTATAAAACGAGTAACAGAGGCTATCTCATAACCTGGGATCAGCCTCTGTTATTGTCACAACATAAAAAGATATAATCTTCTTGATTTTTATGTATATTTGTCCATAAATCCTTAATGCAAATAATTCATGAATATCGAAGAACTTCGCGAATACTGTCTCAGCCTGAAGGGCGCAATAGAAGATTTTCCGTTTGGAGAATTTAATTTGGTGTTGAAAGTACAAGGCAAAATGTTCGGGCTCATACCACTCGACAACCCCGAAACGCAAATCGTGCTGAAATGCGAGCCTGAACGAGCCATTCAATTGCGCGACGAATATGAAGCCATTACCTCAGCGTATCATTTCAACAAAAAACATTGGAACTCCGTAAAAATAGACCCAACTATCTCTCATGCATTTCTCTGTGAGCTTATTAATCATTCTTATGAATTAGTTGTTTCCGGATTACCCAGGAAACTCCGCTTGGAGCTTGATCTGTAGAACGGCTTGCTTTCTATTGAAATTTAAAATCTCCAGAATACCTATTCATTCAATTAGATATCGAGCCGGTTGAAAGCTCTGTATCACTACAATTTTTCAGGAATACTCTGGGTACGAATTCAATAATATCAAGTCTTATTACTAATAGCAAGCTGGCAGGTGAAACAACTGAATGCGTATTTACACAGTAGCAAAATAATTATATATCAAATTTATGAAACAATTTCCAATCAAAACAATTCTACTATTACTTCTATCCGTAACGGTTTCGTTTAGTTCTGCTCAAAAAAATGTTGTACTCGACAATTTCTACAACAATGAAATAAGTTCTAAAACCGGCAAGCCTTATCACTATCTTTGGGAAGATAAAGCGCTAAGCGGATTTTCCGAATTGGGTGATCTGTTTGTTGCAAAAGCCGCAAAACTCTCTACACTCAAAGAAAAGCCAACCGAAAAAAACCTGAAAAATGCCAGTATTTACATTATTGTAGATCCAGATACTAAGCAGGAAACGGCTAACCCACACTTTATGGACATTTCAGCCGCCAATGCGATAGCTAAATGGGTAAAAAAGGGTGGTGTTTTACTCCTACTCACCAACGATTATACAAATTGCGAGTTAGACAGCTTTAATCTCTTAGCCGAAAAATTTGGAATGAAATACAACAAAGTGTTGCTTCATCCCGAATTAAAAGCTGAAGCAGGTATGCCTCGCAATTACAACAGCTGTGCCTGCGTGAATCTACCTAATCACCCGCTTTTTACAGGTGTCAATAAGATTTTTCTGAAAGAAGTTTCGTCGATAACTTGCACAGGAACGGCTAAAGCTGTATTATCAGAAAAAGGTCAGGCATTAATCGCTGAAGCCCACTACGGCAAAGGTTATGTACTTGCAGTGGGCGATCCATGGCTTTACAATGAATATATCGACCATGCTCACCTCCCGGCAGATTTTGAGAACCTGAAAGCCGCCCATAATCTGGTTGATTTATTGCTAAAATTAGCTGCAAAATAAGAATAAACAAAGATCACCCATTAATATAAAGCAAACCGGCTTCTACGACAAAGTTCATTATTTGTCAGTGAAGCCGGTTTTTTATTGATTCTGGATATATAATTGAAAACTTTATATCACTCTATTTACGTACAACCCAATCTACCAGGGGTTCTTGATTAATGACACAACATTTGCAAGCTGTATTGGCCTTTGCAAAATCCAATATCAAAAACGCCTAAAAGCTCAGTATCGCAATAAAACTCTCCCCATCAAATATCAGTATTTGATGGGGATTCTTCTATAATCCCCGATCTCTGACCATCACTGTAGGCCTACAGCGACACCAATGTTAATGAAATTGTACCAATGTACCCCTACAACGACGTCATTGTTAACGACATCATACCACTGTAGCCCTACAGTGGCACCATTGTTAATCAAATTATATCAATGTAGGCCTACATTGGGGGCAATGTTAACTGCATCATGCCATTGTACCCCTACATTGCCTCCATTGTTAATCGAATTATGTCACTGCAGGCCTACAGTGAAAATAAAACGGCTCCAATTTGAATAATCCCCATCAAAGCCAGCTGCAATTGAGGGATCAGGTTGCAGATATGTCTGTATTTGACTTCCAGGCATAAAAAAAGCCTCACACAATTACTTGTATGAGGCTTTAAAAACGGCGGCTATCTACTCTCCCACCTTTCGGCAGTACCATCGACGTTGACAGGCTTAACTTCTCTGTTCGGAATGGGAAGAGGTGGAACCCTGTCGCTATAACCACCTAAATTCAGTTTTCAGTTATCAGTTTTCAGTTATCAGTGCAGTTAGTCTGTTATTGCTAACTGTTCACTGGTGACCGCTCACTGTCAACCGTTATAGGTTTATATAATATAATTAAAAGAAGAGAGAATCAGTAACTCAGCGATACCATACCATAAGGCACAAAAAAAGCTATCGGGCAATTAGTATTACTCGGCTCTACATTTCTGTTATACACCTGTAACCTATCAACGTAGTAGTCTTCTACGACCCTCAATGGAAATCTAATCTTGAAGA
>Ga0318567_10001375_pt1 | contig 9858 bp, 6 predicted proteins | sample GRESIP088b5f20_FD_203691 | JGI IMG/M metagenome (GOLD analysis project Ga0318567, IMG submission 203691) | Tropical soil microbial communities from Luquillo Experimental Forest, Puerto Rico - GRE.SIPMG.088b5f20 | ecosystem: Environmental > Terrestrial > Soil > Tropical forest > Bulk soil | place...
AAACAAAAACGGCGGCCAGGATCGCCTGACCGCCGTTCGTATTCTGTTGGGTCGTTCGAGCTTAGCGGACAAACACCCGCACTTCGTTGCTCGACACGCCCGGATCGGTCTGCGACTGGACTGCCAGACGCGATGCCGGCACGCCCATATCGGTCATCGAGCGCAGCACTTCCTGGGCATGGCGCTGGGCCTGGCTCTGGGAGAGCTGGACGGCCGCGACATTGCCCCGGGTCGGCGATACCGCAACGATCGCGAACGAAGCGCCCGGGCGGCTCTGCAGCGCCTGAGTCAGGGCGGCGTAGAGGATCTGCTGGTAATCGACCTTGGCCTTGTCGAATTTGATGGTGACCAGCGGGGCAGAGCCACCGGTAAACCCGTGCGCTACCGCGCCGGTCCGGCCGGAGGAGAACATCGGCGCGCTGAGATCGGCGCCATAAAGCTCGCCGTTCTTGATCGCGCTGGCGAGCGTCGTCAGATTGGCGCGCTCGTTGGCGACATAGGCCGTCTGGCGTTGGACATCGGCCGATACTTCGCCGAGCAAGCGGTCGAGCAGGATGATGGTCTGGTTGGTCTCGTCCTGCAGCACCGAAAGCTGGCGGTGATCTTCGTCATAGGCGCCGGCAACGTTGAAGGTCGCGGCGATCTGATCGAGCGCAAAATGGGCGGCGTTGGCATCGGCGGCAACCCGGCTGCCGAGCGCATTCAGCTTGTTGATGTTGCCCGAGAGCTGGTCGAGGGAGGCCTGGGCCTGGTTCCACATCCCAACGAGTTCCGGATTGCCGCGCGTGGTGCCGACTTGCAGGTGGGCGGTGATGCGCCCGCGCGTGTCATAATAAGCGGCAGCGGAATTGGCGCCGGTGGCGTGCAGTTCGGCATAGCCCTGGGCGTTGCCAGCCAGCGATCCCTGCAGGCTCTGCAGTTGGGCCCGCAATGTTGCAATCGTCTTGGAGACGGCGCTGCCGGTATCGCTGCCCGGCTGAATATTGACCGGCGTGATCGCGGCGACCGTGCTGGCGGGGGCTGCGGCGCTGGCGGCCGGCGCATTATAGGCCGGTGCATTATAGACCGGCGCCGGAGCGGCGGCGGGTGTGGCCGAGCTGGAGGCGACAGGTCCGGCCGAATCGGGTTCGGTTCCCGAATCACCGAAGAGCATTGAATCAACGTCAGAGCAGCCCGTTAGGCCCATCGCTGCAAGCAGAACCAAAGTTCCCAGAATCCGCGACGAAACGCCTGAAATCGCAGCCCGCCCGGCCAATTTCACTGTCATTGCAGCTCTCCAAATCCGTCTGGGAGAAGGCCCCGCGGATATCCAGCCCACCTCGCGCCGTAAAGACGCAAGATCCCGCCAAGTCTTATCCACCGCCGTGCGCGGGGACAAGGGCACAAAGTGCGGCTTTCTGGGGGGATTCCCGATGTTTAGTTGGTAAGCACAGGGCGGCATGGCGACACTTCGTCATGGTCGTGAGGAGCGCTTGCGTTTCTCTGCGCCGATGAATAGGTTGCGCGCCCTGAACGCGGCACCGGTAGCTCAGCTGGATAGAGCACCAGACTACGAATCTGGGGGTCGTGGGTTCGAATCCTGCCCGGTGCGCCAGTCTTTTTCCTGAAACACAGTCAACTTGTTACAGCCCTGTTACAGGGGTTGTTACAGTTGGCTGTTTCAGGTTTGTTCCGGTTCAGCCAATCCGATTGGCTCCCACGGCTCAAGGACATTGCCGGCGCTGTCCCGCTCTTCTTCTCCCTCTGGAGCCGGGCCGAACTCGTAATCTTCGCCGCCCCAATCAGGTTCGACTGTTCCAAAATCAACCTCGTGGCCTTCGCCAAGAAGTTCGATTTCGGTGACGGCGTAGTCGCCCGTGGCAAAATCACCCTCGAAAGTCACTAACGCTTCAAGTTCGAGTTCTTCGTCCTCTACCTCGGCGTCCGTATACCCCATGTCTACGTAGTCCTTGTCCACGGTGTCGTAGACTGACACCGCGAACGAAGCTGATGCATCAGCTGTGACCGTCAATTCAACGCGGGCAACGATTTTTCGGTCGCTAATTTGGACAACCGTGTATTCGGGCGGCTCATCACGAAAATTGAAAGATTTAAACGTCAGGGTGGCCTCTTCGCCTTCCAGAGAATAACTGCTTTCGGCTGTGGCGTAGGCTGGATAATTTTCGATTTCTCGACCTAGCCACTCCTCGAATTGGCGTTGCAGGTCTAGGCGCTTGTACGTTCGAATCTCAAGTAGAGCGCTCTCAACGAGGGCTTCGGCGGTCTCTAGGTTCGCCTGCACCGTTTCAAGTGCGGTCGCCAGATCGCCAACAACATGGATGCCCTTCGATGTTTTGCCATATTTTGCCCAATCTCCGTCGCCGCTTGCCGCAATGATTTTGGTTCCAGCTTTCTCGGCCCAATGCTCAAGCGATAACAGTGCAATCGCGTCAGGAAACTCTGCTTTCTTTTTGCCCGAGATCGCAAAAGGGGCATCACCCCGGCTATAGCGCTCCCAAAGCTCGCGAACGGACACGCTATCTGCCGTAACAACAATTGCGCCGATTGATTCGAGGTAGTCGCTCAGACGCCGTTCGGCAATCTTGTCGGGGTCCACCTGCTCAGCGAACGCCTTTTCCTCTTTGCCTCTCAGTCCAAATAAGACCGCGCGCCTGTGTGCGCTCTCAATTGCATCCTTAGCGTCCCTGGTTTTCTCTTTGAGGTGCTTGAGGATTTCCGAAACGACGACTTCCGAGACCACTACCGCTGTCGGTCCGCCGACGAATTGCTTCAATTGGGCAAGCAGTTTGCCGTCCAGGTCAAAGCCGTTTTCCATCACCGTCTGGCAATCAATCGTGATAGCGCCATAGTGCATTGGCATCCTCACTTGGATCGGAACGTCTTTTGCCAAGACATAGCACCAGTGTTGATGGAGGGACAGAACCGCTAGTGTCTTGGGTCCCGTTGCCAGCCGTTCCGCTGTATTCCGTTGTACCTGATCTTGTTAGCCGTAAGCGGCGCAAGACTTATCCGCGTGCAGCCTTTTTCCGCTCACGAATCTGCACTACGTTATCGATCTTGGCTTGGGCGGAATCGGCCATCTTCCGGCGGTTTGCCTGTTCGCGATAAATCTTCGCCGTTCGTTCCGTCGCGTGTTCCAACTGGCACATGATTTCAGCGTCACTCGCACCGGCCTCCGCAAGCTCAACGCCGCGCGCATGGCGAAGTCCGTGGATCGTAAGATTTGGCCGCGTCTTTCCTTCCTTCGCCAGCGCGTCAACAAGACGTGTGACCGCCTGATTCAGCGCCCGTTTCTTCCAGGGCTGACCGTCCTTGTTGTAGGCGACGGTCAGAGCCCGGTTAGGCGTAGAGGTCAGCAATGCCGTGAGGCGCGGGTCCTGCCGTTTGTTCGCCAAAACCTTCCGCTTTTCCGTCACCCAGTAGATTCGCGGATGTGGTTCGCCGTCATCGTCATAGCCGGTCGTAAGTGCGTTAAGGGGGATTGCGCAGACAGTCGAACGGCGGAAACCGCCCCACCTGCCGAGACCGATAGCGCGAGCGAGGCCGGGTTGTTTCCGTTGCAAGGCAAGGGCGATAGCTGCCTCCACCTCTGCATCGTCCCAAGCCGGATTTGCTTCGGGACTGTCGTGAGGTCGTTTGATGCGTTCCAAATTTGCGAAGGGGTCGGTCTTGATCGCCTTGTTCCTGATAGCAGGGCTCAGGGCGTTCTTGAGGACCTGAAGCAAATTGGACACCGCCCGATAGCCTCGCGGGCGCCATTCGTCGCGAAGGGCATCCACCCAAGCCGATGTAACGTCCTTGAGATGAACGCTGCCCAGATCGGCGATGATCTCTTTGCCGTACCGGTCGTACTCAATCTGGGTCCCAGCCGCCAAGCCCAAGAAATCGGCGGAGTGAAGGTACTTCTTCACCATGCCGCCGACCGTGCCCGGTGTTGGCGTGTTGGCAGCCGCGATTTTCGCCACACGGGCGACAAGGGCTTCAACCTCTTCCTCCAGTTCCTTGGAGCCGTCCGGACTCGCCAGCTTGAAGCGGTGCTGGCCTTTTCGGAAGTACAGGTCGTAATGCCCATCGGCGCGCTTGATCCGCTGGACGTATTTGACGGTCATTGCAGCACGCGCCTCTTCTTCGCGGTGCGTTTGCGCACACGGTCAAGGCTGTCGGCGCGGCGCTCTTCGCTCGCCATTTCTTCGGGCGTGTCCGGGGAGAACGGTAGCACGGCAGCGGTGTCGGCTTTGCGCTGAACGGAGGTCAGTCGAGGCGGGCACGAGGCCACCCAGGCGTCAATATGTTCCCGGTTCCAACGCAGCCCGGAGCCGCCCCAATCAATTGGTGGAACTGGGCACGCCTTCGCGAACATTTCAGGCGAGATGTTGAGATAGGCGCAGACTTGTTCGCGCGTCATCATCAAGGGCCATGCGCCGAAAACCTGCACCGGAGCCGACTGCACCGGCGGCTCAGGTTTCCGGCTTGGACGCGACATAAACAGACACGTCGCACCGCGGCCGACGACAGCAATCGAATGGTTGATGGTCGGGGCTTCAGACGCCATAGCGGTGCTCGGCATCCTTCGTGGTTTGAAATGACATCGACCGGATGAACCACGCATCGCGACGACTACTGACGAACGGCAAACGCTGCTTCCTGATTGCGAAGACTGGTCCTCAGTTTGGCACCGTGATTTTGGATTGCAAGGATTCGCCCGGTTCGGTTCAGCGGCGTCCCGATGCGCCGGGTGTAGCGCTGGATTTTCATTAAAACCGGGGCCCGTGGGGTCCCCTGACGAGCTTCAACCAAGAGCGTGTCGTAGACTGTAGGCAGACAAGAGCAGCGCTGTTTCAGGTTCTGGACGGGTGCATCCGATCATCGGCGGCAGTGGCTTATCGCGATGGGCGAGGGCGGCGGCGGTCGGTCGCGAGTGGTAAGGCTCTGGGCTTAGCGGAGCCGCTCCAAGCGCCCTCTGGGCGCCGTCGCTACCTTCGGTCATCGGTGCTGCCGGAGGGCGTATAGGCCGCTGAGCGTCGCTCTGAAGCTCCACGACCGCCTTGGCGGTAGCCGCTCTGGATCGCCTGCGGCGACCATCGCTACCTACGGTCGGTTTGAAGGCTGGTCGTCTGTTCGACGCCGCTTCACCCCCCCCTCAGTTGGCTTCAGGGGCGGTCGGCGACGCCTTCAGGTGCGTGCAGGGCACGGCGGATCGCCATTTCGGGCGACAAATACAAACCCTTGGGGTCCGCTGCAGGTCCGACCGCAACCTATCGCGTTCGGCCCATAAGGATCGTGGTTGGATAGGGCTCCAAACTCAACTCTAAATCCCTATACCCCCTGTATGAAGAAAAAATACCCTAATATTTATCCTTTTGAAGAAGAGAAGAGAAAGGGAAGAGTGGGGGAGCCCAAAAGGATAAATATTAGGGTATTTTTGGTAGAAGAGAGGAGGTAGGAGAACAGCCCGCCTCCTCCAAAAGGATATAGACTAGGGTATTTTGGGCTGAAAATAGGAAGTAGCCGATATTTTCTTTTTTTAGACAAGACAGAATTGATGTATATTGCTGGCATCTTTACGTGCCGTGGTGCCAATACTGAATACGATCCCTTCGAAGTCTGTACCCAGTTAACCGAGAATTCCGGTTTTCATTTTATTGTGACCCCGAGTATGTCAATCCTTTCAACGGTCGTTGACTGGAGTGACACGTGGCATCCGCCCCCGCCAAGTACGTCGCCTATCTTCGCGTTTCGACTGTCCGACAAGGTCGCTCCGGTCTCGGGATCGAAGCACAGCAGAAGGCGGTTCACGAATTCGTTGCGGGGCGGGGCGGCAAGATCATCGCGCCCGAGTTCGTAGAGGTGGAAACCGGTAAGCGGAACGACCGCCCGGAACTTCAGGCGGCGCTCAAGCGCTGCCGTGTTACGGGGGCGTGCCTCGTGGTCGCCAAACTGGACCGTCTGTCCCGAAATGCAGCCTTCCTTATGACGCTCCGTGATAGCGGCGTGGAGTTTGTCGCTGCCGACCTGCCGGAAGCCAACACAATGACGGTCGGCGTGATGGCTGTCGTCGCCCAATACGAACGTGAGGCCACTTCGCAGCGGACCCGCGCGGCGCTGGCAGCCGCCAAGGCGCGCGGCACGAGCCTTGGAGGCGTTCGCGTCGGCGCTAGAGACATTGCTAGATACCAAGCTCAGGGGGTGAAAGCCGCCCGAGCAAAGGCACTCGAAGCCGCGGAACTCAGGCGGGATGCAATCGAGACCTGTCGAGGCCAAGGCCTGTCCCTGAATGCTATTGCCTTACGTCTGAACGCGGAGAGCATAACTACGAGTCGTGGTGCCAAATGGACCGCCACCGCGGTAAAGCGAACGATGCTTGCCTTGGGGCTAGGAGCATTCGAATAACCAACGCTCAACGATGCGCCAATACATTCCACTGCAAATCTGTTGCGGCGATCCCACGCCTATTACCCAACTTGAACGAACGGGCGGCGAAATGTTGGACCAATTAATAGACGCTCTGGACCTGAATGGCGCGCTTCAGCGTGGATGGACCCTGATAAGCGAGTGCGATCTGCGCGAAGAGGACCGAACGGCCGATTTAGAGATTTGCCGCCGCTGCAATTCGCCAATTCGACACGTTCGCTACCTGAAACACCCGAATTATCCCCACCAGATTGTTGTCGGTCGGACCTGCGCTACGCATCTGACCAAACCCGAGGTCGTCCAGGGCCAGGCCAAACGCCCTAAGCCAAAACAGAGACCTGCCTTGGGAAGGCGAGAGAGCGGTAGCTGGAGCAGGTATTCGGACGGCCGACCGTACCGGCGCATAAGAGCTTACTTAACAGTAATTGTACCGTGGGGGGAGGGGTTTAGATTGAAACTTAAGTCGCCTTACCAGAACGGCTGGGTCCACGGAAAGCAGATGTATTTCGACGAATCCACTGCAAAGCGAGCAGCGCACCATGTAGTAAGGCGCGTGGAAGCCGCCGAACGATGTGAACCGCGACCTACGCCAAGAGAAGTTCGCAACCTCTTTTAGTACATGAGCGCGATGGCCGTCAGCGGCCTCGGGGTTGAGCCTCTATCGGGCGTGGGAGGCGATGACTGGCTGAAAGCACTGATCTGCGAAATGATAATGGGCTAGCTGACTTCGGCACTTCGGAGTGGTTTGAACCGTCATCTCGCTGGCGCGGCTGCGAGCTGGTAACTGGTGAAAATCGAAATATGGAGTCTGAGTCGCGTGGTACAATGATTTGAAGTTGCGACCCCACCCCTCGGCCTTGGGACCATGCCGTTAATGGGTTAGTGTGCGCCCGCGAGGGTAGTGGGGGCATTGCGGGCTGGGGCGCCTCTGGCCGTAATGATGGGCATGGCCAAAGAGTACAAGTATAGCGCTTTCATCAGTTACTCGCGGCAAGACCGCAAGTTCGCAGTCAGGCTAGAAAACGATCTCGAACGCTACGTCCTGCCCAAAGCCCAGGAGCTTCTCGGTGAAAAGGGGCGGCGGCGGCCATTCCCGGATGTGTTCCGGGATGAAAGCCGGTTGGTGCCCGGCGCCGATCTTCCCGCTCGCATTCGTTTTGGTCTGGAAAATTCCGAATTTCTGATCGTCGTCTGTAGCCCCGCCGCCGTGAAGTCGGAATGGGTCGAGAAGGAAATCGTCGATTTCATTAGCCTTGGTGGAGAGACACGAATTCTGGCTGTCGTGGTGGATGGCGAACCCAATGCGGCCAAGAACAATAAACCAATCGAAGGTGAAGCCCTGCCCAGGCCGTTGCGTCTTGCAGTCACGGATGGAGTCAGCACAGATGTACCCTGTACGGAACCGCTCTGGGTAGATTGGCGCGGACAAAAACAAGGGGATCGCCTCAATTTTCTGGGTCTCGTTGCGGCCCTTCTCGGGCTCAAAGACCTTGATGAATTGATCCGCCGTGATCAGGAACGGGAGCGGCAAGCGCGGAGGCGGCTACGCCAAATTGTTGGAGGTATAACCGTACTTGCGGCTGTCACACTAATCGCGGCGATAGGCGCATTCGAACAGCGGCAGAAGTCGCTGGAAATCCAGTCGATGTATCTTGCGAGGCAAGCTGAAAAATTACCGACGGGCGATCCCGGAAAACTCCTGCTGGCTCTTGAAGCGATGCCTTCGGTTCAAGGAGCCTTGTTCCCCCGACGCAATGTCGGCTTGGCCGATCAGGCCCTCATCACCGCAGCGTCATCTATTCGGTTGCTGGGGATCGTTCATTCTGAACCGGACATTCTCGGTCCCGCGTTCTCGCCTGATGGCAGAAATTTCGTAACGACTTTTCGGGACGAGGTCAGGCAGTGGAATGTTCGAACGGGCGCTCCTGGGTGCAGCCCAAAAATATACGATGGCCTTCCCGTAACAGTTGCCTTCTCCCCAAAAGGTGACAGCTTTGCAACGGTATCATCGGCCTTTCACTCAAAGGATGACAACTTTACGACGACGTATACTGACGATGTGGTCGAAGTGTGGAATGCCTCCACCTGCACGCCAATTGGTATGCCGATGAAACATATGCGTGCCGTTCGGAGTATCCGGTTCTCACCTGATGGCGGGCGCATCGTTACTGGGTCTGAAGACAAGACAGCAAGGTTATGGAACGCGCGCACCGGTGCTCCAATGGGCGCTCCGATGAAACACGATGCTGATGTCATTGAGGCGGTGTTTTCACCAGATGGCAACCGCATCGTTACAGGATCTGAGGACCAAACGGCCCATCTATGGGATGCCCACAGCGGCGCACCACTCGGTCAACCTATGAAGAATGATGCGCCGGTGAGCCAAGCCGCGTTTTCGTCCGATGGCAACTATGTCGTTACTACTTCTGATAAAGGAGCCCGAGTGTGGGATGGCCATACCGGCGTTTTGCTGTGCGGGCCAATAAAGCAAGAATATGCAGCCAATTCCGCCAATTTCTCTCCCGATGGCAGCCGCATCGTGACGACTTCCGGGGAAATTGCCCAACTATGGGATGCCCATACCTGCATCCCGCTTGGCATTCCAATGAAGCACGATAAGGAACACGTGATTAATGGCGTTGCTTTTTCACCAGATGGCAACCGTCTCGTGACGGCTTCTTCGGATAACACGATCCGTCTGTGGGATGGCTATACCGGTGATCCGCTGAGTGCGCCGCTGAGGCACGATGCTGTCGTCTCAAGCGCAGCGTTTTCTCGTGATGGCAACCGCATCGTGACAGCCACCAAAGACGGAACGATCATGCGGTGGGATGTTAACACGATTGTTCCGCTAACCCGGCAGATAAAGCACAAACACATCTTCTTGAGTGCGGTTTTTTCCCCTGATGGCGGTCGCATTGTGACGGCCAATAGCGATTATGGGATGTCGATACATAACCCACCGCCCGACAGCTTCACGGCCCAGCTCTGGGATGCTCGTACCGGCTCTCCACTGGGTGTGCCGATGATGCACAAATTCTGGGTTATTAGCGCCCAATTTTCTCCCGATGGCCGTCGCGTTGTGACGGGTTCCTCGGATGGGACGGCCCATCTGTGGGATGCATATACCGGCGCTCCCTTAGGCCAACCCATGAAGCACGATGGTCGCGTTCAGTCTGCCGTATTCTCCCCCGACGGGAAACGCATCGTGACCTCTTCTTTGGTGATGTCTTCTGGTCTTATGGGGAAAATTTCAGTTATGTGGCCCTCTGATGGCAATAGATGCCGTTTCTGGGATGCCTATACCGGGGAGGCGTCGGGCCCCGTTGTTAAACAAAGAAGTTGCATTAGCTTCGCTGTTTTCTCGCCCGACGGCAGCCGCATAGCGGCCGACTCCAGCAGCCACTTGGTTCGCTTGTGGAACGCCTATACCGGCGTTCCGGTGGG
>Ga0318567_10001383_pt1 | contig 9842 bp, 10 predicted proteins | sample GRESIP088b5f20_FD_203691 | JGI IMG/M metagenome (GOLD analysis project Ga0318567, IMG submission 203691) | Tropical soil microbial communities from Luquillo Experimental Forest, Puerto Rico - GRE.SIPMG.088b5f20 | ecosystem: Environmental > Terrestrial > Soil > Tropical forest > Bulk soil...
CACGTATTAAACGGCGCCAACGGCACCTTCACTGCAAATCCGGCAAGAACCCCGATCGCCAGCCACATCATCACTGGCCCAAGATGAGCAGTAACGGCCGGCTCAAGTGTGCCGTTTGACGCCATGGTGGCCAGTTGTCCAAACTCCATGCTCCCAGTCGACAGAAACACAGCGAGGAACGACACCAGCAAAGCCACGCTTCCCGCCATCGTGTACACGAAGAATTGCGTAGCCGCTGGACCGCGTTTTGCTCCGCCCCATAGCTTGATCAGGAAGAAAGCCGGAATCAGGCTCAGTTCCCAAAAGAGAAACCAATGAAAGAAATTCAGCGCAGTGAATGAACCGAAGAGCCCCGATTCCAACAGCAGTACGAGAGCAAAGAACAGTCCGGGCTCGTGATGGACGCGATGCGCCGCTTCCACGGCCATCATGGTCACGATCGCCGAAAGCAGAAGCATCAGTGCTCCCAGTCCATCGACGCCGAGGTGATACTCAATCCCAAGCGATGGCGCCCAGGCCCGATGCTCCACCAGCCCGATAGAGCCATCCGGCGGAATATGCAACCACACAAACACAGCCAGCGCAAAGCACAACAGGCCCGTCGCCATGGCCACGGTTCGAGCATGTCTGCCCGACCAGAACGCAATCGCCGCTCCCACCACGGGCAGCACGGTCAACAAAGTCAATAAAGGAATTCCGTTCATCCCCGGCTGCTCCAGATAAGAATTGCGGTCAGAATCACCACGGCTACCGCCAGCAACCGAAGGTAGGTCTGTCCGCGGCCGCTCTGTACGCGCGCCATCAGGCCTCCGCCATTCGACAACTCCTCGCAGCCCTTGTCGAAACTGCCATCCACCACGTTCACGTCCAGGAATCGATTCAGTTGAGCCCATCCGCGGAACAACAGCGCGACACCGGCTACCAGTCCGCCCCATACGCGACGATCAAGCCAATCGGCAACGCGCGCCCACCATCCGTAAAACGCGATCACCGTCGCACCGTACAACTCATCCGCGTAGAACTTATCCCGCAGCACCGCCCAAACTGGCGGAGCCATCCGCTCCAGCGCATCCGGAGCTTCGGCTTCCACAGTCTTGTTGCCGTATATCGCCCAGCCTAGCCCCAGTCCCACCAGCACGATCACTGACGACGTCAGCATCAGCATCATGAGTCCCGGCTCGTGCTCGATGCTCGCCGTCGTGCGGTCCTCAAGAAACGCCCGGAACCACGGCCATGCCGGCGTCCCAATCGCGCCAAGCGTGACCGCAAAGAACGCCAGAATTGCCAGCGGCATCGTCATCACCGCCGAACTCTCATGCGCATGCCCGTGTCCCCGCCAGTTGCCGAAGAACACGTAGCTCACCTGCCGCGTCATATAAAACGCCGTCAGCAGCGCACCAAATACCAGCAGAAAATACGGCCAGCGCGTTGGCCCCCACGCATGCGCCGCTCCCAGGATCCCATCCTTGCTCCAGAAACCTGAGAAGAGCGGAAACCCGCACAGCGCGAGCATGCCCGCGGCGTACGTCAGAAACGTCGTCCGCATTGAGCCCCTCAGAGCGCCCATGTGCCGGATATCCTGTTCCTCATGGCACCCGTGAATCACCGACCCGGCGCCCATGAACAACAGCGCCTTGAAGAAGGCATGCGTGATCAGGTGGAACATGCCCACCGCAACGCCGCCAACTCCCAGCCCCGCCATCATGTATCCGAGCTGCGATACCGTCGAATACGCCAGAATCCGCTTGATGTCGTTCTGCGCCACCGCAATAAGAGCTGCGAAAAGCGCAGTCACCGCGCCTACCCACGTCACCACAGTGAGCGCAGTTGTCGTGCCGCCCGCCAGCGAACCCGCCTGCATCAGCGGATACACCCGCGCGATCAGGTACACGCCTGCCGCCACCATCGTCGCCGCGTGAATCAGCGCTGAAACCGGCGTCGGACCTTCCATCGCGTCTGGCAGCCACACATGCAGCGGCACCTGGCCGCTCTTGCCTGCCGCTCCCGCAAAAATCAGCAACCCGATCGCACCCGCCGCCGTCAGTCCCCAAGCTGCGTGGTGCACAAGCAATCCGCCCAGTGCGAGCGATTCCAGCGAGCCCGCGCCGCTGTCGTAGAAGAGCAGTGTCCCGGTCTGCGCAAAGAGCCACACGATCCCGAGCAGGAAGAAGATGTCGCCAACACGCGTTGTCAGAAATGCCTTTTTCGCAGCCGCCGCTGCAGAAGGCTTCTGATACCAGAACCCGATTAGCAGATACGACGTAAGGCCGACCAGCTCCCAACACATGAAGAGCAGCAGAATACTGTTCGCAATCACCACACCCAGCATCGCGCCGGCAAACAACGACAGGAAACAGAAGAACCGGGTGTAGTTCTCATCGTGCGCCATGTAGCCGATCGAATAGATAAAGATCAGCAGGCCCACAAATGTGACCATCACCAGCATCACCGCTGCCAGCGGGTCAAGCACCCAACCCAATTCCACATTCGCCGAGCCAACTTGAATCCAGGTGAAATTCATGGTCTCGCGAACTGCGGCCCCGTGCGCCCATCCCGCCAGCACGTGTCCAAACGCTATCAGCGCCAGCACAAGCGAAAGCGCCAGCGACCCGATCGCAAGCCCAGAAGCTGTTTTCCGGCGCGGCTGCTTAAGAACAGCAATGATCCCCGACGCCACCATCGGCACCGCCGGAACAAGCCACAATACTCGTGCGATTCCGCTCGCGGCCAGTTGCGGAGTGAACGCACTTACCTCTTGCATCACCGGCTCACCCCTTCATCCTGTTCATCTGGTCCAGATCCGTCGTCTTCGCATGGCGATAAACTTGTATCACCAGCCCAAGACCTACCGCCGCTTCAGCAGCGGCTACGGCAATTGAGAAAATCGCAAACATCATTCCCGTCAGCGCCTCGGGATGAGGCCCAAAGCGCCAGAACGCGATCAGATTCAGATTCGCAGCATTCAACATCAGCTCGATCCCGATCAGCACCAAAATGGCGTTCCGGCGCGTCAGTGCCCCAGCCAGGCCGATCGCAAACACCAGTGCAGACACCAGCAGATAGCTCGCGAGTGGAGTAGCCAAACTCATTCTTTGGTCCCTTCCTTCTCGTGCATGGCTACAATCACGGCGCCTACCAGCGCCGCCGTGAGCAAGATCGCCACAATCTCAAGCGGCAATACGTAGCGCCCCATCAACGCCTGACCAATCTGATTCACAGTCACATCTGGCGCATGTGTCGCCTGGGGCAACCAGGGTGCCGTCCGCAGCACTGCCCAGCCCAGCACTGCAAAGACGCCCGCTGCGATTGCCAGACCCACAAGCCACGTCTTGCTGAAAACACCCTCTGCGGGCAATTCCGATCCGCGCGTCAGCAGAATTGCAAACACCACAAGAATCGCCACCGCGCCAATGTAAACGAGAATCTGCGCAAATCCTGCAAACTGCGCATCAAGTTGCAGAAACAGCAGCGCCAGCCCAAGAAACGCCACCGTCACCGCCAGCGCGCAGTGCACCAGCTTCTTCAAAAGCACCGTGGCCAGCGCGCCTGCGATAGTTAACGCCGAAACTAAATAGAATGCGATCCCCACCGGCAGCCGCTCCTTTCTGTGACTGGGTGAAAACTCTGTGTGCCCAACAAACTCTCTGTCATCCTGAGCGGAGCACGCTTGGGGCCCCACGCAGTGGGGTAAGCGGAGAGAAGGATCCGCTTCTTCGGAGCTTGCACCATCACCTCTGCTGCGTTCACAGGCCCCTCAATCCGCATAGCGGTAACTCCTCGGGCCGAACTGCTTTCTGCGCATCCCCGCCCAGCCGATACCCACATACGCCAACATGAGAATCGCCGAACAGACCACCCACCGCAGCCAGCCCTCACCCATGAACCGCCACAACCCTGCCACGAACAAATTCAGCAGGCACATCGGCAGCACAAACTTCCATGCAAAATTCATGAGCTGATCCTGGCGCAGCCTTGGCAGCGTCCCGCGCAGCCAGATAAACACACCCATCGAAACAAAGAGCTTTCCAAAGAACCAGATCCACGACGGTACCCACGTCAGAAACGCGAACGGCGCTGACCATCCGCCGAGAAACAACGTCGAGCCCAACCCGGAGATCGAAAACATCGCCACATACTCGGCCAGGAAGAACAGCGCAAACTTGAAGCCCGAATACTCCGTGTGATAACCAGCCACCAGTTCAGACTCGCCCTCGGGAAGATCAAATGGCGAGCGGTTGGTCTCTGCCGTCGCCGCAATCGCATACATCAGGAAGCCGGCCAATCCCCACGGCGTGAAGATGTACCAGTGCGGCAAGCCGTACGAGTACTGGTTCTGCGCCTCCACAATCTTGGTCAGCGATAATGACCCCGTGATCATCACCACAACAACGCTCGAGAGCAAGAGCGCCACTTCGTAGCTGATCATCTGCGCCACTGCGCGCATCGCTCCAAGCAGCGAGTATTTGTTGCGGCTTGACCATCCCGCCATGAACACCGACAACTCGGTCGACGCGCCCATCGCGAAATAGAACAAGAGACCGGCATCGATATCGATCAGCACCATGTTCCGGCCCATGGGCAGCACCGCAAAACCCATGAACACTGTCACCACCTGCGCAATCGGCGCAAGAAAGTGCACAACACCGTCTGCACTCGTCGGAACAATATCTTCTTTGGTCAGTGACTTGATGCCGTCCGCCACCGGCTGAAAAATACCGTAGGGCCCCACGCGATTCGGACCGAACCTGTTCTGAATCCGGCCCACACCCTTGCGCTCCAGCACTGTAGTCAGCGCAAAGAGCGCGGGATAGAGTCCCACGATCGCGACCACGCTCAATATGACCCCTGCTGCCGTTTGCCATCCAGCAGGCAGGTATCCCACCAGCCAATGCTTCAGAAATACAAAGATCTGGTCGAGCCTTTCGATCATTGCTTCGGCTCTCCTTCGGACGGCTTCACCGCCGCTGGCGCGGGAGTCTGTGCTGGCGCCGCAGCCGCGGCGGCAGCTTTTGCGGCAGCCGCCTCCGCCGCGGCCTTTGCCTTGGCTTCAGCCTTTGCCTTCTCTTCGGCAAGCCGCGCATCCACCTCGGCCGCCTCCGTTGGGTGAATCTGGTGATAGTACTCGTTCGATCGCGCCAGTTCTTTGCGGTCAAGCAGCAGCCCGCCAAAGCGATCGTCCGTCGCCAGCTCAAATTCGGTGTTCATCTTGATCGCTTCGAACGGGCACACCTCAACGCAGATCTGGCAGCTCATGCACACCGAAATATCGATATCGAACTTCGCCGGATAGATCTGCGGCTTGCCCGTGTAGTCCGGCTTCTTGTCTTTGCTCTTCTCGATGTAAATGCACTTCGGCGGACACTCTTTCTCGCAGATCTGGCACGCCACGCACCGCAGACCCTTCTCCCAGTCTGTCCCGTCATACACCAGAAAAGGAAAATTGCGCGAGTTCTCCGGTAAGGGCTCCCGCTCCTCCGGATATTGGACCGTCGTCAGCCTTTCTTTCGATACAAAGCTGCCGGCGAAATTCTTCGCCGTCTCCGCCAGTCCCTTAAGAATCCCCTCACCCAGCAATTGAATCTCCTTAAAGCGGCCTTTAGCCTTCAGCGATCAGCCTTCAAATATTCCTCGCAGCAACGGAACTTGTTCGGTCATACCGGCGGCCAACTTTCTGCACGATAAGCTGACGGCTGATGGCTGGCGGCTGAAAGCTTGCGATTCTTCGCTACCGATCTACCTCTCCCAACACAATATCCACGCTCCCAAAGATCAGCACCACGTCGGCAACGTTGCTGCCCAGACACATGTCCTCAAGAACCGTCAGATTAATCAAGCTTGGTGGCCGCACACGATACCGGTAAGGATTAGGCCCACCATCGCTGATCAGATAAAAGCCCAACTCACCCTTCGGGGCTTCAATCCGCCCATATGCCTCGCCCGCCTTCGGCCTGAAGTTTCGAATCTTCGCTTTCGGATCCATTACGGGCCCGCCAGGAATCTCCTTCAGCGCCTGCTCAAGAATCCCAATCGATTCCCTGATCTCCAGCACACGTACCATGTAGCGATCGAAAATATCGCCATGGTCTCCGAGCGGCACGCGGAACTTGAACCGGTCGTAGATTCCGTAGTGATCCACTTTACGAATGTCGTAATTCACGCCCGACCCGCGCAGCATGGGCCCCGTCACGCCAGCATTCACAGCCAGATCCGGCCTCAGGACTCCAATTCCCTGGGTGCGTGCCATCAGGATCTCGTTCTCGGTGAGGAATCGCTCAAACTCATCCGCAAACCCCGGCAGCCCAGCAACTACTTTTCGCGTTTGATCCAGCCAAGCGGCTGATGGATCAACTCTGCATCCGCCAAACCGCATGTAGTTGCACATCATGCGCGAGCCCGTCAGACCCTCAAACAAATCCAGAATCTTCTCGCGCTCACGGAATGCATACATCAGCGGAGTGCCGCTCGCGCCCATCTCCTGCAGCAGAAACCCAATCGTCGACGCATGATTCTGCACCCGCGTCAGCTCCGCCAGGATCACGCGAAGATACTCTGCGCGCTCCGGAACCCCCTGCCCCACCAGCTTCTCTACCGAGAGTGCATACGCCCAGTTGTTCGATAGCGAGCAGAAGTAATCCAGCCGGTCCGTATACGGCATCGATGCCAGGTAGCTGGCCTTCTCCGCAATCTTCTCGTGGTTGCGGTGCAGATACCCGAAGACCGGCTTCAGCTTGATCACGCGCTCGCCGTCCAGCACGACATCCATTCTGAAGACGCCATGTGTCGACGGATGATGCGGCCCCATTGCCACTTCGAGCAGCTCGCCCTCGCCGTCCGCCTCAATCACCGGCGGCCGATTCCAGCCATCCACCCTCGCCGTTTTTGTGTCCGCAAATCCCATACGTCTCGTCTCTAGCCCGTGATCCCTGTTCCCTGATCTCTGTTCCCTGTCTCTTTATGCGCCTTTGCCCTCGCCAGCACCTCATCATGCGCAGTCGGCTCATACTCGTAATCGTCCGGCTCAACATAGTCGCGGCGCATCGGATGATCCTTGAACTCATCCCACATCAAAATCCGCCGAAGATCGGGATGACCCTTGAACACAATCCCGTACAGGTCGAATACCTCGCGCTCCTGAAACTCCGCCGATCTCCAGACCGGCGTCAAGGATGGCATCTCCACCTGGTCCGTCCGGTTCGCGGTCCGCATCCTCAACACTACGGGTCCGTGCTTCTTCGCCATCGAGTAGAGGTGATACACCGTTTCCAGACACCCAGGCACCACGCGCTTACGCGTTTCCTCAACGGTCTCCTCCACCGTCTGCTCAACGCCATCAACGGTCTTCGTTACCGGCCGCGCCACCTTGACCTTTTCTGAAATTTCCTTGTCCAGCCAGTCCACGCCCGTGACATTCGAGAGAAAATCCAGTGCCAGTTCCGTGTCGTCGCGCAGGAACTCCGCAACCTTCACTGCCAGCTCATGCGCCACCAGCAATGAGTGTTGCCCACTCGGGCTGGGATCAGGCACAATCGTCACCCCTGCACCCGGCACAGCAGCCTCAATCGCCGCCTTGATCTCTTCCACCGTCTTCAAGCGCTCTTTACTCCCTACTCCCTGCTCTACTTGATCACCACCGGCACCGTCCACACGCCCGGGTTCGAGGGCGGCTCCAGATCATGCTCGCCGAACTCCGGCACCGTAAATTCACTCGGCGCATCCGCGTTCAGATGACGAGGTCTGTCCTCCCCAGTCAGCGATTGCTCATCGATCTTCTTTTGCAGCGTCATGAACGCCTGAATGAGCGCCTCTGGCCGTGGTGGGCATCCGGGAATATGTACGTCCACCGGAATATACCGGTCGATTCCCTTCAGCACGTTGTATCCCTGCTTGAACGGCCCGCCCGAAATTGCGCAGGCTCCCATCGCAATGACATAGCGCGGTTCAGCCATCTGGTTGTAGAGCCGCACCACCTGCGGAGCCATCTTCTTCGTCACGGTCCCCGAGATAATCATCAGGTCCGCCTGTCGCGGCGAAGGACGAAATACTTCTGACCCGAATCGCGCCAGGTCATAACGCGCCATCGTTGTCGCAATCATCTCAATCGCGCAACACGCAAGCCCAAACTGCATCGGCCAGATCGAGCTCCGGCGTCCCCAGTTATAGAGCTCCTCGATGGTCGTAACGAAGACGCCCTGCTTGCCCAGTTCGATCTTCAGATTCTCATCCACTGCCATCGCAAACTCCGTTTCAGCCCCCGGCCGTCAGCTTTCAGCTCAATCTCACCTTTGAAATGATCTTCCTCACTGCGCTCTTCGCTTTAGCCCCTGCTGCACTCTCGGCCAATGTCAAACTGAAAGCTAATGGCTGACGGCTGATAGCTAGGCCTCCAACGGCCTCAAGCCCACGTCAGCACTCCCTTTGCCCAGGCCCACGCCAGACCCTCGATCAGCAGCAGCACGAACACCAGCATCGAAACGCACGCTGCCACCCCCAGTCCCGTGAATGCCACCGCAAACGGCAACAGAAACACTGCCTCAACATCAAAAATCAGAAAAATGATCGCGTAGAGGTAATAGGCCGAGCGGAATTGCACCCAGGCGTCGCCCTTCGACACCAGTCCGCACTCATAAATGGCGTTCTTGATCAGGTTCGGCTTCGCTGGCGAAAACACCTTCTGCCAGAGCCACGCCAGACCCAGCGGAGCCAGCCCAAAACCGAGCGCAACCACGAACAAAACGGCTAGAGAAAAATATGGACTTGAGGCCATCGGAGAAACAGGATCTTACTCATCAAACGTAACAGTTTGGGGTCTGGTTTGGCTAAGCGTAAGTGCCCTGAAATTCCATCTCAAGCGGACTTGTCGCCCGTTCATCCCACTCTATGAACCGCTCGCTGCAGACTCACCTCCAATGTTCACAACATCAAGGCACGCGCCTCAAACTTTCGATGGTAGACAGTTCAACCCCGGTCCCTGCTACCGTTCATGTGTCCTCTATCGCGGCTTCCCCTGATTCGCGTCTAAGGGGTGCCGTCGGGACAGGCATTCCATCGGGAGTTCATTCAGTGATGTTCACGAGTACGCTGCGCAGCCGGGCATTCATCTTGTTGCTTCTTGCCATGCCTCTTACCGTCACGTGGGCGGTTCACGCTGCGACTGATCCCGGTTCCAGTTCAACCTCTGCGGCCCCTCCCGCAACCTCCGGCACTTCCAGCACTCCTGGCTACAATGCGGCCTATACCGCTTCCATCAAGGTCACCGGACCCACAACACCATTCCACGACTCGGTTGCGGGCCGCTATAACTACGCCTTTGGCAAGGAATCTCCTTTCCTTCCTTCAAACGCTATGTCGGTCAACGGCCAGTTCCTGGGCCCAAAGACCTTCTACACAGCGCAGTACTGCGGCCATTGCCACCAGGAGGCCTACCGCCAGTGGCGTCAGTCGGTTCACTCGAACAGCTTCCGCGCACCCTGGTATCTCAAGAACGTCAATATGCTGATCGATGAGAAGGGCGTTCAGTTCTCGCGCCATTGCGAAGGTTGCCACAACCCCGTCGCGCTGCTTTCTGGCGACCTATCTCAGGGCATGCCCAAGAAGCGGCCCTTTGAAGACGAGGGCATCACCTGCTCAACCTGCCACTCCATCCAATCCACAGACGCTACCGGCACCGGCAGCTATGTCATGGGGATCCCCGCCGTCCTCGTCGACGAAAAAGGTGCGCCGGTCACACGTCCCGTCTCCGACTCCGAAATCCTCGCCCATCTCGATCGTCACTCGAAAGCGGTTATGCGGCCCCTTTACCAGACGGCCGAGTTCTGCGCCGCATGCCACAAGGCCGCCATCCC